>Ga0209317_1001888_pt1 | contig 16568 bp, 12 predicted proteins | sample RifGroB2_FD_183994 | JGI IMG/M metagenome (GOLD analysis project Ga0209317, IMG submission 183994) | Soil microbial communities from Rifle, Colorado, USA - Groundwater B2 (SPAdes) (version 2) | ecosystem: Environmental > Terrestrial > Soil > Unclassified | place: Rifle, Colorado | collected... | reverse complement strand
CTCGCTTGCAAGCACCATCCGCTCATCTTCCAGACACAGCTGGTGCGCGCTGTGCTCCAGCCTCTCGTAGAGGTGCAGGTACCTGGCGACCTCCGCCTGCTGGGTGGTCTTGCGGCCGTAGTACTTCCCTGTCTGGGAGAACACCGAGGTGACCACCCTGTCATCATAGACGGCGAAGTCGAGCGAACCGTAGACATCCGAGCCGCTGAAGCCGATGGTGGAGGGGAGTTCGTCCCTGAAGGCCACCCGCACCTCTACGCCGTCCCTGTGCTGGGCCTGCAGCACCTTCTGCACTTCCGGGTCGGCGAGTTCCTCACGCGTGGTCACGAAAATGCGCGTAACCTGCAGCCCGCGTTCGACGGCGCGCAGGTTGGCCTGGTAGAAGTTGACCAGCGCACCGCGGCTCAACCATCCGGTGCTGAGCGGGTCAACAGCGCGAACCTGGCGCAGCGCCTGGTCTGACTGGCGCGCCCCCTCCAGGTAGAAGTCCATCTCGTCCAGCGGTATGTACCCCTGCTGCAGCTGGCCTATGTTCTTCAGTGTGCCGGCGATCAACTCCTGCGCCTTTGCCTGGCACTCGGGGTCAGCCACCTGGGACAGCGCGAAAGGAATGGCGTGCGCCTGCTGGTACTGCACAGTCAGTTCGGCCTTCAGCTTCGCCACATCCTCGCGCACCAGGTATGTCACCAGCGACAGCAGGATGCCCAGGCCGAAGGTGAGGTACGCCGCCTCCTCGTTGTGCAGCACCAGATGAAAGAAAATGGCCAGCCCCGATCCTGCCAGGAATTCTATGAACACCGCCATATCATGTATCTTCTTGTTTACTTCACTCATTCTTCCCATATCTAGTCCTCCTTTTTTTACTGCGGGATCATCCCCGCCACCTCCCTTACTGCAGGAGGGCCGGTCAAACAAAAAAAGCCGGGCCGCCGTCATATCAGTAGATAATTTGGCGACCCGGCTGTCTCAGTGAGACCCTGTAGGCTTTCCGTCCCACTCTCGCAAGTGGTTTAGTATTGTCAGTATCTTGTACTTCTTTGTCTGTATCTGAACTTCTCAATGTGAGATTCAGATCCACAACATACAATGTGACATCCGCAATGTCAAGGAAATTCATTTTCAAAGCTGCGCAACCTGCCGTATCAACAGACTTTTCAAGGCTAGCCGGACACAGTGCAGTCGTAGCTGTTATTACCGCTCAGACGATCGGCGCAAGCTGTGTTCATGGACGTTTTCATCCAGGAGCGGTTGGACCACGGCCGGGGAGAACAGTTGACGGCATGGGGCTACCTCGCCACCCCCCAATTTCTGGTTCGAGCCTCTGCAGAACTGGCAGAGCGAGTTCCTGGCACTTTTGGCCATGGTCCTCGTATCGATCTGGCTTAGGGAAAAGGATTCGCCGGAGTCCAAGGAGGTGAATGCGCCGCACGACCAGACCGGGAGGTAGAGGGCACAGTTGCCTCCATTTCCCGTGGAGACAGTCGGATTTTGCGGCAACTGTAACGGCAACAAATCGTTTTTCCTGTATCTGTACTCGTCCCCCTTGCACCGTTATAGTAAGCCAAGCTACGGTCAAAAGGGGAAATCTATGGAATGCTGTCTTGGCAATGGGGAATTGATGCGGTTTGACGGAGGCCGGCGCGGCCTCATGCTGCGCTGCCTCAAGGGGACTGTCTGGCTCACCATAGGGGACGGCAGGGACTACCTGGTGCAGCAGGGAAGCAGCTTCGAGTTGAAGGGCGGGAACTCGGCTCTCGCCGAGGCGCTCGGGTCCGCCCGGATGCACCTGGAGACCCTGCCCTGCGAGACTGCCGGCATCGCGTCCATCGCCGTGCAGCAGGTATGCCGCTCTTTCGGGTAACGCCGCCTGCAACTCGCCCGGAGCTCGGGAGGGGATGCGGGGAGATCGACGGGCCTTGGGCCAAGCTGAAAAGGGCGATGCGAATGGTTGGTTCGATCGCCCTTTTCAGGAAAATCTGCATCTGGTCGCCTTTCAAAGCTTGAACTGGTTCACGACCCGCTGCAGGCTCGCCGTCAGGACCGAAAGCTGCCCTGCCGCGACCGCCTACTGCTGGGCCCCCTTCGCCGTCTCGTGCACGACGCCGGTGATCTGCTGGATGTTGCTGCTGATCTCGCTGGTGGTCGCGGTCCGCTCATGAGCTAAAGAGCGTATCGGCAGCAGAAGCAGCAATCATTGCCGCCTGACTACCTCCTGTTCCCCGCCCCGAACAGTTCGGCAGCCGCATCTTCACGGCCGCACTCCTTCAAGGCGGCAAGACAGCTCTTGCGCTCCTCCGGCACATGGTAGAGCAGCAGCGACTTCTGCAGCCCCTTTTCGCGGTCGCTCTTCGCGACGAACACCTTTTCGCCGGTGAACGGATCGCAGCCCGTGTGATAGATGCAGGTGGCCAGGGTCCCGGGCGTCGGCGTGAAATCCTGCACCTGCTCCACCTTCATCCCCCAACGCTTCAACATCAGCGCCAGGTCAACCATGTCGGAAAGGGTGCATCCCGGATGTCCGGAGATGAAGTAGGGGACGATGTACTGCTTCTTCCCGGCCCTGGCGCTCTCTTTCTGGAAGGAGTCCCTGAAACGCTCGAAGCAGGCGCGCCCGGGCTTGCGCATCAGCGAGGTCACCCGGTCGATCAGGTGTTCGGGCGCCACCTTCAAGAGGCCGCTCACGTGGTGCCCGACCAGTTCCGCCAGGTAGCGGGGCTGGCGCTCCAGCAGGTCGTAGCGCACCCCCGATGACACGGCGACGTTCTTCACCCCGGAGATCCTGCGCGCCCTTGCCAACAGCCTCGAACTCCCGGCATCGTCGGTGACCAGGTTGCCGCACACCTTGGGGTACAGGCAGCTGCCCCGGCGGCACTTAGCTCCCGCGGCCTTGTCCCCGCAGGAGAGGCCGAACATGTTGGCGGTGGGGCCTCCCAGGTCGCTTACGCTGCCGCGAAACCAGGGAAGTGCCGCAAGGCGCTCCAACTCCGCCAACACGCTCTGCTCGCTCCTGGACTGGATGGTCTTTCCCTGGTGATGGGTGATGGCGCAGAAGGCGCACCCTCCGAAGCAGCCGCGATGCGTGGTGATGGAACTCCTGATCTGCTCGTAGGCGGGGACGGCCTCCCGGTAGCTTGGGTGCGGCGCCTTCGCGAACGGGAGGGCGTAGATCCGGTCCAGCGCCTGCCCCGAAAGGGGGAGGGCCGGGGGATTGCACACCAGGTAGCGCTCGCCGTGGCGCTGGATGACGACCCTGGCGCAGCCGGGGTTCTGCTCGCCGGACAGCAGACGGAAGGAGTCGGCATAAGCGGCCTTGTCCGATGCCACCTGATCGTACCCCGGGAGCTCCAGCACCTCGGAGGGAGATCCGGGAGGGGTGGGCGAGGCGTAAGCCGTGCCCCTCAACTCCCTGATCGAGCCGAACTGCTCGCCGGCCTGCAGCCGCTTAACGAGTTCCAGGAGCGGGCTCTCCCCCATGCCGTAGACAAGCAGGTCGGCCTTGGCATCCAAAAGCGCGGAGCGGCGCACCTTGTCCTCCCAGAAGTCGTAGTGAGCGAAACGCCTGAGGCTCGCCTCGATGCCGCCGATCACGACGGGGACATCCCTGTAAGCCTCCTTGAGCCTTGAGGTATAGACGATGGTGGCGCGGTTGGGACGGGCGCCGTGGCGGTTGCCCGGCGTGTAGGCATCGTCGCGGCGTAGCTTTCTTGCCGGCGTGTAGTGGGCCACCATCGAGTCCATCGCCCCCGCCGCCACCGCGAAGAAGAGGCGAGGGCGCCCAAGCGCCATGAAAGGGTCCTTGCTGCGCCAGTCGGGCTGCGGGATGATCCCAACCCTAAGCCCCTCCGACTCCAGGAGCCTCGCCAGCAGCGGCACCCCGAAGGAGGGGTGATCTACGTAGGCGTCCCCGGTGACGAAGATGACGTCGAGTTCGTTCCAGCCGCGCGATTTTGCTTCGGAGAGGGAGATCGGGAGGAACTGCTGCTTGGGAGGGTGCTGCTTGGAGGACTGCTTTCTTGCCTGTTTCATAAAAACCTTGAAACCGCCGGCCAGGGGGAACGTCCGAGAACGTCCGGGAGAAGCGATCCTTCTCGATCCCTTCTCGGAAGTCCTCGGATTTTCCCTGCGGCCGGTTGTTTTGACTTACGGGTAGATGCCGAGGATGTCGAGGCCGAGGGTCTCGGGGAGACCGCACATCAGGTTCATGTTCTGGACGGCCTGCCCGGATGCGCCCTTCACCAGGTTGTCTATGGCCGATACGATGATGAGCCGCCCGGTCCTGTCGTCAACGGCAATGCCGATGTCGCAGAAGTTGGAGCCCCTGACGTGTGCCGTGGACGGGAGCGTTCCTGCGGGAAGGACCCTGACGAAAGGCTCGCCGTCGTAGAAGGCGTCGTAAAGCTTGACCAGGTCCGGCACGTTCACCTTGCCAAGCGGCTGGGTGTAGATGGTGGAGAGGATGCCGCGGTCCATCGGGACCAGGTGCGGGGTGAAGGTGATGGTGAGCGGGTCGCCGGCCAGAAGCGACAGCTCCTGTTCGATCTCCGGGATGTGCCTGTGCACTCCGCCGACGCCGTAGGCGCGGAACCCCTCGTTCACCTCGCAGTAGAGCCCATCGACCTTGGCGCCGCGTCCCGCGCCGGACACGCCGGACTTCGCGTCCACGATGATGGATCTCGGATCGATGACCTTATCCTTGAGGAGCGGGGCCACCCCCAGTATCACGCTGGTCGGATAGCAACCGGGGTTGGCGATCAGCGATGCCTCGCTGATCTGCGCGCGGCGCAGTTCGGGAATGCCGTAGACCGCCTCCGGCAGCAACTCCGGATTGAGATGCCTTTCGTACCAGCTGCCGTAGACGTCGGCGTCGTGCAGACGGTAGTCGGCGGAGAGGTCAACGATGTTCTTCCCCATCTTCAGGAAAGTCGGCACCACCTCCATGGCAGCCTTGTGCGGCAGCGCGGTAAAGACGATATCGACCTTCTCGGCAATCCCGACCGGTTCGAGGTTCTCCAGGACCAAGTCGCACCTGCCGCGCAGCGTGGGGAATATCTCGCTAACCGGGCGCCCTGCGCTCTGCTCGGAAGTGACGCAGGTAACGGCGACCTCGGGATGGGAATGAAGGATCCGGATCAGTTCGACACCGGTATATCCACTTGCGCCAACGATGGCAACCTTAAGCATGAGAGGCCTCCTTTATCTAGGAAACAGCAAAAAGTACAGGTGATCGTATCACAGCCATGACAGCGATGACACGCACAAAGGGAGGCAAAACGAAAGCCGGATCTCCTCCCGGAACTGGAGAGTGCACGGCAGACAAACAGCAAAAGGAGGAACCCTCTCGGATTCCCCCTTTGCAATGCTGAAAGACAGCGCAGTCTCGTAAAGCGGATTAACGCTTGGAGAACTGGAAGCTTGCGCGAGCAGCCTTCTTGCCGTATTTCTTTCTTTCCTTGATGCGCGAGTCGCGGGTGATGAAACCGGCCTTCTTCAGCGTGCCACGCAGGTCGGCATCGGCCTCGATGAGGGCCTTGGTGATGCCGTGCTTGATAGCGCCGGCCTGACCGGAATCGCCGCCACCCTTGACGGTGCAAAGGATGTCGAACTTGCCGACGTTGTCGGTCAGTTCGAGCGGCTGCATGACTACCATCTTGGAGGTCTCCCTGCCGAAATAGTTGTCAAGAGTCTTGGTATTTACAATGATCTCGCCGGTGCCGGCCTTGATCCAGACCCTGGCGATCGACGACTTCCTTTTGCCTGTAGCGTAAAAGCTCACTGCCATTTTATATCTCCTGATGAACGAATTAAATGTTCAGATCCTTCGGATTCTGAGCTGAGTGCGGGTGGGTTGCGCCCGCATAGATCTTCAGCTTCTTCAGCATGTGGCGGGCAAGCTTGTTTTTGGGAAGCATGCCTTTGACAGCCTTCTTCAGAAGTTCTTCCGGTTTCTTCTCAATCAGCTTGCCGGCAGTGGTCTCTTTCAGGCCGCCCGGGAAGGAAGAGTGGCTGTAGTAGGTCTTGTCGGAAAACTTCTTGCCGGTGAGGGCGATCTTTTCGGCGTTGACGACGATGACGAAATCGCCGGTGTCAACACTCGGGGTGAAGGTCGGCTTGTTCTTGCCGCGCAGTACGTTTGCGATTTCAGTCGCAACGCGGCCGAGCACCTTATTATCCACATCAACCAGGTACCAATCCCTGGTCACATCTTCTTTTTTGGCTACTTGCGTCTTCATCGAAACCTCACAGCTATCTGGAATTAGCACCTGAACTTACAGAAGATTGAGAATTTAATTGATTTGCCAGTTCATGTCAAGACAAAAAACCAGGAGAAAAATTAGTCGCCGCTTCAAAAGCAAAATTCGCGCGGCGTGCAGCGCCGACCTTTTGCGCTCCGCTCCCCGCGTCAGACGCAGGGAACGGCAGTATGCCCCTGAAACATGGAGTCCCGATCGCAGCCCCCGGGCGCCGACGCCTCCTCCGGATAAAAAACCTGCATCAGGCAGAGCCCTTGCGGCGGCACCGTCATGCCCGACTCGTGCCGCGCCCCCCCCTTGAGGAGCCGGGCCACATCGTCGGCGCTGCGCCTCCCCTGCCCCACGTCTATCAGCGTGCCGGCGATGATGCGCACCATGTTCTTCAGGAACCCGCTCCCTTTTATGTCCAGGTACAGAAACCGGTTGTCCTGCACCAGCTCCATGCTGTAGATCTTGCGCACCGTGGTCTTGGCTGCGCAGTTTGATCCGCGAAAGGCTGCGAAGTCGTGCTCTCCCACGAACAGCTTGCAGGCCGCGCGCATCGCGTCCACGTCCAGCCTCCCCTTCAGCCGCCATGCGGTGTGGCGCGCCAGCGGAGAGCGGAGGTTATCCACCAGCATGGTGTAGCGGTAATGCTTGGCAACCGCGTCGAAGCGCGGGTGGAAGCCAAGCGGCACCTCGCAGGCGTCTCGCACCGCGATGTCGCTGGGGAGCAAGGAGTTCAGCCCCTCCCTGAAGGCGCGCAGCGGCAACCCCTTCTCCGTCCTGAAGCAGGCCACCATGCCGCGCGCGTGCACCCCTGCGTCAGTACGCCCCGAGGCGTGCAGCGTGGCACGCTCGCCAAGCATGCGGGCAAGGGCCTCCTCCAGCACCTCCTGGACCGTGAGTCCGTTTGGCTGCACCTGCCATCCTGCGTAGCCGGTGCCGTCGTATTCTATGATGAGCTTGATATTGCGCATAAGTGACAGTTCAGGTTCGTTCGGCCGGGTCCGACCGGTATCTCGGGCCGACCCCTACTTCAGGTATTTTCCGATCAGTATCTCGGCGATCTGCACGGCGTTGGTCGCGGCTCCCTTCCTGATGTTGTCGGCGACGATCCAGAGGTTCAGGCCGTTATCAATGGAGGCGTCCTCGCGGATGCGGCCGACCAGGGTGAGGTCCGCCCCCGCGGCGTCGAGCGCCATCGGGTACTCCCCGTTGCCCGGGTTGTCGACCAGTTCCACGCCCGGCGCGTCCTCGAGCAGTTCCCGCGCCTTTTGGACCGTGATCTTCCTCTCCGTCTCGATGTTCACCGACTCGGAATGGCCGTAGAACACGGGGACCCTGACGCAGGTGGCGGTGGTCCTGATGTCCGCTCCCATGATCTTCATGGTCTCGTTCGCCATCTTCATCTCTTCCTTGGTGTAGCCGTTGTCCAGGAAGGAGTCGATCTGCGGCAGGCAGTTGAAGGCGATGCGGTGCGGGTAGACCTCGTTCTTGGTGGGGCGCCCGTTCAGGAGCTCGCCGGTTTGCACGCGCAGTTCGTCGATCGCCTTCTTCCCCGTGCCGGAAACCGCCTGGTAGGTGGAGACCACGATCCTCTGGATGGTGCCGAAGTCGTGCAGCGGTTTCAAGGCCACCACCATCTGGATGGTGGAGCAGTTCGGGTTGGCGACGATCCCCTTCTTCTTGTAGCCGGCGATGGCTTCCGGGTTGACCTCGGGGACCACCAGCGGCACATCCTTGTCCATGCGCCAGGCGCTGGAGTTGTCGATGCAGACAGCGCCGGCCTTGGCGGCGGCAGGGCAGAACTCCTCGGAGCGCGCTCCCCCTGCCGAAAACAGCGCTATGTCGATCCCCTCGAAAGAGTCGTGCTTCAGCTCTTCAACCAGCACCGACTTCCCCTTGAATTCCAGCGCCTGCCCGGCGCTTCGGGCGCTCGCCAGGAACCTGATCTTACCCACCGGAAAATCGCGCTCCTCAAGGCACTCGATCATCTGGGTGCCCACCGCGCCGGTCGCGCCCACCACTGCCACATTCCAAAGCCTGCTCATTTTGCTTCTCCTCGTAAAAACGGGAGCGCGCCCCCTCTAGTGGGGGCGCGCCCGGTTGTGGTGCCCGATGATCTGTCGGCTCCGCCCGATCCCGCGGACCCGACGGATTCCTTTTTGCTAACGCTCTTTCAAGATCTGCAGCATGCGACGCAGCGGCTCCGCGGCGCCCCAAAGGAGCTGATCGCCACAGGTGAAGGCGGAGAGGTACTGCGGCCCCATCTTCATCTTCCTCACGCGGCCGACCGGCACGGCGAGCGACCCGGAAACCGCCGCCGGGGTAAGCTGGGCCAGGGAGTCGGCCTTGTTGTTGGGCACGAACTTCACCCACTGGTTGTCATTCTTGATCATCTCCTCGATCTCGGCGATCGGGATGTCCTTGTTCAGCTTGATGGTCAGCGCCTGGCTGTGGCAGCGCATGGCGCCTACCCGCACGCAGATGCCGTCGACGGGGATCGGGTCGGCGGTGCCGAGGATCTTGTTGGTCTCGGCGTACCCTTTCCACTCCTCGCGGCTCTGGCCGTCTTCAACCTCGCGGTCGATCCAGGGGAGCACGTTGCCGGCCAGCGGGAAACCGAACTCCTTGGTCGGCATGTCGCTGCTTCTCAGCATGCCGGTGACCTTCTTGTCGATCTCCAGGATGGCCGAGCCCGGGGTTGCCAGCAGCTCTGCAACGGAGCCCTGCAACACACCCATCTGGGAGAGGAGCTCGCGCATGTTGGGAGCGCCGGCACCGGATGCCGCCTGGTAGGTCATGGAGGTGAGCCACTCGACGACCCCCGCCTTGAAGAGGCCGCCAAGGCCCATCAGCATCAGGCTCACGGTGCAGTTGCCGCCGACGTAATCCTTGACCCCCTTGGCAAGCGCCGCGTCGATCACGTTGCGGTTGATGGGGTCGAGGATGATCACGGCATCGGACTCCATGCGCAGGGTGCTCGCCGCGTCGATCCAGTACCCCTGCCACCCGGCCTTGTGCAGCTCGGGGCGGACCGCCTTGGTGTAGTCGCCACCCTGGCAGGTGATGATCACGTCCAGTTTTTTCAGCTCGTTGATATCCGAGGCGTCCTTGAGCGTCCCCGCGTTCATGGGAGCGGGCTGCCCCGCCTGGGACGTTGTGAAAAATACCGGCTCGATCCCTGCAAAATCGTTCTCTTCCTGCATGCGCTGGAGGAGAACGGAGCCTACCATGCCACGCCAACCGACTAATCCGACTTTCATAGGCGACCCTCCCTTCTCAATGGTTTTATTTTTTTCATCGGCGATTTTTCCGCCTCTACTGGTTGTCCGAGCCCTACAGGTTCGCGATGATGGCGTCGCCGATCTCCTTGGTGTTGACCAGCTTCTCGCCCCCCTTCTCCTGATAGATGTCCCTGGTGCGGTATCCCTGGTCCAGGACCTTGGCGACCGCGTTGTCGATGGCGTCGGCCGCCTCGATCATGCCGAAGGAGTAGCGGAGCATCATCCCTGCGGAGAGGATCTGTGCGATGGGGTTCGCGATACCCTGGCCGGCGATGTCGGGTGCGGAGCCGCCGGAGGGCTCGTACATGCCGAAGGTGCCCTCGGCGAGGGAGGCGGACGGGAGCATGCCGAGCGAGCCGGTCAGCATGGCGGCTTCGTCGGAGAGGATGTCGCCGAACATGTTCTCGCAGAGGATGACGTCGAATTGCTTGGGCCACTTTACCAGCTGCATCGCGGCGTTGTCCACATACATGTGGGACAGCTCGACGTCCGGGTACTCCTTGGCGATGTTGATGACGATCTCGCGCCATAAAACAGAGGTGGAGAGGACGTTCGCCTTGTCGATGGAGCAGACCTTCTTGCCGCGCTTTCTGGCCGCCTGGAAGGCGACGTGCGCGATGCGCTCGATCTCGGGGACGCTGTAGCGCATGGTATCAACGCCTACACGGTCGCGCCCTTCCCCCTCGATCCCCTTGGGCTGCGAGAAGTAGATGCCGCCGGTCAGCTCGCGGATCACCAGGATGTCGAAACCGCCGGCGATCACCTCTTCCTTGAGGGAGGAGGCGCTGGTCAGCGACGGGAAGATGATGGCCGGACGCAGGTTGGCGTAGAGGCCGAAGATCTTCCTGAGCGGCAACAGCGCGCCGCGTTCGGGCTGTTCGTCCGGGGGAAGGGTCTCCCACTTGGGTCCCCCCACCGAGCCGAAAAGGATTGCATCGGAAGCCTTGCATATATTTACGGTAGTCTCGGGAAGAGCGCGACCCTCCAGGTCGATCCCCGCCCCGCCTACGTTTGCGTGGGTCCGCTCGAAAGCGACATCGTAGCGTTTCTCGACCGCATCCAGCACCTTCAGTGCCTCTGCCATAACCTCGGGGCCTATGCCGTCACCCGGCAGCACCGCCACCTTAAAAAGCTTTCCCATTGCACAACCTCCCATATGTATTAAATTGGAGATTCTATTTGCGAGGCACTCCCATTGTCAACATAAAAAGGCCTTCAAACATACGTTTAGCCAACCAAACCAAGCCGGATCAGTCAACCGTTCCGCGGCTCATCCAGTCGCGGCTTCGACAAGGAAGCTTCTGCAACTGTTGTGCATCGCACCCCTCCGTGCTGCTTCAACAATGGGATCGCGCCCATGTCTCATCGGCAGGAAAATCACCGGCAACGGGAAGTTGCCGCATTGTATACATTTCCGCGGCGCCCCTGGCCGGAATTTTCAGTTTATTTTCATGAACCGTTATGCTACATTCCTGCTGCGTCCCGCGACACTTGACACCGTGCGCAGTAGAGCTGCCACTGCTGCCGCATCGCGGATCCGGAAAAAACCAGATGCGCCTAGACAAACTCATTAAAGACGCTATTATACCTTTCACCGTCCGAACCGTCCCCTGCCGCAGAGAGGGAGCGCTCGATCCTGAGCCGGCGCTTTTGGGCACTCCGGTGGTCGGCCCGACCGGCCATCCGACTGGCAGGCATGGCCGAGCCCGGGGTGGGGAGATACAGTTTTGATGCCTTTTCTTCAGGAGGAAAAATGCTGTCCGCTACTCGCGCAGGGCACCTGGTGGCCGCCTTATCCCTTTTCGCCATGACCGCCTGCACCACAACATCCGGCAGTCGTCTGTTAGGCGACCCGGAAACCCCCTACCCTCTTTCCGCAGCTCCCAAGCTTGGCGACATCGTGCACCTTCCCACCGGCACACTGGTCACCCCCCAGCAGATGCACGCCGTCGTCACGGACGCGCGGGTGGTCTACATCGGTGAAACCCACGACAACCCGGCTTCCCACCGCCTGGAGCTGGAGACCCTGAAGGCGATGGAGCAAAGGCATCCGGGCAAGGTGGCGCTGGGGATGGAGATGTTCACCCGTCCGCAGCAACCCGTCCTGGACCGCTGGGTGGCAGGCGAACTGGATGAGAAGGGATTCCTCAAGGCCTCCCGCTGGTACGACAACTGGAAGATGGATTTCGCCTACTACCGCGACCTGCTGCTGTTCGCCAAGGAGCGGCGCATCCCGGTGATCGCCCTGAACGCCGAGAAGAGCCTGGTCCAGGCGGTGCGGAACAGCCCCCCGGAAGAGCTGACCCCGGAGGAAAGGGCACGGCTGCCCGAGCTTGATCTCTCCGATCCCTACCAGCGCGCCCAGACCGAGAGCATCTTCGGCGGGCACACCCACGGCAAGATCCCCATGGAGGGATTCCTGCGCGCCCAGACGCTCTGGGACGAGACCATGGCCGATTCGGCGGCAGCTTACCTGGCGGGCCCGCAGGGGAAGGACCGGCACCTCCTGATCGTGGCGGGCGGGAATCATATCAGCTACGGCTTCGGGATTCCGCGCCGGCTCTTCCGCCGGCTCCCTACCTCCTACGTCCTTATCGGGGGAACGGAGTTGGTGGTCGCCAGGGAGACCAAGCCCGAGACCATGAAGGTCGAGCTCCCTGACTTCCCCATGGTCCCGTTTGACTTCCTGGTGCATTACGCCTACGAGGGGCTCCCCAGGAAGATGCTGCTGGGGGTGATGTACGAGCCCGACCCGAACCAGCGCGGGCTGGCGGTCAGCAACGTCGTCCCCGACTCCAACGCCGAGCGGGCCGGCGTGAAGAAGGGGGACCTGCTGCTCTCCCTGGATGGCGAGTCCCTCGCCGACAGCATCGACCTGGTTTACGCGGTGAAGCAGAAGAAGCCCGAAGACCGGGGCATCCTGAAAGTCGAGCGGCAAGGCGAGGTCCTGACGCTTGAGGTCATCTTCAACATGGGCGAGCCGCCCCCGCACACGAAGCCTTGATATCGCCCCCGGCAGGGGGCTGCAGTTGACAAATACGCTCCGCGGCGCAAGGGCCGGTCGGAGCCGGAGGAACTGTTATGTACGCCTTGAGTAACGCTGGAAACACCATTGCAATGGTCTTAGCCGGGGGCAAGGGGGAGCGGCTGAGCCCTCTTACCATAAGACGGGCCAAGCCGAGCGTCATGTTCGGCGGCAAATACAAGATCATCGATTTCGTCCTCAGCAACCTGTTCAACTCCGGGATCAAGAAGGTCTACATACTGACCCAGTACCGCGCCTACTCGCTGAACAAGCACATCCGGGAATCGTGGGGGAAGTGGACCGGGCTGGGGGAATTCTACGTGGCCATCTCCCCCGAGACCAGCAGCGAGAGCGAGGAGTGGTTCAAGGGGACCGCCGACGCCATCCTGCAGTACCTGAGGTTCGTCGAGTCGTCGGACGCGGATTACGTCGCCATCTTCGGCGGGGACCACATCTACAAGATGGACGTCAGCCAGATGATCGAGTACCACCGCCGCAACCGGGCCGACCTCACCGTCGCCGCGCTTGAGATTCCGCTCGAGGAGGCTACCCGCTTCGGCGTATTTTCCGTGGACGAGGATTACCACATCACCGCCTTCAACGAGAAGCCGGCACAGCCCGAAAACATCCCCGGAAGGAACACCTGCTTCGCCTCGATGGGTAACTACATCTTCTCCACGAAAAAGCTGATCGAGGTGCTGCAGGAAGGGAAGAAGCGCTACGAGGACCTGGATTTCGGCAAGCACGTCATCCCTATGATGCTGGAAAACCGTGACAAGGTCTTCGCCTACAACTTCAACGACAACCTGATCCCCGGCATGAAGGCCGAGGAAAAGGGGTACTGGAAGGACGTGGGGACCATCGAATCGTACTACGAGGCGAACATGGACCTCATCAACGTGTCGCCGCAGTTGAACTTATACAATTACAAGTGGCCCATCCTCACCAACCAGGGTAACCTCCCGCCGGCCAAAACCGTCTTCGACGAGGAGGGGAGGCGCGGCATGAACATCGACTCCTATGTCTGTGCCGGGTGCATAACGAGCGGGGCCACCGTGAGAAGGACCATCCTCGGCCCCCGCAGCAAGGTGAACAGCTTCAGCCTGGTCGAGGATTCCATCCTCTTCGAGAACGTCACCGTGGGCAGGAACGTGAAGATCAAGAAGGCGATCATCGACAAGAACATCGTGATCCCGGACGGCACCGAGATCGGCTACGACCATGAAGCGGACCGCCTCAAGGGGTACCGAGTGACCGAATCGGGGATCGTGGTGGTATCCACGGCCGAGATGAAGTAACCCGGTACAGGGAGCGGAACGCCGTGCCGGCGGCCCTTGACGATCCGGCAGGCATGGTGTCATGCTGGAACGGTTCTCATGCTGTCGGTTTTTTAGCGACGGGAGCCCCCGATGCGGTCGGAAACCAAGAAAAATGCCAGGCGCGAGGTAAGCAAGATCGTCGGGGTCTACGCCGTCTTCGGAAGTGCGTGGATCTACCTCTCCGGCAACGTTTTGTCCTGGTTCATCACCGATCCGGCCGTCGCCGCCCGAATCGAAGTGTTCAAGGGTCTCCTCTTCATCCTGGTGACCTCCGCCCTGCTGTACCAGTTGATCGGCCGCTTCGTGCGGCGCCTGGCCGAATCGATCAGGCAGCTGGCAGAGAGCGAGGCGCGCTTTCAGGCCATCTACCACAACGTAAACGACGCGCTGTTCATCTACGACGCGGCCACCGGGCGACTGGTGGACGTGAACCGCACCATGAGCAACATGTTCGGCTACAGCCGCTCCGAGGCCCTTCAGCTGAGCCCCGGCCGTTTCAGCCTGGGTGCCCCCCCTTATTCCGACGATGAGGCGCGGGCCCTGTTGAAGATGGCGGCGGCCGGCGCACCCCAGACGGTGGAATGGCGCAGCAGGAAAAAGGACGGGACGCTGTTTTGGTCCGAGGTGAACCTGCGCCCCGCCACCATCAACGAAGAAGAGCGCGTCATCGTGGCGGTGCGGGAAATCACGGCGCGCAAGGAGATAGAGGAGGCGCTGCGGCAAAACGAGGAAATCCTGAAGGTGCTCATGGAGCAGATGCCGGCGGGCGTTGGATGGGCGGACGAAAACCTGGTCGTCCAGTACCTGAACGGCTACATCAGCGACTGGCTCGGATACGTCTCCTCGGAAAAGCCGTCCCTGCAAGACCTGCTGCTGCGCGCCCTCCCCGATCCCAAGTACAGGGAGGAAATCCAGGGGATCTGGTTAAACGGCATTGCAGAAACAGTGCAGCACGGCCCCCCCGTCCCCCCCATAGAAGTGAAGATCCTCTGCACGGACGGCGCGCTGAAGCACGTCATCCTCAACACCCGCCTGGTGTACCACCGCATCCTCTTCACCTTCACCGACATCACCAAGTGGGAAGCGATGCAAGGGGAGATCCTGAAGGCACAGAAGCTTGAATCGCTGGGGGTTCTGGCGGGAGGGATCGCCCACGACTTCAACAACATCCTGACCGGCATTCTCGGCAACCTCTCCTTTGCCAGCCTCCTCCTCGGAGGGGAGCACCCGGCGCGCACCCCACTGGAGCATGCGGAAAAGGCATCGCAACGGGCAGCGGAGCTTGCCCACCAGCTGCTGACATTTTCCAAGGGTGGGCAGCCGATCAAGAAGGCGGTTTCTGTCGTAAACCTGCTGCGGGAATCGCTCTCCCTCTCCCTGCGCGGCACCAAGGTGCAGACGGAACTGGACCTGCCGGCAACGCTGCATGCCATCGAGGCGGACGAAGGGCAGATGAACCAGGCCTTCAACAACGTCATCATAAACGCCTGCCAGGCGATGCCCGGGGGGGGCGTCCTGAGCGTGAAGGCGGAAAACATCACCCTGGATCCTCAGAACAGCCTGAGCTTGCCGGGGGGGGAGTATGTGAAGATCTCCTTTGCCGACCAGGGGTGCGGCATACCGTTCGAGCAACAGAAGATGATCTTCGACCCCTACTACACTACAAAGGCGGGCGGCTCCGGCCTGGGACTCGCCTCCGTGCACTCGATCGTCAGCAAGCACGCGGGGAGGGTCGAGGTCCTCTCCGCCCCTGGCAAGGGGACCACCTTCGCCTTCTACCTCCCCTCGGCTGGAAACGCCCCCCCCGAACCCGAGGCACCCGCCTTTCAGCCGGCGCCGCAAGGACGCGGCCTAGGTGCCGTGCTGGTCATGGACGACGAGGAGGCTATCAGGGTGTTTGCAGGCGACCTGCTGCAATACCTGGGATATACGGTGGTGACCTGCGTCAACGGCGAGGAAGCGGTCCGGCTCTACGTGGAGGCGCGCGAGGCGGGGCACCCATTCCTGGCCGCCATCATGGACCTCACCATACCGGCGGGGATGGGCGGAAGGGAGGCCGCGCAGCAGATCCTGGCTTACGACCCCGCGGCGCGCCTGATCGTTTCCAGTGGCTACTCCAGCGACCCGGTCATGTCAAAACACGCGGATTACGGTTTTTGCGCCGCGGTGGTGAAGCCGTACCGCTGCGAGGAACTCCGGCAGGCATTGGAAAACATGCCGTAGCGGTTGGGCGTGACGGCCCTGCCCCCTGCCCCTGCCTTCAACTCCGCTCGCCCCATAGTTCCTTCAGCCGCCAGCTGCGGCCGCACCCCTCATGGTACTGCTTGTATTGATGAGGGTTCTTCTTGTAGTACTGGTGGTGGTACTCCTCGGCCGGGTAGAATTCCGTGGCGGGGCGAATCTCGGTCACCACCGAACTCTTCAGCCTGTTGGATTGCGCCGCCTCGACCCTGGAGGCCTCGGCCTGCTCCCTTTGGCTTTCGCTCGTGTAGAAGACCGCGGTCTGGTACTGGCTGCCGAAGTCGCAAAACTGGCGGTTACGGGTGGTGGGATCGATGTTGCGCCAGAAAACCTGCAGCAGTTCACCGTAGCTCACCAGGGAGGGATCGAAGGAGATGCGCACCGCCTCCACGTGCCCGGTCTCGCCGGCGCATACCTCCTGATAGCTCGGATTGGGGGTGGTGCCGCCGGTGTAACCGGGCGT
>Ga0209317_1001887_pt1 | contig 16571 bp, 18 predicted proteins | sample RifGroB2_FD_183994 | JGI IMG/M metagenome (GOLD analysis project Ga0209317, IMG submission 183994) | Soil microbial communities from Rifle, Colorado, USA - Groundwater B2 (SPAdes) (version 2) | ecosystem: Environmental > Terrestrial > Soil > Unclassified | place: Rifle, Colorado | collected... | reverse complement strand
TTACACGCCCAGGAAACGGCCACAACAATCGGCGCACTGATTAACGGAGCCGGAGCAGCTACGCCCAACGATACCGATGTGGTTGCAACTGCGCTGACCGGTGGTATTCTTCAGAAAATAACCTGGACCAACATTAAGGCATTTCTGAAAACCTATTTCGATACGCTGTATGAAAAGGTTGCGAATAAAGATGCCACCGGAGGCTACGCCGGGCTGACACTTTTTAAGATCAATTTTAAAAAATGCGGCCAATACGTTCACCTCTTTTTTCACCAATGCCAATACGGCTGCACGTACTTATACTTTTCAAAACAAAGACGGCACAATTGCTGATACGGCTGATATCGCAGCAGCAATTACTACACAAACCATTGGAACGCTTGGTGGTGTTACAGCAGTGGATAAATTAACGCCGGTTGATGCTGATAAATTCACTTTTTCAGACAGCGCAGCAACAAACATCTGGAAGAAATTCACCTGGCTCGATCTGAAGAAAACCATCTGGGCATCTTTCAGTAGTGATGCTACGGTGAGTATTGCCGGGGCGGTTACCATTGCCAGCAATGTTGTTTCGAATACCAAATTGGCTGATATGGCCACTCAAACATTCAAGGGAAGGAACACGGCTGCAACCGGTGATCCGGAAGATTTGAGCGTTGCTACGGTAAAAACCATGCTAGGGGTAAGTACCCGCTCGTATAGGGCAGTTCCACCAGAAGTTGTGAACGGTTCGAATACAGTATTTACGATTGCAGCATTGATCGTTAGCGGAACGGAAGAAATCTTTAAAAATGGAATGCTGATGAATGCCGGAGCCGGTAATGATTATACCATTGCATACGCAGCGACAACAACAATCACTTTCGCAACCGCACCTTCCAGTACTCCTTTTGTTGATGTAATTCTGGTTAATTATTCAGTGTAAAATAAATTAAGTAATGGCTGAAACGAGAGTAAAAGGTAAGGATGTAGGCGACAGGTCAATAACAGATGTTGACATTGACTTATCGGCTGCACCGGCTAAAACGCCGGTAGTGGATGCGGATAGCGTGATTATTGTTGATTCGGCCAATAACCTGACCAAAAGGACATTGTTTTCGACGATAGTGACCTATCTGGCAAATACTTTTGTCCGTTCAACTTCCTATACCGCTGCCGATGTTTTAACTAAAATCAAGACGGTTGATGGAACGACTTCAGGACTTGATGCTGATTTACTTGATGGCTTACATGCTTCGGAATTTTCCGCTTCGTGTTATTCGGCCAGTCAAACAGCACACGGATTTTCGGTTGGCGATTGTATTAAACCATCAGGAAGTACCTGGATAAAGGTTATCGCCAATTCGATAGCCAATGCAGGTGTTTCGGCATTGGTGCTTTCGGTGACGGATGCCAACAATTTCAAATACATTATTTCCGGTTTATTGCCCGGAGCCTATACTGCCGGAGTGGATTATTATTCGTCAACCATATCGGCAGGCGCATTAATGACCTTAACTACTCCTGAAGTTTGGACAGCCGGACAGGTACGCCAGTATATCGGGACCGGGGTGACCGATGGCCTGATGATTGATCTGGATGCCGGTGACGAAATCACTACTTCGGCCTTTAACGACATTTATGTAACCGGAATGTCGTTTAATAATGCCAACAGGGTATTGACTTTAACCCGGTCGGCTTCGATGCCCGATTTGAGCATTGCCATTCCTAACCCACCAGAAGATTTAGGATATGAGTTTCGTGATATAAATAAGGGTGTGGCTCAAACTTATGTGTTGGATATGAAAGCGAGTTGGCCATATACCATTGTCGGGATTGTTCTGGAGAGCGATGGAACATTAACCAATATAGCCCTTAAGATCGGAACAGCCGCAGTAACCGGATTAAGTGTGCTGACCGTCGGGGCAATTGCTGAAACAAATGCTTCAGGGGCAAATGCCGTGGTAGCCGGAAATGTGGTAACGATTAATACAAGCACAAGTTATTCGGGTACGCCTACATGGCTTCGGGTAAAACTTAAAATACAAAGAACCTAATGAGCAGGCATAACTATATCCATAAGAACGGAGGGGCATTACCCACAGTAATTGCACCAACAGTTGAGATCGTGTCGATTACAAATATCACATCAAACGGAGCAACTATTTTGGCAAGGATTGTCAATGATGGAGGTTCGAGTATTACCAGCTACCAATTCTTTGCCGATTCACCCGGTCAAGCATCACTTCAAATAAGTGTTTATCCAAATGGTGACGGTACATTTAGTTATACGTTTTCAACATTAGTGGCCAATGTTCAATACGGCTTAACAGCCTATGCAGCCAATTCAGCCGGAGCCGGAAGCGCAATCCAATATTTTACAACAGGATCGGCAGTGACCGTTCCGACCGTTCGCATCAATAGCATCGGCAATATAACCGGAATTTCGGCCAGCGTTGCTTGCGAGTTACTTTCGAAAGGTGGAGGAAGTATTTCTGTTTCCGGGATATGCTGGAATTTTACCGGATCGCCGACCATGGCCAGTTCAAAAACAACCAACTGCATCACGGAAGTGGGAACTTTTACTTCTGTAATGACCGGATTGCAGCCCAATACCACGTTTTACGTCAAATCATACGCAACCAATCAGGCCGGAACAGGATATTCGGCAGAGAGTAATTTTTTAACGCCAAGCCGGGTGTTGGTCCTGCAATTTGACACGAATTGTCCTCCAACAAAATCTTTTAATCCATCCATTGTTCCGATATCAGGAACTTATGAATGGGATTTGGGCAATGGCACAATCGTGCAGGGTAATTCGGTCAGTCACACGTATGCCAATTCGAACACGAAAACCGTAAAGCTGTATTGTACCTCCGGCACACCATCGATCAGCGACATTACGATCTATAATCAGTACGTGATAGGGATGATGGATATTTCACATGCGGCATTTGCTTCGTTGGTACGGGTGAATATTTACCAAAATCCTTCACTGACAGGTTTTGCACTGCCAACAACAATTACCGGAGCAGTCGAAATGTTTAATATTTCATACAACGGCATAATTGGGAATATCTACTTAACGGCACTTGTCAACTTCAATTCATCCGCTTCGATATGTGTTAACAACAACCCCATCACATTCGTGTATTTTGAAAACACGGTTTCAGGATTGATCAATTACATTGACATGAGAGATTGCAATATAGACCATCTGGCTTCATTTGCAGCACTTCAGAAATGGACGGACAATGCTACGATCATTTTAATGAATAACCCTAATCTGGTTTCCATTATATTTTCAACTAATCCTCATGTGGGTTCCCTTCAATCATTCGATGTTCGTTCGTGTGCATTGAGCGATGCCAGTCTTGGAGGTTGGTCGTCCGCAATGCAGGCTCCAGGTCTGGTTTATGTTTATATCGACAACGGAATGACAGCGGGAGAAGTAAACAAATTATTGTGGGAGCTAAATTTTACTGCTACTTCCGGATCTTCGGGCCAAATATTTATTGGCGGTACAAACGCGCCTCCAGATGCAACGAGCGATAATCTGAATGGACTCGCTTACAAAGCATCGCTGATCAGTAAAGGATTTCAAGTGAATACAAACTAAAACGGATATGACAAAAATCAGAACAAATAACATGGTGGTAAGCACCACGCCAAATGACGGGGCGATTACTTATGCCAAAGTAGCATCGAACCTAAAAGCTAAGGCTACGGTTACAGCTTCGGTGGATTTATCTGCAAATGCAATAGGAGCAATCACTTTATCGGCCAATACCGCTTTTTCATTTTCCGGTTTTGAGCTGAATAAATCGTATTTGCTTATTATAACCGCAAATGGATTTACGCCAAGTTGGTCGGCAGCGGCCAAACATGTTCCGGTGGAGGGAAATGCTGCTTTCGGAATTTCGGGTGTTTTTTACGTGAACCTGACCTGCATAGATGCAACCGGTGGAAGCGAGAAGTTATTAACCACAATAATGAGAGGAGCTTAATATGGGATTAATACCGGGAATTGGTACTAATGGGTTTGTGGGAACATCCCCTTCATACGGGAAATATAGAATATTAGTATCCAATTATAAGATATGGGTATCGTCCAATTATGGAATTACCTGGACTGCATCCTATTATAGATCCTCTGGATTTAATAATACTGCATTGGCATTCATTTCTGATACGGGGCAATACATGATGGTATTTGCTGTATCAGGGGGTGGATTGTACTGGTCTTCTAACTACGGCGGTTCTTTTACAAATGTTGATGCCAGTGCCAGTACTGCCGCTATGAGTAGAACCGGTCAATATGTGTACAAAACTGTAGGATCGAACTTTTATAAATCTACTGATTATGGAGGTACGTGGAGTAGTGCAGTTGCACTTGGGGTAACACCCTCCATTATGGGGTGTTCCGGGAATGGGGCGATAATTGAACTTCCCGTAAATGGAACTTACAACCATATAAGGTCTGCAAACTATGGTGTAAGCTGGGGTTCTGCAGGTTTTGCGGCATTCTATCAGTATGCTTTGGCTATGTCAAATACCGGACAGTATGCGTTATCTTCCGGCAAACCTAATAGTTATACTATCCCGGAAGTAAGCAGTGATTACGGTATAAATTTTTCAAGTACTTCTGGTATAGGATCAGTAGCTTCAAGGGGAATTGTAAGTGAGACGGGTCAATATATGCTTGTGGGTGGATATAATAATATTTATAAATCTATAAATTATGGTGTAACATGGACTCCTGTGGCCATTGTTGGGAGTTGGAATAATGTTAGCATGAGTAATACAGGTCAGTATCAAGTTGCAACTACCACTACTGGTATGATTGCCCAATCTTCAGATTATGGCGCAACGTGGACTTTAGCATTTGAAGATCATATCTGGTTGGGATATTCCAGTAGTTTTATTGTTGTTTAAAAGTAATTGAATACTATGAAACATTTAATCAAAGACAATCAGATTTTACAGAGTGGGATTCCATCGCATTTTACCCGTGAAAGCGGAGAAGCGTTTTGGGGAGGGTATGAGAACATGACCGAAATCCATTATGATGATGGGTGGCGGGATGAAGTGATTCCGGAACACGATCAAAAAACGCATTATTTGGGTAGCGCATATTTCGATGAAGTAAACAATGTAGTCACCTATGAAGTCAATGAAATCATAGTTGATCTTGTTTTAGAAAAGTCGTATTTATACCGGCAGCTTGAACAGCTCCGCACGGAAATGTCCGGGATCGTGTATCAATGCAAACTTAACTATGACGTGGAGCCGATAGAATTAACAAACCTCCTGCCCTATATACGCGCCATGTACGGGTTCGCCAAATCGGAAATAGAAGCCTTAACAGAAGTAAATGTTCGAGATTATGTGCTTCGAAGTCTGAAGTATGAACAGGTGCTTTCCGTGTTAAAAACATTTTTATAAACCAATAAACCATGCTCAACCTTACCTTAAACGGAAATAACATCCCCCTGGCTGCTGATTTTTCCATGCAGCTCACCTGGAAAAGCCCGGTTTGTGCTTTTGATAAAATACCCGGAAGCTTTGGACTGGGAATTACCTTTCCAATTAATGAATACACCCGTGCCCTGTTTGGCTTTCCTGAACGGTTTGCCAAATACCGCCCTTCGACAAGCTCACCAACCGGTTTTGGCTATGATCAAAAATTCCCGGGATTCGAAATCCGCTTTGGTGGAGTACTCCTGATGGCCGGAACTTTGACCATTACGAGTTCATCAGAAACCACTTATGAGGCCTCCCTGATTGATCAGGTCGGGGTATTGGGTGAGCTGGAACAACAACGTGATTTGCTGGATATTCCGGTATTCTCCCGCGAAATGGATTGGGTGGCCAGTCCCAATTATAATCCGGATCAACATGTATTTTGCTGTTTCCCGCTGATGAACCATGGTTTTTTTACCGATAAAGGGGTAATCATTAAGCGGACGGTCTGGGAATATGTTCCTGGGAAAGGCCCAAGGGCTACCAGTGAAAATTATGACGTGGAAGTGATGAATTATCTCTTCAACAAAACGACCGGCAGGTACATCAATAAGTTGCTGCCGGATGGATCAGTAGAAATGCAGGAATCTCAAATAGACTTACAGATACTTTCAGAAAAACACAACACCTACGATACGGGAAAAGTGACCGTTGTTTCTCCTTTCCTTTTCCTGAATTTTGTGATTAAGGAGGCTTTAAAAGACAATCATTTTCATTTGGATGCCAATACTCTGGATGACAATGCCCAGCTTCGAAACCTGTGTATTTACAACAATTACGACATCACGGTAACCCAGTACCTGCAAACAGGCGAATTGATTTATCAGGAACAGGTGATTGGTCGGGATGAAAATGGTCCAATTGCTCTTGCTAATATGCCTCATTCTGGTGGACTTAAATTGTACAGCTATACCCGCTTTTATTTCGACAAGGTAACGCCTAAAAACCACCTCCCTAAAATGAAAGTCGGGGACCTGATCTTATCCACTCAAAACCTCCTTAATGTGTGTTTTCACTTTCTGCCTGACCATACGGTCAATATTCTCTCCCGGGAAAAGTTATTGACCGATCCGGCCATTGATCTGGATCCCTACTTTTTGGATGTCTGGGAAATCGGGGAGCAGAAAAACGTGGCCTTAAAATTTGTCCGGGAACATGACTCTAATGATTTGGTGTTCAGTGAACGCTTTAATGATCTGAGTGACCGCAGGGAAGACATCAAATCGCCGGTTGCTGACTGGCCCGGTTTGTGGGCAATCTCCAATCCGGCGGAAGGTGAAATCAGGCTGATGAGCTCGAACAATACTTTTTATGAATACCGCTGGATAACCCAGGAAAAAGTTAATGGAACGACCATGGCTTCGGATACGACCGATGTGTTGGGATGGGAAGAAATCTCCATCGGCCATCAGAACGGATGGTACGAGTTTGGCCGCAGGGAAGTGGAAGAAATTAAAACAAGCTGGTCAAGTTGTTACGGAAACGAGCAACTCACCCTGGTGAACCAGCAGGGAAGCATGAACGCCTGGAAGGCCCGGCAACAGGCTTTTTCGCCCCGCCTGATGATCAACAATCCCAATAACTCCGGAGGAACACAAAATGTGAACTTCTCATTCGAATATGAAAAAGAAAAAACCGGGATCCTTCCTGTTTACTGGAAAAACTGGAACCGTTTCTGGTCGAACCGGCTTGAAGTCTCCGGAGATTTTGATCTGCCGGTTAATGTACTTCGGCATGTGATCTACAACATTTGCAGCAAATACCGTACCTGTGAAGGTGAATTCCTGATCGAGGAAATGAGTTGCGAACTGTTCATTGACCGGATTGGCGTGACTGAAATCAAAGGATTTAAGATATAGAAAGCCTCCCCCAAACCCCCTCCGAAAGAGGGGGCTTAAAAACGTATGCGATGGTAACCGTTTCAAATTTTCAATATTCACATTCAATGCTTTCTTCAAGTCCTCCCCTAGGGGAGGATTTAGGTGGGGCTTTTCTGTCCTTTCTCTGAATATCCAATTCTGTTAGGTTTGAATTCAAAAACTGATGGAATCTGAAATCTATAAACTCTTACTGGCTGTTTCCGGAACACTGATCGTGTTCCTGCTTGGCATTATCGGCTTCTTCCTGCAAAAACACATCAAGGTTATTGAATTGCTGGTTACCGCCGTGAATAGCCTTAATGTGACAGTCAAATTGCTGAAAAATGATCAGGATAATGCTGCAACTAACTGTTCATCTACCCATCAGGTAATCACTTCCAGGTTAAATGCCCACTCCGCAAAACTGCAGGAACATGGGATTGCTATCACAGAATTAAAAACAAGGGCTGAACTTGAATAACCGATAAAAAAATAATCATGGCAGATTTTAAAAAAGCTTATACGTTGATTTTAGCCAATGAGGGTGGTTATGTGAATGATCCCGTAGATACTGGGGGTGAAACCTATAAAGGGATAGCCCGAAAAATGAACCCGGACTGGCTTGGTTGGCATATCATTGATTTGCTAAAGAAACAACCGGGTTTTCCGGAATCACTTCAATCTGCAGATGCCATCGAGATAAAAAAGCAACTTGATTATGAAGTAAGCTCATTTTATTATACTCATTTCTGGTTAAAAGTTAATGGCGAGAAAATCATAAACCAGCAGGTTGCCCAGTCAATCTTTGATTTTGCAGTAAATGCAGGAGTTTCCGTCAGCATTTCGCTTTCACAATCGGTTGTTGGTGTAACTGCTGATGGAATCATTGGCCCAAAAACGATTGAAGCGATCAACCGCTTTGATGCAGGGCAATTCCTTACCGCTTTTGCCCTGACTAAGATTGTTAGGTACGTCAACATTTGCAACAAAAGACCAGTGAGTAAAAAATACTTTTTTGGCTGGGTAGTCCGATCATTAAATCACATCCAATGAAAATTTTCTTTTCAAATAGCTGGAAATACATCGCCGTATTTCTCGCAGGGGTAATTACAGCGCTGGTTTATTCATTCAGGCAGTTCCATGACCAGACCATCATTAATGCTGATACATTCATTGCAAGCCAGCAGCAGAAAGTGGGGAAACTCAAACAAAGGGGTGAAGGAAATTCGCTGGATGTTTCTTTGTCTGATAAAAGCCCGTCACGAAAAGAAAAACGAATGTCCCATAGAGCGGCTAAGCGTGAAATACAATTATCGAAGGAAACTCAACTGGAAGAAAAAGTGCAGAAGGATTACTGAGGTTATTCTTTCCTTGATTGATTGATTCTGAACCCGAAACCTACAGGTAGCTTTCGGGTTTTTTGTTTTTTTCCTCACTATTCTCAGGTTTATCAGATGACAGAGAGAGCTTTTCTTCTATCAATTCGAACCAAAGTTATTTGCGCATCCTGGAAAAGTCAAGGGGCTGTGCTTAACCTAACAGCTTAACTAAAACACCGCTTCGCGCTCGGTCAGCTTTTAACTCGCAACCCGTAACACGCATCCCGCACCTCGTCAAAACCAGACATTCGCCCATTGACAAGAATCCGGGCTGCTCAATCCTGGATGGGTTCAAATTAACAGGCGAGCCAGATATACCCTGAGGAAATCGAAGGGTGCCAATAAAAATCCACAGGGCAGTGGTGCAATACAATGAGTGATTTTTCAGATTGGGAAGTAATCGACACTTACAGCACCAGACAGGCTGTGGAAGATGGATTTTTAGTTCGTGTCGATCAAAAGATTTCAAAAGAGGCTGGTATTAAGTATCCGGTTTACCTGACCCGCGCGGTTTGGGATAAATACGTGGAATTGCCGGAAGGTTTTGAAGGAGTACAGGATCTGGACGGACGGCTTTGGGACATATTGTACATGTTCATGTTTGCCGCCAGATCGTGCAATACGTCAACACTGATGTATAAACTGAATGTGGTACTTGCTGACAAAGGAGACTGGGAAGCGAATGAAAAGTTAGATCCTGATCTGGATGGTAACCGGAATATGCGATTGGTCACACTCAAATCGGTTATACAGGCACAGGATTTTGACGATCCGTCTCCGGCTATTTTTATCATGAAACCTTCGGAGGATTAATAATGACACGGATCATCAAACTTCAGCCGAATTACAGGCAAGGAAAATACGCAAGGATGCCTAAAGTAGTCCCCAAGCTTACATTGACCGGAAACTGGCTTCAGGAAGCTGGGTTCCATCCTTCTAAACTCATACAGGTTGCTGTTTCTGACGGCAAACTTGTAATCACTTCAGTAGAATAAACAAATAACCGGGTGTGCTTGAAACCCTTACAAGTCTGAAAGGCATCAGCAATTTACCTATGATTGAATTAGATATACAAACAACAGATCGGTTATTAAACGGAATGCTATGGACAATTGGCCCTTATCTGGATGAAAAAGGAGCAATCCTGGAACGTCCGTGGTTATTCGAACTGGCCGAAAGCTACAACGAAATTGTGAGTATGCTTCCGCCACATTGGAAACTGGAACATCATCAATTTTTACATTACGATTAATCAACTTAAATCAAATTATCATGGATATTACTTTAAACGAAAGTTGGATCAGTGGAAAGTACAGATGTGGAGTTATTGATACTTCGCTTGGAACTGTTGAAGTATTTGACCAGGAAGAAGGTTATTTCGCACAGGACGAACATGCCTGGGAAATCATTTCTGAAATCCATCAGATATGGATAAACGGAGAGTTGACTACTGAAAAGGCTTTTCAACAATGGATTTCATCAAACTTTTAATAATTAAACAATCAAACAATTTAAAACAATTTATCATGGATTATCTAGTCTTAGGTTCAAATGGCTTTGCCCAAATGGGAGATTCAGCGTTTTACAAAAAACTGAAAATTGAAATGCAGGTACTTCTGGATTACTTTCACTCCAGTTTCCCTATTCCACAGAAATTTAAAACAATGGCCTATTACTCGGTCAAAACATTTCATCACGACTTTGGTGATTATCAGGAAATTGTTTTGTGGTATGATTGTGATTACATCAATTCTTTGGAAGAATCAGAAATCGAATCTGACCATGAAATTTACGATTTGTTTTGGACTTGGTTCCGGGTAATTGAATCTGCTGATCTGAAATCGGATCAGTTAACAGATCAAATCAAGGAAGCTTACTTTAAATCGGTAAATGTTTCAAAAGGGGAACATTTATCGGTTTCCATCGCATCTTAGAAAAAAAAGGGGATGTAAAATTCCCTTTTTTTAGTCGCTGCGCTTCTTACTGTTATTGTCCTTTCCCTGTCAGGCCACTATGCTCAATTTTGAATCACATTTATTTATAAACTTAAAATCGAACACGATGAAAACATTCATTTCGTTAATGATCCTGATGATCGCCTTGATTGTAACCTTGCCACCAGGCAATCAGGTTCATGCATCAAATCTCAGCGATCAAAATTCTTTTGTAGTAAATAACCATCAAATTGCACCTGCGGCATTGACCCAGGAGGAAGGAGGTATTCAGGCTGAACCTGAACAAACCAATGTTGAAGAAGAAGTTTCAGAAAACTTTCTCCTTGATAATTGGGGAGCTTTGCTTATGGGCTTACTTGGGTCCATTGATTTGGTGGCCCGATTAACCCCGACGGAAAAGGATAATTCAATAGTCAATTTTCTGATGACTTTATTCAATGCCATAATCCCAAACTTCAGGAAAGGTGGTGGCAGCTTCAAGTTGTTGTCGAAATAAGTAAATATTACTCGCCGAATTTAACCCATGGCTGTTAATCAGATGTGGGTTTTTTTATGCAAAATAAATAAATAAATATCCGATCTGGTATGAAATGTGGTATGAATTAAAATAAAAAAACCGCTGAAGATATTGATCTACAGCGATTTTAATTTTACTAAAAGTGCCCGGAACAAGACTCGAACTTGCACAAGCTTGCGCTCACTAGTCCCTGAAACTAGCGTGTCTACCAATTTCACCATCCGGGCATGTGCTTTTCGTTTAAAGCGCAGCAAATATAGAAATTTTTAGTTTTGGTCAATTGCTTTTCCATACATAAAATTTCAAATATTATTCTTTCCTCCTGGCCTGCTGTCCGGTGCCAATCGTTCACAGCTTGTTATACTCATTAAGCTAACCGTTTATCGGTAATAATCAGGCATTGGTCGTTTTATTTTATCTTTATTCACTAAAAACCCGGATATTGCATGAACCAATTCTGAAACCTATGCTGAAAGATTATACCCAACAGTACGCTGAAATTTGGGACGCATGTTCTACCGGGTTACCACAATTTACCAAATTGTACTCAACCCACGAAAAACTACAAAAAGAGCAAACGCTCGATCAGTTTCTGCAATCAATCCAGTCATTCAGGAAAAAGCAAATAAGCCGTAAAATATTGACTAATGCCGATCAGCAAATCTTCTTGAGCAAAACCCGTGATTTTCTGCGCGTTGGACTCGATTTTACTGAAAGTCAGCTCGGAATGATGTTTTCGGATGATCTGACAGATGCCACCCGGAAATTTGTCAGGCAAGCCCGCGCCTTCGATCCGGGATTAACTTTCCATGATATTTTCCAAGCCTGCCGGAATATGTGGATCATGAATGGTTTGCAGATTATTATGGGAATCCCGGTACAATTGACTCCCTCTATTTTTGCTTACAGTTTGTTGTATCCATATACCGACAATCTGATTGATGATCCGGACATTTCAGGATTCCAAAAAATGATTTTCAGTCAACGTTTCCGCCAGCGGCTTTCAGGCCAAAGAATTGAACCTTCAACCCCGAAGGAAACCATCATATTCAGCCTGGTCGAAATGATAGAAAATCAATATCCAAGGGATATTTTTCCTGAGGTTTTTAAAAGTCTGCTTGGCATTCACGATGCCCAAACCAATAGCTTGAAATTAATTGAGTACCCTGATCAGTTATCAGAAATGGAAACTTTAAAAATCTGTATGGCAAAAGGTGGTGCATCAGTTTTGGCTGATGGTTTTCTTATTGCAGGGAAACTTACTAAAGCACAACAATACTTTTTATTTGGATTTGGCGCTTATCTTCAACTTCTGGATGATATCGAGGATGTTGCTGAAGATTTCAGGGCTGGATTAATGACAGCTTTTTCCAAGGATGCATTTCATTCGCCACTCGATAAAAAATTGAACAAAACCTTTTGGTTTGGCGAAGAGGTGATGAAAAGTCTTGACTATTTTGAAGGAAAACAACCCGATCTGTTTAAATCGCTGATGCGTCGAAGTATAGATCTTTTTATTGCCGAAGCAGTAGCACAAAATCCGGTAGCATACAGTGAACAGTATGTGTCTGAATTTGAGAACTTTTCTCCCTTTCATTTTTCTTATATCCGAAAGCGAAAAGATCAATTTATGCCTTATAACGGGTTCTTACTTACCGCCATCGAAGAAATTGCTTTTTCTGAAAGTGTGATTCAATCCTGAAATAAATCAACTTTTGCAGGTATTTGTTTTATCTTTACTTTTCGACTGATAATCGTCCGGATTTGGTTCCTGGGCCGATATAATAATTTATAGCTGTTATTGGTTGAATAGAAAACAACAACCATTAAAATCTCACCGAATGAAAAAACTTATCCTGAATATTCCGCTTGGACTATTCCTTTTGCTTCTTTTAATTCATTGTCAGTTTAAACAGGAAAAATCACCATACACAAAATTAGGTTCAAAACTGGAAAAAGCCCGCTCTATCCTGAATTTTGGCAAAGAATGGAAATTTTACCTTGGTGATGCCTTGGGTGCTGATGCTTCAGGTTTTGACGATTCGATGTGGCGTAAACTAAATTTGCCGCACGATTGGAGCATCGAGGGCGAGTTCAGCGATAAACATCCGGCTTCTCCCGGTGGTGGAGCTTTACCCGGAGGTATTGGCTGGTATCGCAAAATGTTTAACGTTTCTCCTGAAGAACTTAAAGGTACAGTTTTTATCGATTTTGACGGCGTTTACCAGAACAGCGAAGTGTGGATCAATGGTCATTCCGTAGGCAAACGGTTCTATGGGTACAGTTCGTTCAGGTACGAACTGACCCCCTTTCTGGTTGCCGGTGATAATGTGATTTCAGTTAAGGTTGATAACTCCGCACAGCCCAATTCGCGCTGGTATTCCGGTTCGGGAATTTACCGCAATGTTTGGCTAGTGACTACCGGAAAAACTCATATCGCTCATTGGGGTACTTTTGTCAGTACTCCAAAAATAACCGATACAAAGGCTAAGGTTAAAATCGAAACCAAAATCAGGAACAATCTGTCTGAAGATCAGGAGCTTTTTCTGGAGACAGTTATTCTTGATCCATCAGGAAACGAAGTTGCCTCCGGAAGAATGAAAACCGATGGAATCAAGGATTCGATAGTAAATAGCGCTTTTGATTTTGACATCCCCAATCCAATTTTATGGAACCTGGATGTGCCCAAATTGTATTCTGCGGTTTCAATGGTTTATGTTGATGGCGATCTGGTTGATAATTATACTACTCCATTTGGTATCCGCAGTTTTAAGTTTGATGCTGAAAAAGGATTTTCGCTGAATGGAAAAAGTTTGAAAATAAACGGAGTTTGCAATCATCACGATTTAGGCTGTCTGGGCTCAGCCATCAACAAGCGGGCATTGGAACGTCAGATCGAAATCCTGAAAGGCATGGGTTGCAACGCCATCCGTACTTCGCACAATCCGCCAGCTCCTGAATTACTTGATCTGGCCGACCAGATGGGAATGATTATTATGGATGAAGCCTTTGATATGTGGAAGAAACCCAAAAACAAGTTCGATTACAGTACGGTTTGGGACGAAATGCATAAAAAAGACCTACAGGATATGATTTTGCGCGACCGTAATCACCCCAGTGTGATGATCTGGAGCATTGGAAACGAAATTCTGGAGCAATGGGACAGAACCGGAATTGCCCTCGCCAAAGAACTGGCCGGTTATGTTCGGGAACTGGATACCACCCGTCCGATCACATCCGCAACCAACGAACCGAGGCCACACAATTATATTATTCGATCTGGAGTTCTTGATCTGATTGGGTATAATTATCATCATAACGATTTTGCTTCTTTTCCTGAGACTTTTCCAGGACAAAAATTCATCGGAGCCGAAACCGTTTCGGCCTTGATGACCCGAGGCGTTTATGATATGCCTTCCGAAGAAATACGCCGCTGGCCGGCAGGTAAAGACTGGAAGGGAAAAATGCCGAATGCAGACAATACCTGTTCCTCGTACGATAACGTTTCAACGCCATGGGGTTCGACACACGAAGAAACCATGAAAGTGATCAAAAAACACAACTATTTATCCGGACAATTTATATGGACTGGTTTCGATTATTTAGGCGAACCAACTCCTTACTGGTGGCCGTCACGAAGTTCATACTTCGGAATTGTTGATCTGGCGGGCTTCCCTAAAGATGTTTACTATATGTATCAGAGTGAGTGGACCAATAAAGATGTGCTACATATTTTCCCGCACTGGAACTGGGATGAAGGACAGGTTGTCGATATTTGGGCCTACAGTAATGCCGAAGAAGTTGAGTTATTTCTGAATAACAATTCGTTGGGCGTTCAGAAAAAACAAGGCGACGATTTGCACCTGATGTGGAAAGTTCCTTATACTCCCGGTACTTTAAAAGCTATTTCGCGCACCGACGGGAAGGAAATTCTGGTTCAGGAAGTGAAAACAGCCGGTGTGCCTGCCAAATTAGTTGTTACCGCCGATCGTTCTGCCATTAAAGCTGACGGATCTGATCTTTCTTTCCTGACGATTGATGTGGTTGATGCGAATGGTGTAATAGTTCCAAATGCCGATAACCTGGTGGAATTCAGGATTGAAGGATCGGGAGCAATTGTTGGTGTTGATAACGGAGATCCGGTCAGCCACGAATCGTTCAAAGCTAAGCAACGAAAAGCATTCCATGGCAAATGCCTGGTTGTTATTCAATCAGGTGAACTTCCCGGAATAATTAAATTGACAGCCAGTTCACACGGACTGCCAGACTCCGGTATTGAGATTATAACGAATTAAAGCCCCTCTAATTCACTGATCAAACTACAATTCTTTATACAAATTACTTATTTTTGACTAGTGATTCGAAACACTATTATATTAACTAATTCCTTCCGGGATTACAAAAAAAACAAATCATGAAGAAGAACATTTTTATAACTATTTCAATTGCATTTGCGATCCTGATCGCACTGCCTGGATTTTCACAAACCGTTAACCAACTTTCGAAAAAAGAGAAAAAAGAAGGCTGGGCGCTGTTATTTAATGGTAAGAACTTCGATGGATGGAGACAATGCAACGGCGCTGCCATGCCTGAAAACTGGGTGATTGAAGAAGATGCCATGAAGGTAGTGATTGGCGAAGGCAAGAACCCCGGCCAGGGTGCGAATGGAGACATCCTTTTTCAGGACAAAAAATTTAAAAACTTCGAACTTTCGATTGATTGGAAAGCCAGTAAATCGGCCAACTCCGGAATTTTCTTCAACGTGCGCGAAGTTCCGGGAAAACCTATCTATTATGCTTCACCCGAAATTCAGGTTCTCGACAACGTGGATGCCACCGACAATAAAATTGACAGCCATTTAGCCGGCTCGCTTTACGACATGCTTCCTGCCGATCCGAAAACAGTTAAACCTGTTGGTTCATGGAATACCATCGTCATCAAAGTAAAAGACGGACAGGTTACACACACCCAAAACGGTGTTAAAGTGGTCTCGTACTCGTTATGGACTCCGGAATGGGATGCAATGGTAGCCAAAAGCAAATTCAAAACTTTCCCCGGATTTACCGAAGGAATCTCGAAAGAAGGTTTCATTGGCCTTCAGGATCACGGATACCCGGTTTGGTTCCGCAATATCAAAATTCGGGAACTTTAGAAACTGTTTAGATTTTATTTTTTGCCCATGTGGCATTAATATCAATAGAAAAAATAACCATAACAACTTTTATCCGTTAGGACATTAACAGAATCGGGTAGGAAGCGGCTCGCACCGCTGTCCCCCCACACCACCGGGCATACTCACGTACCACGGCGGTTTCTATTAACTTATCCGCTCATTCTTACATGTAAGGATTGTAACCCC
>Ga0209317_1001886_pt1 | contig 16573 bp, 13 predicted proteins | sample RifGroB2_FD_183994 | JGI IMG/M metagenome (GOLD analysis project Ga0209317, IMG submission 183994) | Soil microbial communities from Rifle, Colorado, USA - Groundwater B2 (SPAdes) (version 2) | ecosystem: Environmental > Terrestrial > Soil > Unclassified | place: Rifle, Colorado | collected... | reverse complement strand
GCTTCCGACGGAACGCCGGCCAACGCCGTTTTAGGTTTCACCGTGATGCTTTTGGACCTCCTACGGGACAATCGCCCCGACTATTTCGCTGTGGTCTTCGATCCTCCCAGGGAAGATACTTTCCGCCGTGACATCTATCCTGCTTATAAGGCAAATCGTGATGCCATGCCCGAGGATCTGGCGCCCCAGCTTCCTTACATAAGGAAGGTATTGCAGGCCCTTAATATCCCGGCCTTGGAAGCTCCCGGGTTCGAGGCGGATGACGTTATCGCAACGCTGGCGCGTAGCTATGCTGCGGACGGAATCGACGTAACGGTGGTCACCGGCGACAAGGATTTGCTGCAGATTGTCAACGACAGGATCGGCCTCCTGGACACCATGAAGGGCAGGCGCTCGGGGCCCCAGGAGGTGCTCGAACGCTTCGGAGTTCCTTTCGAGCTTGTGGCGGATGTTCTGGGTCTGGCCGGCGATGCCTCGGACAACATCCCGGGGGTTCCCGGGATAGGGGAGAAGACTGCGTCCAAGCTGGTACAACAGTTCGGTTCGCTCGAAGGCGTGCTCCAGTGGAAAAGTCTGGTCAACGGGAAGACGCGCCGGGAAAGTCTGCATCTGCATGCAGACCAGGCTCTGCTCTCCAAAAGTCTTGCCACGGTCCGCTACGACGTTCCCATGGAGGTTGCGCTGGCCGATCTGCAGGTCCGATCAGCTGATCTCCCGCAGCTGATACCCCTGCTGCGTGAGCTGGGATTCGCGGCCCTGGAGGTTGCCTTCACTCCACCGCCGCCGGGCGTGGTGGATATCTACAGCGACGGATCGGGAAGGGACTCCGGGCCGGGTGGATATGGGGTGATTCTTCGCTATGGCGAGCACGAAAAGGAGTTGAGCGGTTTCGAGCCCGTCTCGACTTCGCAGCGGATGGAACTCATCGCGGCGATCAGGGGGCTGGAGGCGCTGAATGACCGGAGGAGGGTGCGCGTCTTCAGCGATTCGCAGTATCTGGTCCGGGGGATGAGCGAATGGCTTCAGGGCTGGATCCGCAACGGTCGCCTGGAAACCCCCGATGCCCTCAAGAATCAGGATCTTTGGCGGCAGCTTGCCTCCCTGTCGGATAAGCATGAGGTTGCCTGGGAATGGGTGCCGGGTCATGCGGGACATCCCTTCAATGAGCGATGCGACAAGCTCGCGAAGCGGGCGGCGGAGGAGGGTGTACGTCCAGCCATAACGGCCGGTTGGCCGACGGAAAGCCAAGAGCGTGAAAAGATCGTCCCGTCGCCGGTCGCTCCCGTTCCTTCGGCGCCGAGCGAGGAAATAGTATTCGCTGCCGATGATGATGGTCAGTTCCTGCTCTGTTGACCTTTGAGGTAAGGCCGCGGAACTTGCTTTTTCTTTATTTGCAGCTATATTCAGATTTTTCATCACCTTTGGCTGGAAAGTGCCATTTTGGTGCAAACGAAACAAAGGGGGCCAAAGCCATATTTTCTACGGAAGGCTGAATTCAGCCAGGGAGGAGATATGAAGGAAATAAGAACCGAAATAGCCCTTGAGGCGCCAATTGAACGTATTTGGGAATTGTTGAGTGATTTTAGTCTCTATCCGCACTGGAACCCGTTGTTCGAAAAAGTTACCCAGTCGGCGGTCTCTGGCGATATTTTTGAATTGGTTGTGCACCTGCCTGAAATAGGCCCCTTTACCGTCAAGCCTAAGCTGCTGAAGCTGGAGCCGAAATCTAAATTCTGGTGGCAAAGCAAGCTGCTGTTTGACGGGTTGCTGACCTGGACATTTTGCTGCGAACTGGAGGTTCACTCTCCTGATCGCTTGAAATTCATTCAACGATCCCAGTTCAAGGGGCTGCTTGCGCCAATCTTTGACTTCGGGATGACTACGTCGGTAACTTCAGGCATGGAGCAGCTGAACCAGGCGGTTCAGCGTTGGGGTGAGAAGGGCAACGTTCAATGTCTCAGGTGCTGAGATGGATCGCCGGCGAGCAATCAGCCTTCCTTCCGACGGATGTTTTTAATAATATCAATGATGGAGGCGCCTTATATGGAGCGTATGGAGTGCGAGGGCAAGTACCAGGCGCAAGAGGCGGGAGAAGAGGGGATGGAGATCCCTTTGGAGCGCATCGCCCCGGAACTCCTTCATAACCTGATCAGCGAATTCGTCTCCCGTGACTGGGATGAGATGGGGAGCGCGCGCTTCACCTTGGAGGACAAAATTGAGCAAGTGCACCGGCAACTGAAGGAGAATAAAGCGAAGGTCGTCTTCGATTTAACCACGAGTAGCGCAAACATCGTGGTCCGCGGGTAACCATCTCGCTACGGGAGGAACACGTTTTGTTCGAATCACAATACAACGAGGAAATGGAGGCAGAGGTAAGGCGGCTTGAGGCTAAAAAAAGAGCCGCGGACGCCGGCCACCCCGATTGGGATAATGCCTGTGCTGTCTGCGGCTGCAAAATTCCAGGAGTAACCGGCGAGTCGTGCGGAACTTGCGGCAGGTAAAAAGCCTGCCGGATCGAATAAAATCTACTTGGATTCCACCACTAGGACGTCCGATTGGTCGCTCTCCAGTCCATCCGCGTCTTCGGCCGCAACCCGCAGTTCCTGTTTCCCTTCGACATCGTCCAGCATGTAGAAGGTCCCGTAAACGGCCTTCACCTTCTGGAACAGCCCCACAAAATTCTTCTTGTAGACGATATAACGCAGCACATCCTTCTCCGGGTTCGGCTCCCACTGGATGCCCGGTTTGCCGTCTTTCTCGGTCGCAACAATTCCGCCGGGGATCGCGGGCCTAGCCTTGGTGGAACCTATCACCGAAGTGGAGATGTAACTTGGAATCTGATAGGCGTCTATCCCTTTAATGGCATATATGTAGGAGGTGCCATCGGGCACGGGACCGTCTTCGAAAAAGGGCTCTTTAACGCTCTTCAGCATTATCACTTCATTTTGCCCGGTCGCACCACGATACACTTCATACTCGCTGAATTCAGGGGAACCTTCCCAGTTGATGGTGACCCTGCCGGCTTGGTTCGTGGTCGCCCTGAGGTTCCTTGGAGCGGCGAGCATGTTTCTCGTGGTGGCGGAGACGGTTGGGGACTGGAGGCTCTCGGAGCCTAGGTCGTTGAAGCAACTGATCCTGTAATAGTAGGTGGTGCCGTCCGAAAGCTGTTTCGTCCCGTCGCCCGCCAGCGAGCCTGGCTCGGATAACCGGTTCTTATCCGCCGCATCCATTTCCCTAAAGTGGATGTAACTGTTCCCATTGTAGGGAATCTCTGCCAGCTTGATGAACTTCCCGTCCTCCTGCAGGGAGCGATACAGGTTGTATCCCTTTATATCGTCCTCGGAGGTTCCGGTGCTTTCCCATTTGAGGAGTACCCGCCTGGGCTCGTTGCTTGATGCAACCAGCGTGGTCGGGGTGGGCGGGCGTTGGCGGGTCGTGGCGGACACCGGATCGGATTTCGGGGATTCCCCCTTGCCTTCAATGCTGGCGGAGATGCAGTACCGGTAACTGCTCCCGTCATCCAACCCTGAATCGAGGTAGGAACTGGCGTTTCTGTCTTTTACATGGGCTATCTTGCGAAAATCCTGGTCGCCCGGCGCGGCACGGTAAATCGTGTATCCCTCTATACTCTTACTGGCATTGGGCATCCAGCTGAGTTGGACCTTTCTCTTCCCACCGCTTGACGCCTTGATGTTGCTGACTGCAGAGGCGTTTCTCGCCTCAAGGACGGAGGAAAAATCGCTCTCCACGTTCTCCGGGTTGAAAGAGGTGATGGCGTAACTGTAGACTGTGCCGTGTTTCATCCCTTTGTCTAGATAGCTAGCCACGTCGGGGCCGACCTTGGCGATCATGCTGTAATCCGCATGGTTCGGCGCCTTGCGGTAGATCTGGAAACCGCTGGTCATCAGGTTCTTGTCGCTCCCCGAATAGGGGCGGTTGTACCAGTTGAGTTGCGCGCCCGCCAGCTCCGGCTTGATGTCAATGAAGATCGGGGGGAGGGGGGCCAGAGAGGTCCTGCCGGTGATGGTTTCAGACAACCGGCACTCAACGCCGTTTTTGCTGATGGCCTTTACCTTGTAGTAGAAGGTTTCGTTAAGATTGAGGTTCTTGTCGGTGTAGCCGGGACTGGTGGTGGTGGCCAACTGCACGAACGAGCCGTCGGCGCTCTTGGCGCGCATGATTGCATACCCTATCACTTGGGGAGATTCCAAGGGGGGCCACTTCAGCTTGATGCTTTTCGGCGTGCCGCTGATGGCAAGATCGACAGGCGGGCCGATCTCCGTCTCGACAATATCAGGACGTTGCAAGAAGCCCTTTACCGTGGCGACAATTTTTTCGGATATCTCCAGCAGCCTTTTCTGGATCTCGAATTCGGAAACATGAAAGGTCTCGGCGTAGTAGGAACTGCGCGAACTTGAACCTGCGATCTGCAGTTCTATCAGCGAGGCGTTCTCCAAGCGGCTCACATGCCCCACGACAAAGAAGTCGAACCCGGCCATGTTTGCGACGGAATGCAGGTCGGCCTGCGAAAGGGAGGCGGGCGTCAGACCGTCTTGAACGAGAACGCTCTCCACCCTTTTCCTTTCCAGAATTTCAAAAAATTTGGTCCCTTCGATGTTGTTGAACAACTGGGTCGAGATCTTCTCGGTGAAGGGAATGGCGTCCACACTTTTAGCCGCCAAAGGGTAGAACGCGAGCTTTGGCTTGGTCTGGAAAACCTCGGCAAACGCTGCGGCGTTCATCATCAGCACCAAGAGCAGGCAAAGCCAGGAGATTCGTCTGTGCATCGATAATCCTCGCTTCAATTTATCTATCAATACCGTAGCTAAAAAGAACTTTTAAAGGGAGCGGATCTTATTTCTTTTTTCCCCGCCGCCAGGTTCTTCCAGGTACGGCTTTAACTGCATCGGCTATCTGGTGCCCGGCTCGATCAACTCCGTGCCGGCTGCGGGAATGGTCGCCGGTGACGCAGCTGCGGCATCGTTCGGATTTGCCGGTCCAGGTTTAACTTCTTCCGTCATGTCGGCGCTCGGCGCCGCTACGGGCGTTGTGGTAGTTTGGGGCGCTACGGGCGCTACGGGCGCTGTTGCGTCCGCACCACGCTCGGCTACGGCGGGATCCGGCGGCAGTTTTAAGGCAATCGGCATCTTCGCCTGGGGAGCCTGTTGCAGGACAGCCTTTTCCGCAAGGGTGAGGTCGTTGATCGGTGTTTCTTTGGAAATAGACTTGAGCTGGAGTTCAATCTCGCTTTTCGCCGTTTCCGTTATCTGGCTCGGGCTGTTCTTGATCTCTTCTGCCGTGATGGCGTCCATGTACCTCTCGATCACCATTTCCGGGTTACCCTTCGTTTTCAAGTTCTCAGCGCTTTTCGAATAGAGCACCTGCAGGTTCTGAAAGCGTGACAGCACCGCGTAGCCCAGTTCCGCTATGGTCGACTCCACAACTTTCTCCAGCAGTTCGGTATCCGAGGGGAGCACTAGCGGCTTGTACGGTATGCCCGCGAACTCAACCCCTTCAGAGTAGGTGTCCGACACCTCCAGCTTGTTTTTCAGGGTCTTCGTGATGATAACCTCGCCTTCTTCCACGTCTATTACCCGGAAGGAGACATTCACGTTGGCCGTTTTCTTGTGGGTAGCCACCTTGTATTTGATGATCTCGTTTATCTCTTCCTTGATGGACTGGGGCGGGGCGTTCAGGCGCTCCTTTTCTGAAGGATCGCTGTGGCGTCTTTGCCACTCCTGGAAAGCGGGATTCGGTACGGTCCTGGTCCCGACCACCGCGTTTACCATTTTCAGCCCTTCGTCCAAATTCTTTTCCACATCATAGGCGAGCACGCTGCCGAAAATGAAGACGTCGGTTCCCTTGAGCTTGCCTCCTTTTTTGGCGCTCTCGATGTCGTAGAGGCCCGCCTGTCCCATCTCGATCTCCTTTAACAGCGTTCCCAACACATCGCGGGCCAATATCTTCAGGTCCCCGCTGGAGTTTCTGGTCAGGTAGGAGAGCAGGTTGTCAGTGACTATACGGCCGGCATCCTGGCTGGCGGTCGGACTGGTGAAATCCATCAGCGCGATCTTTTTCACCACGCGCTGGCGCACCTTTTCCTTCAGGGCCTGTGTCTTCTGGATCACCTCGTTGTTGTCCGTTAGCCTCTGCGCCTTCTCTTGCCAGACAAGCGCGTTGCCGAACCGGTTCACCTCCTCATATGCCTGGGCACGCTCAAGCATTGCAACAACCAGCCTGTCCCTGAGATCCTTGACCCTCGGCCGGTTGACTGCGTCGGCGTCGAACCTGAGGGTGGAGACGAAACTGTTATAAGCGTTGTAAAGATTTTTGGAGGCGAGGTCCTGTTCAACGTTCTTTATCAGTCCTGCGGCTGCTTCCTTGTGCAGCCTGTCGATACCCGAGAGCGTCTCCCGGGGTGGATCCAGGTTCTTTGCCTTCTGGATCGAATTCAGCGCCAGATCGCACTCGCCGCTCTTTACGTACGCCTGTGCCTTGGCCAGGTAGTTCTGCGGGGTGTTTTGCTCATTCAAGTGGGCCATCAGCCCAGGGACGCGCTGGTCATCCGGTTGAAGCTCTTGCGCCGTTCCAAGCGACTTCAGTGCGCTGCTATAATCCTCCGCCGCCTGCAGGGCTTGAGCTTCCCTGATGTAGAAGGCGCAACCTTCCTCTTTGGCTTGCGCGAGTTTGGTTGCAAGATCCAGATAACCAGGATAGAAGGAGGTGATCTCGGTCAGCGATTCCACCGCTACGGGCCAGGCTTTCAATTCCGCCGCCTTGGTCGCTGAGGCGTACAGTTCTTCCGCCCTTTTTACCATGACATTCATCTGCGTCTTTACCGAATTGGACATCTCCTGGGCGACAGGGTTGGAAGGCTCCAAGGCGAGGGCCTTGTCGATTTGGTCGAGTGAGGAGTTCAGCTTGGCAAAGTCAACCTGCCCCTCGTTCAGGATTGATCTGGCGCTGTCGACGTGCTTGCCCGCCAATGCGGCCTTCGCGGATTTAAGCGCCACGTCATATCTGGCATTATCCGGCTCCCTGGCCAGGGCCTCCTCATACATGGCGATGGCGTCTTCATAACGGTGCTGACTCTGCAGGCTCAGTCCGCGCCCGAAGCTGTCCATGCCGGCTGACGGCGCACACCCTGAAAATGATACGGTTACAAGCGCTACGGCCGCCAGTGCTATCAACGTTTGACGCATGTTCATACTCCTCAATCCTGTTGTTTTCTGCTTATCTGCAATTCAAGGACATTGGCGGAGAGCGAGGTGACTTTCACAATTCCACCTTTGAACTCCATATTGCTGATCCCTGCTGCAATCTCCTTCGCTGTTCCGCTTATCTCCAGATCCATCCGGGCGGTATCACCGCTGAAGCTGCGCTCGTTGACATCCTCGAGTTCGTCGATGTGCTCCTTGATCTGGGCCATGAATTCCTGCAGATCCTCATATTTCAGGCCGGAGGCGACCAGCGTGATCGTGCCTGAACTGGTCACCCGACGCTTCCATTTTTGAACGATCTGCTTCTGCAACTTATCGGCGCATTCGCCGGCAGCCTTCTCCAGCGCCTGAGCGCCGCCTGCCGATGGATTCACATGGGCGACCATAGCCGTAGCCGTGAAAGAGGCGAGTACTTCTCCGTTGTCGGTATTGATGGCCCGGGCGGAGACGGTTGCCTGGCAAGGCTTGAAGTTGGTGCCAGCTGCGCCATTGGCACCGGCCTTGGCGTACGCCTGGCCGATTATGGCGATCTCAGCCTCTCCGGACGCCAGTATCCTGATGGCTGCGTCATTGGATATGTTCGCGTACAACTTTCCTTGAAGACCCTCTTGTTTCAGGTTGGCCAGAATCGCGTCTCGATCTACAAAGTTGAAATCCTTCTGAAGCAGTCTGGTAACCATGGTGTTTTCGGCGACACCCATATCGACCGAGTTCCCGCCCCACCAGTAAGAAGGCTGGTCCTGTGAGACATTTTGCTCCGACAGCAGCATGACGATGCGCGGTTTCCCCATTTTTTTCATCATGAAGCCGAAGCTGTCCAGCCCCTTTTCCAGTTTCACCCTGGAGACCAGCGCCTTGATCTCAACGGTGCAAATGTCACCGTCGAAGTTCTCTTTCGAGATTGTGTATTTTTTGATGTATCCCGCACTCTGTGAACTGATCTTGTCCTTGATCAACTCAAAGTTATCGACCACGCTCTCCGATTGGATCATGACGCCGACGGTCTGCTCCACCGCCCTGCGGAAGGCGTTCTGGATGGCGCTCTCTCTGGCCAGATCCTTTCTACCTTCAACGACGTTCGCATATCCTGTGACTTCCAGATAGTCCGGCGGAGCAGCCAGGACTGTGCAGGGAAAAATCAGCAGCAAAAAAAACAGAATATCAGCTATTATTTTTGTATCATTTGAAGGCATATTAGACTCTTCTAGAAATAAATTTTTGACTTAAAGATACGTTATTTTAAATCGCCTTTCAAGGTAATAGTGTAAATAGTAGGGCTTTTTTGTGATGAAGGGGGTTAGTAACGACAATAAAATCTCTATGAGATATTTGTTTCCGTATCCACATTGTCTGCTTCAAGGGTTCAGGGTGATGTGATAGTTGGTGGGCAAATGTAGTCGTCATCTGAGTCGGAGAGAGTCAAATGAATGAGGGGGGGTTGTCTGACCCGGAGGCAACTGGAAGTTGAATTTCCCGCTGAGAAGTAAAAGGCCTTCGTTTTATTGAAGGCCTTTTACTACTTAAAATCCGGCAGCGTTTATCAGCCTTTCACCCCGGGATTCCAGCTCGGGAGTCAACGGGCAGGCTACATTTTCAGGCGCTGTTCCGCGCTGCTCCAGTTGATATTTTGGAAGAAGGCGCTGATATAGTCGGCCCTTTTTAGGCCATAATCCGTCATGAATGCATGTTCGAAGACGTCCATTATCAGGATGGGCGCGCCGCAGGCCGGGTGGCCGGCATCATGCTCGTTGATCCAGAAGTTTTGCAGGGTGCCGGTGGTCAAGTCCTGGTAAAGGATGGCCCAGCCGATGCCGCGCATAGCTCCGGTTGCCTTGAAATCCCGCGTCCATTCATCGAAGCTGCCGAAATCCTTGTGAATGCTGGAGGCGAGGCGGCCTTCCTGGTCCATCTGGGTCTTCCCCCCGAGGTTCTCGAAATAGAGCTCGTGCAACCGCATGCCGTTGAATTCCCAGCCGAAGCGGCGTTTTAGTTCTGCGAACTGGGGGTCTCCTTCCTTGCCTTCCTTGCGCAAATTGGCGAGGGTTTCGTTAAGTGTATTGGTGTTTTTAACGTACCCCTGGTACAGGGTGAAATGGTTGTTGAGAAGTGTTTCGCTAAACCCTGGCATGCCGACCAGCTTTGAGTAATCCTTTGCCACGAACGCCGTCATAGCTATCTCCTTGTTGTTGGTTGATGACCGTTATATGCGGTTCTCGGTTAAAAACATTGGACAAGTTTACACGTCGCCTTAATGGTGTCAAATGTTGGTCTTTTGTCAGTGCCGGAGAGTAAGGACGCAGGAGCGTGCCGGCAATGCTGGAGCGTTGGAGCCATGAAAAGAGAGACAGGAAAAGGAAGATGGTGGGGGAGCAGTTGGTGCGGCGAGTCGGGTAAGCGGCTGGCGTGAGGCGGCGCATGTCGGGGCACATCCACGAAACCGGGCGAAATCCGTAGGGGCGAACGGCATCCGCTCAGTTTATAGAGAGGCATTACCGCCGTTATGGCGAACGGTTCCCCGTAGGGGTTGAAGCCCTTGGTTTTAGAATTTGTAATTGACGGTGATGCCGGTCATCTCCTTGCCGACCTGGGGCAGTACCGAGAGGCGGTTCCCATTTTCATGTTCTTTCTTGTGGTAGCTCAGTACCGCCTTGCTGACGAAGTGCCCGAGAGCCGCGCCGAAGAAAACATCAGAACCCCAGTGTTCATTGCTGTAGATGCGTGCCAGAGCGGTGAGTGTCGCCAGTCCGTACGCTACCGGCGCCACGTAAGGGGTGTCCTTATACTCTGCTGCAATCACCGTCGCCACGGCGAATGCAGACGAGGTGTGCCCCGAACTGAAGGATTCGTGCTCCCTTTTGAGGGAGGGGCCATCCCAGTTTGTGGATGAATGGCCCGTATCCGGGCGGTGCCTGCTGGCCAGAGATTTTATTCCTAAAGAAAGCGCGCTGGAAATGGTGAGACTTTCCAAGGCGAGCAACGACGCCCTGCGCGCCTTGCTGTCGTCCGCCAGAAAGCCGTACAGGTAGAAAGCCCCGACCGACGGAAACAGGTACTTAGGTTCGCCTATGAAGTTTCCCACGTCGGAAAACTTCGATGCCACCCCGCTTTGATTTTTCCGAGCGAATCTGTTCACCTCTTTATCAACCAGGAAGAGGCTGGTAGTGCCTCCCACCACCATGCCGAACTTGAGCCAGTCCCTGGATTCCCACTTTAGCGGCGATGCGATCATTTTGCCGGTATCGTAGGCGTAACCCTTGAAATATCCCAGGTCCATCTTGTCGAAGGTGGCGGCCTCGGCATCCGGCTGAGTAGCATCCCTCTGAGCAGCTTCCGGCTGAACGGCTTCCGCCTGGGAGGTCTCCTTCTGGGTGGCCTCCGGCAGCAGAACCGCAGCTTGACGGGAGGAAGAGGTCGAGGACTCCCCGTAGGCGGGAAAACTTAAAAACACCGTGCAGAGGAACATCGCCGTTACGCTTACCCTGCTCACCGTTGAAGCACTTTGATCAAGCATGTTCATGATGTTCCTTCTGCATCCTGTTGAGTTGTTTCTGCTGGAGCCGCACCGGCATATTAATTTGACAAAGGTCAAAAAACAACTGAAAAACAGTTATTTATGTTTCATTATTCCAGCTTTGCTTTAAGTAATTCGATGCCTGGAGAGAGGGGAAGTGGAGATCGGTGGCTCGATTTTCGACCAGGGCGTGCGGGGAGATGAGCAGGTCGTAATGATTTTCATTGACCGGCTGGGACAGTACCGCTAAAGTGACGGATTGGTCAGCCAGGGTGCCTCGTGCTGCATCCATCGGAGCGTCGGAATAATGTCTCGATTCCATCTTTCTTGCACATTTGCCGGTTAGTCTGCTCCTGTACTCGATTTTGCCGGCTGACGCATGGAGTATGTTTGGATAAGTAATGTCATGAAAGAGGTGTACCAGTGAAAAAAATTATAGGCGCCGTCTTACTGTTATCGGTTCTGGGCGTGGCGGGTTATTTTTATTTCAAGCAGCAGCCCAAGGTCCAGTACAAGACGGTACAGGTGGAGCGAGGCTCCATCACCTCAGCCGTCTCCGCCACCGGCACCTTGAACGCCGTGGTGACCGTGCAGGTCGGCACCCAGGTCTCCGGGACCATCTCCAAGCTGTACGCCGATTTCAATTCTCAGGTTAAAAAGGGCGAGCCTATCGCCCAGATCGACCCGGCTCTTTTTGCCTCGGCGGTGCAACAGGCGCGCGGAAACGCCCTCAACGCTGAAGCGAGTCTAGCCAAGGCACGCGTGACTCTCGCCGATACCAAGCGGACCCTCAACAGGAACAGGGAGCTTCTGGAGCAGGGTATCATCTCCCAAAGCGATCTCGATGTTGCGCGGACCGCCTATGAAACGGCGCTGGCCGGCGTACAGGGGGCGCAAGCGGTGGTCATGCAGACGCGAGGCGCCCTGAAGCAGGCGGAAACCAACTTGAACTACGCAACCATCAGGTCCCCGGTGGACGGCACCGTCGTCTCGCGCAATGTGGATGTCGGCCAGACAGTGGCCGCATCATTCCAGACTCCGACCCTTTTCACCATCGCCCAGGACCTGACAAAGATGCAGATCGAAACCAGCGTCGACGAGTCCGACATCAGCCGGCTCCAGGTGGGGCAGGTGGCAAGCTTCACCGTCGATGCCTATCCGGAGCGGCAGTTCGAGGGGGCGGTGGTCCAGATCAGAAACGCGCCGGTCGTGACCCAGAACGTGGTCACCTATGTGGTCGTAATCGGTGTCGGCAACAAGGAGATGGAGTTGAAGCCCGGCATGACGGCGAACGTCTCGGTGCAGGTTCAGAGAAAAGATGACGTGTTGAAGATACCGAGCGCCGCCCTCAGGTTCAAACCCAAACCGGACAAGGACGGTAAGGACCTAAAGGGCGCAGGCGGGAAAGGGGGTACCGCTGCTGTTGGCGCCAAGGGCGCTGGCAGGAGACGGGGAGGCGCGGGAGAGAATTCAGGTGAAAAACAGGGGGGTAAGGGAGAGGGACAAAAGAGCGGACCCAAACAGACGGTGTATCTGCTAAAGGATGAGAATACGCCGGTTCCGGTCTCCATAGGGACCGGGATCTCGGACGGCGGCTTTGTCGAGGTGACCGGCGGAGATGTCAAGGAAGGGGACGAGGTCGTCGTGGAACAGATGACTCCCGGTAAGGATAAAAAAGCCGGGCGTCCCTCCATGGGGCCGAGGTTCTAGATGAGCGAGGTCGTGCTACTTAAAGATGTCGCCAAGGTGTACATCATGGGCGAGGAGCGTGTCGAGGCGATGAAGGGGGTATCCTTCAGCGTCGCAGCAGGCGAGTTCGTCTCCATCATGGGGGCCTCCGGCAGCGGGAAATCCACCTGCATGAACATCCTCGGCTGCCTTGACGTACCCAGCAGCGGCTCCTACCTTTTGGACGGGGTCAATGTGGGGGAACTTTCCAGCAACCAATTGGCCGAGATACGCAACAAAAAGCTCGGCTTCGTGTTTCAGGGATTCAACCTGCTCGCGCGCACCACGGCGCGGGAGAACGTCGAACTGCCTCTGGTTTACGGTCAGGTGCCGGCCGCCCAAAGAAGGGCGCGCGCTATGGCAGCCCTGGAGCGTGTCGGGCTCTCCGGCCGCGAAAATCATTACACGAACCAGCTCTCCGGCGGGCAGCAACAGCGGGTCGCCATCGCGCGGGCGCTGGTGAACGAGCCCGCCATCATCCTCGCCGACGAGCCGACCGGGAACCTGGATTCGGCCACCACGGTAGAGATCATGAACATTTTCCAGCAGTTGAACGGTCAGGGGATCACCATCATCATGGTGACCCACGAACCGGAGGTCGCCGAATTCACCGGCAGGCACATCATTTTCCGGGACGGGCAGGTGATAGCCGACACCCTCCACGGAGCCAGGAGCGCCGCCGCCCAGGGGGGCGCCACTTCATGAGCACCTTCCTGCAGAGCCTCCTCATTGCGGCGCGCGCCCTCCGGGTGAATAAGATGCGCGCGCTCCTGACCATGCTCGGCATCGTCATCGGCATTGCCGCGGTCATCGTCATGGTCGCCATCGGCGCCGGGGCGAGCAAGATGATCTCCGACCAGATCTCCAGTATCGGGTCGAACCTGCTCCTCGTGCTCCCCGGCTCCACGACCAGCGGCGGGATGCGCAGCGGCAGCGGCTCCACCCAGACCCTCACCTATGACGACGCAAGGGCTATACAGGCGGAATGTCCCTCTGTCGGTGCGGTAGCGCCTACCATCAGAGGAGCGGGCCAGGTGGTTTACGGCAATCAGAACTGGTCCACCGTGATCTACGGAGTCACCCCCGAGATAATCGAGGTGCGAGACTGGATCATCGTCTCCGGTCGCAACCTTACCCAGTCCGACGTCGACGGCGCCACGAAGAATTGCTTGATCGGCCGGACAGTGGTCGACAATCTTTTCGGCGCGGACGACCCGGTGGGGAAGGTCGTCAGGATCAAGAAAATCCCCTTCACCGTGGTCGGGGTCCTCGGCGGCAAGGGGCAGTCGCCCCAGGGGCAGGACCAGGATGACGTCATCTACGTGCCGATCAGGACCGCGCAGCGCAAGCTTTTGGGGAGCCAGTTCCCGAACTCGGTGGGTGCCATAATGGTGCAGGCCAAAAGCGCGGAGGTACTTAACCTGGCGCAGGAGGAGGTGACCGCACTTTTGAACCAGCGCCACCGCATAGGCCCCAGCCGCGAGATCGACTACACCATCCGGAACCTCTCCGAACTCCTTGCGGTCAGGGAGCAGTCTTCCAAGGTGATGTCCATGCTCCTTGGCGCGGTCGCCTCCATCTCCCTTTTCGTCGGGGGGATCGGCATCATGAACATCATGCTGGTTTCGGTGACGGAGCGGACCCGTGAGATAGGGATCCGGATCGCGATCGGCGCCAAGAGACGCGATATCATGCTGCAGTTCCTGACCGAGGCCGTACTGCTCACCACCTTTGGCGGCATCATCGGCATAATTCTCGGAGTAGCGGGAGCGCGTATCGTGGCGGCGCTGGTAGGCTGGCCTACATTGATTTCCCTCGACGCGGTCATCATAGCCTTCGCCTTCTCCGCCGGAGTGGGCGTCTTCTTCGGGTTCTATCCGGCCAGAAAAGCTGCCTCTTTGAACCCGATAGAGGCGCTGAGATACGAGTAACGCTAACCACAGGTTTGAAAGGATCGCACTATGAAGAGAACCGGTAAAATAACGGCTGCCGTGACATTTTGCTTGCTGCTTGGCTCTTCTGTCACAGCCTTCGGGCAGCAGACCCCGCTCCACCTGACCTTAAAGGAGGCGATCCGGCTCAGCTTGGAAAGGAATCTCGATCTCAAGGTGGAGCTCTACAACCCCGCCATGGCGGAGGCCGACATCCGCCGCAGCCTCGGCATCTACGACCCGCTGCTCTCCCTTTCGGCAGGTTACAGCCGCAGGCACAGCTTCGGGAACACCCTGACCTTCACTCCGCAGCCGATCGATGAGGCTTCGGTGAACGCGAGCGTCAGCCAACTGCTTCCCACCGGCGCCGTGGTCGGGTTGAACGCCGACAGCGGCTGGATCGACAATTCCGCGAAATACTACACAAGCGGCGTCAACCTCTCCGTAAGCCAGCCTCTTTTGAGGGATTTCGGCAGGGACAACACCGAGTTGGAGATCAACGTCTCCCGCTACGGTAAAAAGGGGTCGATCGAGAGGTTTCACACCAGGCTCAGCGATATCGTGGCGCAGGTGCGAAACGACTATTTCAGGCTTTACAACCTGCGTGAAATCCTGGAGGTTAGAAAAACCTCGCTCGCCCTCGCCAACCGGATCCTGGTGGAGAGCCGCGGGCGGGTCAAGGCGGGGGTGCTCCCGGCCTTCGAGATCCTGAACTCAGAGTTTGTAGCCGCTACCCGCGAGAGGGAGGTGATCGAGGCCGAGAGGGCCATCCGGGACCAGGTGGACGTGTTGCGCCTTACCCTCCAGCTCGATCCAACCGTCGACATAGTCATCGCGGACGAACCTGCGCGCGAGAACTACGTAGTCAGGGAGGGGGAAGCCCTGGAACTGGCGCTGGCCCGTCGGCCAGAACTGGAAGAACAGCGGACCATCCTCAAGATCCATGACCTGCAGCAACGCGTAGCAAAGAACCGGACCCTACCTGACCTGTTGCTGAACGCCAACATAGGCACCGGAGGATTCGATCGAACCTTTGGCGGCGGGGTAGAGAGGACCGCCAGAGCCGAAGATCCCAACTGGGGGATCGGACTTCAGGTCACCTATCCGCTTGGCAACCGTGTCGCTGAAAACGACTACATCAGAAGCCGGCTTTTGCTGGAGCAGGCCCGGACCCAGTTGCAAAACCTGGAGGCCCGGATCTCCAAAGACGTGAAGGCCGCCATTCGTCAGGTCGAGTCCAGCTACAAGCAGCTCGATGTCACCAGACGGGGCAGCGCCTATGCCGAGGAAAGGCTGCGCGCCTTTCAAAAGAGAAACGAAGTAGGGCTCTCCACCACCAAGGACGTTTTCGACGTGGAAGAAGACCTGGTGACGGCCAAGGCGAACCAGATCCAGGCAGTGGTCGATTACAACAACGCCATCACGCAGTTGTGGCGGGTGACCGGAGAGATTTTGGACCGGCAGGGGATCAGGGTCTCGGAGAGTCGGGCCGACGCCTTGTATGAAAAGCTGAAGTAGTTCGAGAAAGTCACGCCGCCGTTTGCCAGCCGCAGGAAGCACGCTACAATTGGCTGGTCTTAATTCTGGGAGGCGGAGGTGGCTATGCCGGGGGTACGTTACGAACACGTTCATCAGATAAAACTCACAGCAATCGGGGCCAAAACCATCGATGACCTGATCCAGACCTTCGAGGAGAATCTGCAGCTCTTCAGGCGCTGGAAAGAGAAGGGGGTAAAGCTCGACCCTCATGGCGTGGGCGCCAGTTACGCGATTTTCTACACCTACGACGAAGAGATAGCCCGTGAAGAAGGTTTCGAAAGGATCCGAACCGAGTCGGGCAATCCGCTCCCCCGCCGCTGATCGGATTGTTGGACCGCGATTGAAAGTTTAGCTTCCAAGACCCGCCCCACATATGAGATACTTTGCCCGTTGCGCCGCCGGTCCTGAACGGACCGGCAAACCACTACATCAGCGCCAAAGGCAAAGAAAACATGTCACATCTGCATCGCTTTTCCCGCACGGAACTTCTCATCGGATCCGCAGGCCTCACCAAACTCAAGGAAGCAACCGTCGCCGTGTTCGGTCTGGGCGGGGTAGGGAGCTACGCCGCTGAGGCCCTTTGCCGTGCCGGCGTCGGCCGCATCGTTATCGTCGATTTCGACGACATCTGTCTCACCAACGTG
>Ga0209317_1001881_pt1 | contig 16606 bp, 13 predicted proteins | sample RifGroB2_FD_183994 | JGI IMG/M metagenome (GOLD analysis project Ga0209317, IMG submission 183994) | Soil microbial communities from Rifle, Colorado, USA - Groundwater B2 (SPAdes) (version 2) | ecosystem: Environmental > Terrestrial > Soil > Unclassified | place: Rifle, Colorado | collected... | reverse complement strand
TAAAAAAGCCCCCTTCCAGGGGGAGGAAGGGGGAAATATAACTCAGAAATCGGTCGCCATCTGGAGGCTTTAATTAAGGGATCTATAGAAAGGGTTATCAGTACACCAATCCCGAGTCAATATTTTTATTATTCCATAATGTATAAATAGTCGTAATGAACTACCGCTTTTTTGTTTTTATTTCCTTTGTATTTTTCAGCTTTCTCCGAATTATATTCCGATTTTCCAATCCCGATCAGCTTTCCATTTTCATCTCTGATTTTCACCAAATCGCCTTTTTCAAAAGTTCCTTCGATAGCAACTACACCGACCGGCAAAAGACTGGTGGCCTGGCTCGAAAGCAGGGCATTCCTTGCGCCTTCATTCACAACCAATTCACCTTTGGCAAAACTTTCGGAATACGATATCCATTTTTTGACATTCGATGCTTTTTTCTTTTCAGAAACAAAGGTTGTATGCACAAAATCTTCGGCAGCGTTCATAATATGCAGAAGTGCATTTTCCTTCATCCCGTTGGCAATGTGAACGTTAATGCCGCCCTTGGCCACTTTTTTTGCAATGTGGTATTTGGTCAACATTCCACCACGACCAAAACTCGATTTTCCGGTCGAAATGGCCTCGTTGAGCGGTTTGCTTTTAGAGGTGATTTCACGAATCACATTCGATCCGGGCAATTCGGGCGAACCATCGTAAATTCCGTCAATATTGCTCAGAATAATCAAGGCTTCCGAATCTTCCATCGAGGCAATCAATCCTGAAAGTTCATCGTTGTCGGTAAACATCAGCTCGGTAACCGAAATGGTATCATTCTCATTCACAATTGGAATCACTTTGTATTCTATCAGTGTCGAAATACAGTTTTTCATGTTCAGGTAATGCACCCGGTCGCTGAAATTCTCTTTGGTGGTGAGGACCTGTGCGCATGAAATTCCATATTTTTTGAACGCTTCAGCATAACAATTTATCAGTTTTACCTGACCAACAGCCGACCATAATTGACGTGCAGAAACAGTGTCCAGTTTTTTACCGTTTCCTATTTCACCACGACCTGCTGCAACTGCTCCTGATGATACCAATACAATTTCAACACCTTTTTGATGAAGAACAGCTATTTGATCGACCAGATGTGAAATGCTGGCATCATTCAATGTGCCATCCAGCCTGGTTAGAACGTTACTGCCCACTTTGACAGTGATTTTTTTATATCGTAAATGTATTTTCAAAACAGTTTGTTAACCTTTCTCAATTTTGTTGAAAGAGGCGATCAAGCCCTGAATCAGCGACGAACTGAAACCTTTGTGTTCCATCTCATTCAATCCGGTAATGGTGATTCCCCGGGGTGTCGTTACTTTATCAATCTCCTGCTCCGGATGCCTTCCTGATTCGAGAATCAAGCCTGTAGCGCCTTTTACGGTTTGTGCCGTAATGAATTGGGCCATTTCGGAACTGAAGCCAATTTCGATTCCACCTTGCATGGCAGCCCGCATGTAACGCAAGGCAAACGCAATCCCGCACGATGCAAGCACAGTGGCCGCGGCCATCAAATCTTCAGAAATAATAATTGCCTGCCCCAGTTGATCGAAAATATGCAGTACCCGGTTGCGCAGAACTTCCGATTTTACATTGGTCGAAATTAAAGTCATCGATTCCTGAATAGCAATGGCTGTGTTTGGCATTACTCTAAATACCAGAGATTTACCTTCAATTGATTCTTCTAAACTTTGGAGCCCGACTCCTGCAGCGATCGAAATAAGAATTTGATTGGGATTTAATACCGGTTTAATTTCTTCGATGATGGCGTGAACCTGATAGGGTTTAATTGCTAAAATGATGATGTCGGCATTTTGACAGGCTGATTTGTTATCGGTCGAGGTTTGTACACCTTGTCCCTGAAATTTTTCGAGTATGCTTGTCATACGGTCGGTAACAGTAAATGAAGAAGGTGCAATCAGCTTCGATTTAATTAAACCGGTTGCGATAGCGCCCCCAATATTTCCTCCACCGATGATGGTAATTTTTTGATCAATCATTTTCTAAGTATTTACTATTAAGTAATTTACCATTTACCATTTACCATTTATACAACATGGAACATTTTCTCATTTCTTTTTCCTCATTCCTGAATTGTTTCGATCAATGCCTCAACAAATAGGTCAGCTTGTTCTTTTGTCAAAGTTAGGGGAGAAAGTAACCTGATGGTATTTGTCCCGGAAACGCCGGTAAAAATATGATGATTTTTTAACAAAACATGACGAATGTCATTAATTTGTTGATTTAATTCGAGCCCGATCATCAAACCAAGTCCTCTAACCTCTTTAATACCTGAAATTTGCTTTAATTTTTCGATCAGATAACTACCCACTTTTTCGGCATTCTCAACCAGATTTTCACGTTCCATGATTTCCAAAACAGCCAGGCTAGCAGCACAGGCCAGGTAATTTCCGCCAAACGTGGTCCCCAACATTCCGTGCCATGGCTTTATTTCAGGGGCAATCAACAGCGCGCCGACCGGAAATCCGTTGCCCATTCCTTTGGCTATGGTAATGAGATCAGGTTTTACATCGGTATATTGATGGGCGAAAAACTTACCGCTCCGTCCGTATCCTGATTGAATTTCGTCCAGAATCAGCATTGCGCCGTATTGTTTACACAAGTTTTCAGCCTGAACCAGAAAACCTTCAGCAGGCACATGAATACCGCCGATTCCCTGAATTCCTTCAATGATTACACCCGCAATCTCATTGGTTTTCAACTTTTCTTCAAGCAATTCCAGGTTGTTGAACGGAAGAATAATCGCGTTGGGTGTTTCGTTGACCGGTGCGATGATTTTTGGATTATCGGTAACAGCAACTGCTGCCGACGTGCGCCCGTGGAATCCTTTTTTAAATCCAATTATCTTTTTACGGCCGGTAATAAAAGAAGCCAGTTTCAGGGCATTTTCGTTGGCTTCGGCTCCAGAATTCACTAAAAATAACTGGTAGTCAGGATACCCTGAGAGCTGCCCCAATTTGTCGGCCAGTTCTTTTTGCTGTGGAATCTGCACCGAATTGGAGTAAAAGCCAATCTGCTTTAATTGGTCAGTCAGCCGCTTGATGTAATGAGGATGTGAATGTCCCACCGAAATCACGGCATGGCCACCATACAGATCCAGGTATTTAATACCGTTTTCGTCCCAAATGTAACAGCCTTCACCTTTAACGGGAGTGATGTCGAGTAATGGATATACGTCGAATAGATTCATAATAAAAATGTTACGGGTTTCTTGTTACGAGTTTCGAGTTGGGGGGTTTGACTCGTAACCCGCAACTTGTAACTCGCAACGTTTTATTTTAAAACGCCACCGCTTTCAAACCCAATCCCATCATTTCTTCGAGGCCAAACATCAGGTTCATGTTCTGAACGGCTTGACCGGACGCACCTTTCAGCAAATTATCAGTAACTGAAAGGATCATCAGTTTATTACCATGTTTCTCCAGATAAACAATTGCTTTGTTGGTGTTTACCACTTGTTTCAGATCAGGGTTCGACTTGCTAACAAACACAAACGGATGCGATTCGTAATAATCCTGATACAACTGGACAGCTTCTTCCAACGAACCGTCAAATTTGGTATAAACTGAAGCAAAAATGCCCCGGGTATGATTTCCCCGAACGGGAATAAAGTTAATGTCGAAGTTAAAATCAGGCTGCAATTGTTTCAGGCTCTGTCTGATTTCGCCCAGATGCTGGTGCCCGAATGCTTTGTACACCGACACATTGTTGTTTCTCCAGCTAAAATGAGAGGTTTCGCCCGGCGATTGCCCCGCTCCGGTTGAGCCGGTAATGGCATTTACATGCAGTTCATCTTTGATCAGTCCGGCAGCAGCCAGCGGAAGGATAGCCAGTTGAATTCCGGTTGCAAAACAACCCGGATTGGCAATTTTACTTGATTTGCATATTGATTCACGGTTCAATTCGGGCAAACCATAAACGAAATCGTTTCCTTCGTGCTTTATCCTGAAGTCGTGGCTTAAATCAATGATTTTAACATTCTCAGGAAGTGAATTTTTCTGAAAAAATTCTTTCGATTTGCCGTGACCCATGCAGAAAAAAGCCACATCAATCAGCGAATAATCAACTTCGGTCACAAAACGAATGTTAGTGTCACCCAACAAATCAGTGTGCACATCCGACAGTAAATTGCCACCGTTGCTGCTGCTTTGCACAAAACCAATTTCAGCCTGCGGATGGTTGAGTAGAATACGGATGAGCTCACCGGCGGTGTATCCGGCGCCGCCTATAATTCCAACTTTTATCATTTTTCCAAATATCAAATTAGCACTTTGAAATAACGCTGCTGGCTGCTAGTCACTGGCTACTGGCAAAAAGCCAGCCGCTAGCTGCCAGTAGCAAGAAGCTAGAAGCTACGATTTACCGAATTGTGAATTTTCAGTGAAGTTGAAAGCACTTTTGTAAACCCTTTCACATCGTCGGCAGTCCAGGCTGAGTTTTTCTCGCCGTATTCGCCGAATTCGGAGCGCATCAAATCGTGATCAGATTCTATACCAACCAGAACGAAATTGTATGGTTTCAGGCGGACAATCACTTTTCCGGTAACATTTTCCTGAGAGTGTTCCAGAAATTTTTCGATGTCGCGCATCACAGGTTCAAAGTAAAGAGCTTCGTGCAGAAACATTCCGTACCAGTTTCCAAGTTGTTCTTTCCAGTATTGCTGCCATTTGGTCAGGGTGTGTTTTTCGAGCATCTGATGAGCTTTTAGAATAATGACCGGAGCCGCAGCTTCGAATCCAACGCGTCCTTTTATGCCGATAATGGTATCCCCAATATGCATATCACGGCCAATAGCAAAAGGTGAAGCCAGGGCATCCAATGCACGGATCGCATTCACCGGATTGTCGTATTTATCTCCATTTACACCTTTTAATTCGCCTTCCACAAAATCGAGCGTAATTTCTTTTTCTTCAGTTTCGGTCAGTTGCGACGGATACGCTTCTTCAGGAAGTGTTTTATTCGATTTCAGGGTTTCTTTTCCGCCGATGCTGGTTCCCCAAAGTCCTTTGTTGATCGAGTAATCCATCTTTTTCCAGTCTGCTTCAACGCCATGAGCTTTCAGGTAGTCAATTTCTTCCTGACGGCTCAGTTCCAGATCGCGGGTTGGTGTGAGGATACCGATTTCAGGAGCTAAAATTTGAAATACCAGATCAAAACGAACCTGATCGTTTCCGGCGCCGGTACTTCCATGAGCTACATATTTTGCCCCTATTTTCCTTGCGTATTCAATGACCGCAATGGCCTGAAAAACACGCTCTGAGCTAACCGAAATCGGGTAAGTATTGTTTCGCAGAATATTACCAAAAACCATGTATTTGATGCTTTTTTCGTAATAAGTATCAGTAACATCAAGCGCAACGTGTTTGATTGCACCCAGACTGTACGCCTTTTTTTCAACAGTATCCAAATCGGCCTGGCTAAATCCGCCAGTGTTTGCAATGGCCGTGTAAACATCCAGATTTTTCTCTACCGACAGGTATTTTGCGCAAAACGAAGTATCCAAACCTCCGCTAAATGCTAAAACTACTTTATCTTTCATTTGTTTATTTTTAAGCCCCCTCCAAACCTCCCCCAAAAGGGGAGGCTTTAGAAAAGCAATGTTTCGAATTTACTCCTATGATTATACAAAATTACTTTGATTTAAAAAATGAAAAACCTGCGGCTTTTTTTAGGCTGTGATCCGTTTTTATTTGGTTTCAGTTTATTGATAATGTCGAGCAAAGTGCCTTTTATTGCCCATCCTCCGTTTTGCTTTTTCTCCTCTGGTTTTTTTTCCTTTTCCCAGGCCGGATCGAAAACCATGCCTGTACACAGGCATTTACTTTTTTCTGTTCGTAGTAAAATGTCGTAATTGACACAACTCTGGCAACCTTTCCAGAAGTCTTCATCATCGGTCAGTTCCGAAAAAGTGACCGGGCGATAACCCAGTTCATGGTTGATTTTCATCACTGCTAAACCGGTTGTCAAACCAAATATTTTGGCTTCCGGATATTTTGCCCTTGAAAGCATGAACGCTTTGCGTTTAATTTCGGTTGCCAGTCCGATACCACGGAACTCCTTAACGACAATTAACCCTGAATTGGCCACGAAACTTTTCTCTCCCCAGGTTTCCACGTAACAAAATCCGGCAAATGTGTCGCCGTTTTCAATGGCGATAATGGCTTTGCCCTGAAGCATTTTATCGGCGATGTATTCGTAGGTCCGGCGGGCGATACCGGTTCCGCGTTCTTTCGAAGCGATGTCTATCGCATCGTTCACCTGGTCAACGTATTTCAGGTGTTCATCGGTGGCAACCAGTATTTGAATATTTTTTAGATCTTTCATTTTCCCCTGCATATTTAATTTTCAATCCATTCCGTCCATAACATCGTTCATGTTTTGCTAATCGTCATTTCGCGGACGGGATGGATGGGTTTATTTTACATTCTACAAATATTTCGCACCTCTGGTGCTATTTTGACTTCATGTCCGTTGGCTAAAGCCTAACGGCAAAGGATATTTCGCAATTGTCATTATTTTCTCAATTCCGTCCGAAACAACTTAACCGCTCTTAACAGAATTTTTGCACGGACGGGTGGTGCTGTCGTATTTTTTTAAGTTACTAAGGTTATGCTCATTTGTAACTATTTTGACAACCGACAACATTTTTTGACAACCTGACAACCCTTTTATACTGAATGCTGCGACTGACCACTGTTCACTTTTTTATCCCAGTTTTTCTTCCAATTTCGGCATGATCAGGATCAGGCTGTTGATCAGGTCGCTGTGGGTAACTCCTTCGCGCATGATGATTAAAATGGTGTCGTCTCCGGCAATGGTTCCGATGATTTCATACGGTTCGGTTTTGTCAATTACTACGGCCAGGCTGCTTGCGTATCCCGGCATGGTTCTCATTACGGCCAGGTTTCCGGAAAATTGCAAATCCCGAAAGCCATCGGCCAGAAAGTTGACGCGGGAATTTTCGCGTTGGTTTTCAGTATTGACCGCTTCAGGAATTACATACACATAACCTAGCGCCTGATCCGAAACTTTTGCTACTTTCAGAATTCTTAAATCGCGCGATAAGGTTGCCTGGGTCAATTCATAGCCCTGATCTTTCACGATGTGCAAAAGCTCATCCTGACTGCTGATCCGTCCAGTGATAATGGCCTGTTTTATCGCAAGCTGCCTTTTGATGCGATTCTTCATTTTGAATATTTATACATTTTCGATGCAAAAATATGCAAAAAATAAATAAGACAAGCTTTTTTTTCAGAAATTATTGCCTATTTTTGTCGCTTGAAATGAAACACACACTCCAATTGAAGTTTGAAAAGTTTAGGATAAAAAATCCGAAGGTACATAGTTCAGAGAGTTTGTTTAAAAATAACAACCATGCGTTTGCCCTACAGCCGTAGCCAAACGCATTTTTTTTAATATTTAGCTTTGCAGCAATGACACAAGTTAGAAAAGTCAGATTGATTCTTGAAGACGGAACCACTTTTGAAGGAAAATCGTTCGGCTATGAAAAGTCGGTAGCGGGTGAAGTGGTATTTTATACCGCTATGACTGGTTATCCTGAAAGTTTAACAGATCCTTCATATACAGGGCAAATTCTGGTCTCAACCTTCCCGTTAATCGGAAATTATGGTGTGCCAAGCGATTCGAAGGAACGTGGTTTGTCCGAGTTTTACGAATCGGATAAAATACATATTTCCGGCTTAATTGTTTCGGACTACTCGTTTGAATACAGCCATTGGAATGCGATCAAAAGTCTGGGTGACTGGTTGAAAGAAAACCAGGTTCCGGGATTGTTCGGAATTGACACCCGCGCCCTGACCAAAATTATCCGGGTAAAAGGTTCTCTGCTGGGTAAAATTGAATTTGATGACGAGGTTATTGATTTCTATGATCCGAACCAGGAAAACCTGGTTGCCATTGCCAGTTGTGATAAAGTTGAAACTTTCGGAAACGGAGAACACCGCATCGTTTTGGTTGACTGCGGGGTGAAATACAACATCATTCGCTGTTTGATGGACCGAAATGCAACCGTAATCGTCGTTCCATGGGATTACGATTTCAGCGGCGAAGATTTTGACGGCATCTTCCTTTCAAATGGTCCCGGCGATCCGGCTTTGTGTGATGCGACTGTTGAAAACATCCGTAAAACGATGGATGCCGAAAAACCGATCATGGGAATTTGCCTCGGAAATCAGTTGCTGGCGCGCGCTGCAGGTGCAGATACTTACAAACTGAAATTTGGTCACCGCAGCCATAACCAACCGGTTTTGTTGCAGGGAACCGACCGGTGTTTCATTACTTCACAAAATCACGGTTTTGCAGTTGATACGAAAACTTTGCCTGAAGATTGGGAACCTTTGTTTACCAACGTGAACGACCAAACCAACGAAGGGATCCGTCATAAAACCAAGCCTTTCTTTTCTACCCAGTTTCATCCTGAAGCCGCGAGCGGACCAATTGATACCGAGTTTTTATTCGACGATTTCATGAATAGCGTGATCAAATACAAAAAGACGAAGAAATAAAAAAGTCACAGTGTTCAGTCTCAGTTGGCAGGAGTAACACAACTCGGAACTCGGAACTCGTAACACGAAACAAAAGAACCCATGATTAATAAAGACATCAAAAAAGTAATCGTACTAGGGTCGGGAGCGCTGAAAATCGGTGAGGCCGGTGAGTTCGACTATTCAGGATCCCAGGCGCTGAAAGCCCTGAAGGAAGAGAACGTAGAGACCATCCTGATTAACCCGAATATCGCGACTATCCAAACTTCAAGCGATATTGCCGACCAGATTTATTTTCTTCCAATTACCCCGTTTTTTGTTGAACAAGTAATTATCAGGGAAAAACCTGATGGTATTCTGCTGGCTTTCGGCGGACAAACTGCCCTAAATTGCGGTGTTGCATTGTTCAGACAGGGAATTCTGGAAAAATACAACGTGAAGGTAGTCGGGACTCCTGTACAGTCTATTATTGATACCGAAGACCGCCAGATTTTTGCCGGAAAACTGGCCGAAATCAACGTGTTGACTCCCCGCAGTATCGCATGTACAAACATGGAAGAAGCCTATACCGCGGTTAAAATCATTGGATATCCGATTATCATTCGCGCGGCATATACTTTGGGCGGACTGGGAAGCGGATTCTGTGCGAACGACAAGGAACTGGAATCGCTGGCATCCAAAGCTTTCACTTATTCGCCGCAAATTTTAGTCGAGGAATCGATTAAAGGCTGGAAAGAAGTGGAATATGAGGTAGTCCGCGACAGGTTTGATAACTGCATCACCGTTTGTAACATGGAGAACTTCGACCCTTTGGGAATCCACACCGGCGAAAGTATTGTGGTTGCCCCTTCGCAAACACTCTCGAATTCAGAATACCATAAATTACGTGCACTGGCTATTAAGATCATCCGCCATATCGGGATTGTCGGCGAATGTAACGTGCAATATGCCCTCGACCCTCATTCCGAAGATTACCGTGTGATTGAGGTAAATGCCCGTCTGTCGCGCTCTTCGGCCCTGGCATCGAAAGCAACCGGTTATCCGCTGGCTTTCGTTGCAGCCAAATTGGGCTTGGGTTACGGGCTGCATCAACTGAACAATCAGGTAACCAAAGTAACCACAGCAGCGTTCGAGCCTGCCCTTGACTATATCGTTTGTAAAATTCCGCGATGGGATTTGAATAAATTTTCAGGAGTATCGAAAAACCTGGGAAGTTCGATGAAATCGGTGGGCGAAATCATGGCGATAGGCCGGTCGTTCGAAGAAGCCATTCAGAAGGGAATCAGGATGGTGGGCATCGGGATGCACGGATTTGTGGCGAACAAGGAGGAAATTACCATCGAACAGATTGATGAGGAATTGAGCAACCCGACCGACCGTCGTATTTTCGCCATTGCAGAAGCTTTTAACAAAGGCCATTCGGTTGACGACATTTACGAAAAGACCAAAATTGACCGCTGGTTCCTTCAGAAACTTCACCATATTCATCTCACCAAAAATAAGCTTGAAGAAGTCAATTCGCTTCAATCTTTGGAGGATTCGTTATTACTTCAGGCGAAAAAAGAAGGTTTTTCCGACTTTCAGATTGCCCGTCTGGTGCTGAAATCAACCAATAAAGCCATTAATGGCGACCTGTTGAAAGTGCGCGATTGGCGCAAAAGCAAAAATATTCTGCCTTCTGTAAAGCAGATTGATACGCTGGCGGGTGAATATCCGGCGCAAACCAATTACCTGTACCTCACCTACAACGGCAACGAACACGATGTGGAATTTCCCCGCGATGATAAATCGGTGATTGTATTGGGTTCGGGTGCCTACCGTATCGGAAGTTCAGTTGAATTCGACTGGTGTAGCGTGAATGCGATTACTACCATTCACAAGGAAGGTTACCGTTCAATCATGATCAACTACAACCCTGAAACCGTGAGTACCGATTACGATACCTGCGACCGGCTGTATTTCGACGAACTGACCTTCGAACGTGTAATGGACATTGTTGATCTGGAAGCTCCGAAAGGGGTTGTTCTCTCGATGGGTGGCCAGATCCCAAACAACCTGGCTATGAAACTGCACCGCCAGAAAGTGCCAATTTTAGGTACTTCACCAACCAATATTGACCGCGCTGAAGACCGCAAAAAGTTTAGTTCGCTGTGCGATATGCTTGGCATTGATCAACCGCGCTGGTCGGAGCTGACCAGTATTGAAGATATTTATGCTTTCGTGGAGGAAGTGGGTTTCCCTGTGTTGATTCGTCCCTCCTATGTACTTTCGGGAGCAGCAATGAATGTGGTATCGAACAAGGACCAGTTGCAACATTTCCTGACTTTGGCCGCCAATGTTTCGAAAGAACATCCGGTGGTAGTTTCCGAATTTATTGAACAGGCGAAAGAAATTGAAATTGATGCCGTAGCTAAAAATGGCGAAGTGGTGGCATATGCTATTTCTGAGCATGTTGAGTTTGCCGGGGTTCACTCGGGCGATGCAACCATCGTTTTTCCACCGCAGAAATTGTATATCGAAACCATTCGCCGGATCAAAAAGATAGCCCGCCAGATTGCCAAAGAACTCCATATTACCGGGCCTTTTAACATGCAGTTGCTGGCCAAAGACAACGATATAAAAGTGATTGAATGTAACCTTCGTGCATCGCGCAGTTTTCCGTTCGTATCGAAGGTGATGAAATACAACCTGATCGAAATCGCGACTCAGGTCATGTTGGATGTTCCATTTCAGAAACCTGATAAATCGCTGTTCGAATTGGATTATGTGGGAGTAAAAGCGCCGCAGTTCTCGTTTGCACGTTTACTGAATGCCGATCCGGTTTTGGGTGTGGACATGTCGTCAACTGGTGAAGTGGGCTGCATCGGCGAAAACTTCTACGAAGCTATCCTGAAATCAATGCTTTCGGTGGGTTATACCATTCCGAAGAAAAACATACTGATCTCGTCAGGTCCGGCGCGCTCGAAAATCGAATTGCTGAGCAGCGCTAAAATGCTTGCTGAACGTGGTTTTAACCTGTATGCAACTGGTGGCACACGGCAGTTTTTGGCCGATAACGGCGTTGAATCAACCCGTTTATACTGGCCCGATGAAACCGAAAAACACCCGAATACGCTGGAGTATATCAAGGAAAAGAAGATTGATTTGGTAATCAACATCCCGAAAGACCATACCACACGCGAAATCAGCAACGGCTACACCATCCGTCGGAGCGCGATTGATTACAGCATTCCGCTCATCACCAATGCCCGTGTGGCCAGTGCGTTTATTTACGCCTTCTGCAAATACGGCCTTGAAGATTTGACGATTAAGAGTTGGGACGAATACAAGGATTGAATGGATAAAATCTATGTTTGAAACATTGGCTACGTTAAAGTTTTTTACTGTTGGGGCACTTTTTGGCCTGACAGCCGGATTATCTCCCGGACCTTTATTGACTCTTGTCATATCGGAGACTTTGAAGCACAGTAGAAGGGAAGGAATCAAAATTGCAATTTCTCCGCTGATTACCGATATACCAATCGTTTTGATTTCCTTTTTCGTTTTTTCAAGGCTTTCGAAGTTCAGCTCCATACTTGGAGGTATTTCTATTCTCGGCGGAATTTTCATTGCTTACCTGGCTTATGAAACCTTAAAGACCAGGGAATTGAACATCCACCTAACCGGCATCCAGACCAGGTCACTGAAAAAAGGAATTATTGCCAATTTTTTAAGCCCGCATCCTTACCTTTTCTGGGTCACAGTTGGGGCGCCATTGGCATTAAAGGCTTTTGAAACCAATCTACTTGCGCTAATTTTATTCCTACTATCGTTTTATGTATTCCTCATTGGTTCAAAAATGATTATTGCTTTACTCGTCTCGAGATCGAAACTATTACTCACGAACATCATTTATCTGTGGACGATGAGATTGCTGGGAATAGTTTTACTCCTTTTCTCTTTACTTTTTATTTACGAAGGTGTGAAATACCTTGGTTTGGTGTGATTATTTGAGCTTCTGTTTGTAACTCTTCTAACCGCTTTCCCGTTAATGTAATCGGATTTTAAAACAGTTGGTAATGAAACAAATTCTTTCCTTTCTGTTTTTGCTCGGTCTGCTTTCTTCCTGCATTTCGGAAACCGAAAATCCGGCAGAAATGGACCTGATGATTCGTCTTATGGGAAATCCACAGTGCAACGGATTAAAATCTGCCGGTACTACAGTCCGAACGCCACCTTCTCAAAGCTGTATTGAATATGCTTATGACCGTGATAACCGAAAACTCATCTTAAAACATCTCAACGCAGGATTCAACTGCTGCCCCGAAAGTTTATGGTGTACCGTTACTTTCCGTAACGATACCATCATTATTCAGGAGTTCGAAAAACATTTGGGTTGCAAGTGCAATTGCCTGTACGATCTGGATATGGAAGTGGAAGGACTTGAACCCGGAAAATACCATCTCCGGTTGATTGAACCTTATCTTGGCACACAACAGGCCCTCGTGGGCCTGCTCGATTTACGGTCACAAAAGCAGGGCAGTTTCTGCGCATCAAGATCAATCTATCCCTGGGCAAATAGTTTGAATTAACCAGTGTAAAATATAAGGAGAAAAACCATGCAAACTAAATTTTTAATTAGTGTATTGCTTCTATTGGTATCAGTGCCGGTATTTTCACAATCAACCAGCCGACTTCCTCCTTTTCCGGGATTTTTGAAAAAGGGAGTAATGACCTTAAACGATGGATCGCCCATTTATTATAAACAATTACAGCTAAGGAATGATTCTGTATTCTATCAGGATTATAATTTGAATGCTGAGAAAACTGCGCTTCTGGATATTTCACAAATCACAAAAAATGGCTCTTACGCTGGCATAGGCGCTCTTTCCGGTTGTGGTTTGGGCCTGCTTGCCGGAATTGGAATCGCCAAAGCAATGGATGATACCGGTGATTTATTATCGAATGTTTTTACTTTGGGCCAGGAGCCGGAATTGGATACCCGAAAGGAGGAAACTTCAATGGTAATTTTTTCTACCCTAATTGGAACAGGTATTGGCGCGTTGGCTGGTGCACTGTTTTCAAAAAATATAATTGTTTTTTCACAATCAATCAAATCCATCAGTTTTACGCCTTCATTTAATTTGGGTACAGGTTCAGAACCTGAATTTGTAGTTTCCTGCAGGATCACTTTTCGCTAATTGAAAAGGTGACTGATATTTTTTTTCGTTTTCTTTCAGGTCAGTTTCAGGTTTTCTTTTCGGAGTATTTCATTTGAGTTCTGGCTTTCAAACAGGTGGCATCCGGCACTTTTAACTTTTTCAATAATCTGATTAAAAGGTTCTTCGAGCAGGTTGCCCATTTTCCCACGGCAGAAAGGGCAGGCATGTACATCGCCGTTAGGATCAGCATATAAAAATCGGTTCCCGGCGCCAAAGCAACCCATTTTTCGCTGGTGATATCCGAAAAAAGAAATGATTGGAAAGTCCTTAAATTGCTTTTCCGAGTATAGACGTATAGTAAATTCGGATAAAATATTCACTTGCTGTTGGTCAAGATTAACTTTCTGACCCGAGAATTTTCCGACTGCCCTCGGCTCTAATATCCGGATAAAATGGGCGCCCATGTTTTTAGCCAATGTTGCATATTTCATCAGGTTCTCGCTGGTAACAAACCCGCTGGTCGCACACAACGAAAGGCTCACTATAATTCCCACATCATGACAGTTTCGAACGGCCTCATTTACCATTGAAAAACTTTTTTCGTTGTTCCTGAAGCTATTGTGTGCCTTTGCATCCCAGTGATCGAGGCTTATATTGGCCCCGGTCAGGCCTGCTGACTTCAATTCAACAGCTTTTGCAGGTGTAAGTCCAGCACCTGAAGTCAAGAGCCAGCAATCCATCGTCAATGAAGCGTCTTTTATCAATTCCACTAAATCATTAAATCTTACCAAAGGCTCACCACCACTGAACTGAATATGCCTTATTCCATTGAATTTGAAAATGGTGAGTATTTTTTTTAAAGAATCCAGATCAAGTTTATCGTTTTGTGCAATGTTGTCCCACTCGTAGCAATGCTGACATGACATTGGGCAACGGTTTGTAATGCCCCATATCAGTGTTTGAAGTGCTGGCTGCTTGCTTGTTCCATTGTTCTTCTTCAGGTTACTTCTGAGAAACTCATTCCTGATGAGGTGTTTAAGGTTGGTGGAAGGATATCCGCAGTAATCCGAATTCCAATAAAATTGGCTTCCGGAATGGACATATTTAGTAATAGCCTTACTCCCATGTAACTGATTTCGAAGATCACGTAATCTCTTCATTTCTGAAATGGCAGTAATTGGATTACGACAAAGCCTGAATGCTTCTGAAACAACAAACAATTGAACTCTTTTTCGGATAAATAGGGCTCTCCATCCGTTTATTAGTTTTGCTTTTTCTGACATAATTTAATTCTGGATGATTACCGCTGAGCTGCTTGTTGCACCATTTTCTTCAACTGTTCGTTGACAAATTGATTAAAATGGCCGGGTTGCCTGAATGCTTTCAGATTTTCAATATCAGGCTTGCCAACCGGATTACGGAGTATCTCGTACCAACCTTTGCTGTGAAGGATTACCGTTCGGTTCTGGCTCGTCAATTCAGGCAGATCGAATGTTACCACTGCCTTATTGGTCGTTATCGGTTGGGTATAGTATTTCGTGTCGTCTTTTGAAAGTAATCCAGTTACATCTTTCTGTTCCTCGGTGATAGCAGTTTTCGCCGGAATGGTATAGGATGTTACCTCATTGTCAGGCGAATAGTCAACCGCGGCGTAGTCAATTTCCCACAAGAAACTGCCATATTCCAACTTCACTTTTAATGGAACTGTTTCATTTCCATTCAGTGGAACCGTAAGGACATCATCCTTAAATTTCATTGGACCAGCTATGTTGTAGTAATCAACAAATTCCCATTGGCCTTGTCGTTCAACCGATAGCGAAAGCGGAATTCTCTGGTCTAATGCCCATTGCCTCATCGTTGATTCAGGAACACTTTGCTGTTTTTTCATGTAGCGCTGATAGGAGGAGCCAATCATATTGTGAAATTGCCCGAGCATAAAATCGAGTACAATTGAATTTTTTGCCCGTATGGCCAGTTTAGCAGTTTTTGCATCGCCCTGGTTGGGGAATTGAATAATTAATCCATCCTTCAAGGGAAGTTGATTCTCAATTGAAGAACTTTGGTAAAATTGGTTGTCTTTTCCAAGCAACAGATTTGTGACATCGTTTCCATTCAAATTTGTAGCTAATGTTGGCTCAACAGCTTGGCTCATCGTAGTTAAAGCCCCATTTTTATCTATTAAAACATCAATGTTTTGAGGATGATCAACTACCATAAGCTCCAGAAGGTTGGTGTGCTGAATTTCGCGAACTTCATTGGTTATCTTTATAGTGTACGATTGCTGGCCAGGGTATGTTGGCAGCTTCAGGTAATCGTTCCGCTCAAGTGGCTTATGGATGCTGCCACTGTATATTTCACCTGCAAATTGATAGTTTTCGCCATCCCAGGTGTAGATAAACGGACATGATTCTTTGAAAATCAATATAATAATAAACAACAGGACGGCAGCAGCTGCATAAATACCCAGAGCGCCTAAAAAATACGAACCCACAGTTGTAGCTGTATCTTTATCATAAATTTCAATTTTACTGATGGAACTCACAGGAATGGAAATTTTCAAATTTTCGGATTCAGCAAATTCGTCCAGATACAGGTGCACCTCATTGAGCAGGTATCTTTGGTTGTGTGATGCCCGGGTGAGGTATCGGTTAGATTTGTCGGGACGAACCGGAGATAATGTTGGAGGCATTTGATATTCATTCATACTACCTGTCACCGTATTGTTTTTAACCTGAATGTCGGTTAAAAGCCATTTTTTTTGATTGAAGTGAACGATAACGGTCTTCCCGTCATCGTTCATTTCGGCTATTGTTTCTGAAGCCGGACGGGCTGATGACGTAACTTTGAAATAATTATGGCATCCAAAGGTTAAATTCATCATCGCAAAAGCCAACAAAACAGCGGTCCATT
>Ga0209317_1001880_pt1 | contig 16611 bp, 11 predicted proteins | sample RifGroB2_FD_183994 | JGI IMG/M metagenome (GOLD analysis project Ga0209317, IMG submission 183994) | Soil microbial communities from Rifle, Colorado, USA - Groundwater B2 (SPAdes) (version 2) | ecosystem: Environmental > Terrestrial > Soil > Unclassified | place: Rifle, Colorado | collected... | reverse complement strand
CGAACTGAAGGTGCTGGTGGACGAGTTCTCCAACTTCGCCCGGATGCCCGCTTCGATCCCCTCCCCCAACGACCTGAACGGCATACTGAAGGAGGCGCTTACCCTCTACGTCGAGGCGCACCGCAGGATCACCTTTTCCCTTAGGACGGACGACGGCATGCCCCCTATCCTGCTGGACCGGGACCAGATCAAGAGGGTGGTGATCAACCTGCTGGATAACGCGGTCGCGGCGATCGACGAAGAGGGGGAGATCGAACTTGCCACCTGTTACGACAGCGAGCTGAAGATGGCTACTTTCACCGTCTCCGACACCGGCCACGGCATCGCGGCCGAGGACCGTCCCAGGCTGTTTGAACCCTACTTCTCCAGGAAAAAATGCGGTACGGGGCTGGGTCTTGCCATCGTGAACACCATCATCGCCGACCACCACGGCTTCATCAGGGCGAAAGAGAACTTGCCCAAGGGGAGCCGTTTCGTCATAGAACTTCCCGCGGACGCCTCCTGATGCCACTTCAAGAATCGGACAACCATGTCACTTAAATCAGTAAGAGCCTGGCTCCTGCCGCTTCTGGCCACCATAGCCTCCGTCGTCGTACTCGGCGCAAGTCTCGTGCCGCGCCTGCTCGACCTCGATACCTACAAGCAGGAGATCCTGGCGCAGGTAAAGGCGACCCTCAAGCGGGACCTGCGTTACCAAACCGGGGAGTTCACCATCGGGCTCATTCCCTCCTTCAGCTTCGCCGGCGTCACCGTCAAGGAAAAAGACGGCTCAAGCGATTTCATCAGCGCCGACCTGCTCACCGCCAGGATCGCCCTGCTCCCCCTGCTGATGCGCCAGGAACTGGTACTGTCGCGTATCAAGCTGGAGAAGCCCGTGCTGCAACTGTCGCGTAACCGCCAGGGGGTGTTCAACGTAAGCGATCTCCTGACCCCGGCCAAGGAGGGGGCTCCCCCCGGGATCAGCGGTGTGGAATTCAAAAAGGGGCGCATCAGGTTCACCGACTTCGCCTTCTCGGAAACTCCCCTGGTGACGGAGCTGTCCAACACCGACCTGTACCTAAGCCGCCTGGCCCGCGGCAGGACCTGCGACTTCAAGCTCTCCGGATCGCTCGGCACGGGAACCGGCACGGTTCCGGTTTTTCTCGCAGGCGTCGCCCATATTCCTCCCGACAAGATGCCTTTCAGCTCGCTGGAGCTAAACGGCAAGATCCGCACAGGAGCCGTCGATGTCGGGCACTTCTGGCCCTACTACAGCCGCTTCGTCCCCTTCAAGAGCCTTGCGGGCGAGTTGGCGCTGGAGGCGAGCTTCAAGGGGCGCCTGGACGACTTCAAGACCAAAGGCGAGTTCAGGATCACCAAGCTGAACCTTGACTACCCGCAGGTGTTCCACGCGAGACTCGCCCCCAAGCTGCTCAAAGGGGCTTGCCAACTGAAGTTGAGCGGGCCCGACCTGGAGATCACCTCGATAAAACTCGATCTTGACGGACTTGATGTAGAGGGGGAGTGCCGGCTCTCCGACATCCGGTCCAAGGACCTGCGCATCACCGCCAAGGCCTCAAGCAATCGTTTCAACCTGCGCGATTTCCGCCAATACATCCCCTACGGCATCATCGTCGACGGCCCTTCCCAGTTCATCGAGCAAAAGATCACCGGGGGCATTTTCAGGCTGGACCAGGGGAGGCTCGACGGCAGGGTGAGCCAGATCCTCCATATGGATCGGGGGGAGAACTACAACATCCTGGCGCTGCGGGCCCAGGTCGAAGAGGGGGTGGTGAACTACGGCTCCGGGATCCCCGTCTTTAACGGCATCAAGGGGGAGCTGGCATTAGCGGGCAAGGACTTCCTCCTGAAGGGAATGACCGGCAGGTTCGGGTCCTCGCCGCTTGCCCTGGAGGGGCGCATCGCCGATTACCCGCTCCACGCCCCTTGCCGGTATCTCTTCTCGGCGAAGGTGCAACCAAGGCAGCAGGAGGCGGCATGGCTTCTGGGGCGGGATTTTCGGGCGCTTTCCGCCGGCTCCACCCTTAACCTAAAGGGAGAAGGGACCACAGCGCTTTACAGGTTGTCCGGCGATGGCGATCTTACCTCTTCCTCCTACTCTTTTCACGAGCTGATGGCGAAACCCGCGGCGCGTCCCAATACGCTCTCCTTCGACATGAGCTTCGACAAGGAGCTGTTCCGGATCACCGGGCTTGACTACCACCTGGCGCCCCTCTCGCTCTCGGCTACTGCGGAGAGCCGCTACGACGGCCCGGTAAAGCTGGAGATAAAGACAAACCGGTTCCAAGCAGCGGAAGTCGGGCAGCTTGTGCCGATGGCCAAGAAGTACTTCCCCAAAGGCGAAGTGCAGGCGCAGTTGCACGCGGCGGGGTCCGGCATGGACCGGCTCGTCTGGAGCGGAGACGCGGCGCTCTCCGGGTTCTCTTTCAAGGCGGGTGAGAGGGTTAAACCGGTGAGTGAAGTGAACGGCAGCATCCGCATCGACCACGAAACCGTGGCTACCTCGCAGCTCTCGGCGAGGCTCGGCGGCTCGCACATAAGCGGCCGGGGAACCTTGAGCGGCTTCAAGACCCCCAGCTTCTCGCTGGCCTTTACTTCCCCTTCCCTGGACCTGGCCGACCTGGGCCTGCCCCAAGGCCAGGCCCCGGTTCGGGCCGAAAAGGTGCAGGGGAGCATTTCCTACAGCAACGACCATCTGCAGATCGATTCGCTCTCCGGCACGCTCGGCAAGAGCATCCTGCAGATCAAGGGAAACGTAAAGAACCTCCAGCACCCCGTGGCGGAGCTGTCCGTAACCTCCCCTCACCTGGAGCCGGAGGACCTCACCAAGCTTTTCGGCGGCCCCCCCGGCGGCGACACCCGCTTTACGCTAAAGGCCCAGCTCAGCGCGGCAGAGGGGAAGATTAGGGAAATCCCGTTCCAGCGACTCAGGTGCACGATACTGCTGGAGGAGAAGACAGTTCAGCTCTTCCCCTTCGACTTCGCCTGCCTGGGAGGGGAGATTTCCGGCAAACTGCGCAGCGAATTCGGCTCGGGCGTGCCGCACCACGCGCTTTCCCTCAACATGCAGCGGGTCGCCGCGGACCGCCTGCTGCACGCGCTCGGCGTCAAGAAACAGGAGATAACCGGCGCCCTGTCGCTGCAAGGAGAGCTGGCCGCCAGAGGCGAGAGCCCAGCTGACTTCAAAAAAAGCGCAGCAGGGGAGTTGAAGCTCAGGATCGAGCAGGGGAGCATCAGGAAATTCGCCACCCTCTCCAAGATCTTATCCATCCTGAACGTTTCGCAGCTCTTCAAATTCAGGCTGCCGGACATGGTTTCGGGAGGGATGCCGTACAACAGGCTCACCGGGGATTTCGCGCTGAATAACGGTTTCGCCACGACGCAAAACCTGTTTCTGGACAGCAACGCCATGAACATCTCAGCTGTCGGGAAACTCAACATGGTAAAAAACGAACTCGACCTGAATGTCGGCGTGCAACCGCTCCAGACAGTGGACAAGGTGGTAAACCGGATACCGATAGTCGGCTGGATCCTGACCGGAAAGGACCGCTCGATCATCTCGACCTATTTCGAGGCGAAGGGGGCTGTCGAAGATCCCCAGGTGACCGCCGTGCCGGTCAAGTCGCTGGCAAAGGGGGTGCTGAACATCTTCAAGAGGGTATTCGAGCTCCCCGCGCGCATCATCACCGACACGGGCGAGGTGATTACCGGGAGGTAGCCCTGCGGCCGCGGCAATTGCGGCCCCGGGGGCCGCCTCCGCCGCCTCACGGCCGACGGCGGCCCCCCTTGCCACCCTTCACTTTTTCTATTGTAAAGTCAGAGCTGGTTATGTTATTTTGGCCATCGGTTATTGCTTAAATTTATCCAACACGGAGGAAACTGTGAAGAAGACTTTGGTAGTAATGCTGGCACTAGTCACAATGGTGGCCGTTGGCTGCAAAAAAGAGGAAGCACCCCAGGCAACAGCCCCCGAGGCGGCACCGGCAGGGCAGATGCCCGCGGCAGCTCCCGGCAGCGACCCCCACGCGGGCCTCACGGCTCAGGAAGTCCAGCCGGGCGCAGGGCACAAAGGCAAGGTCCTGGAGACCATGGATTCCGGCGGCTATACCTACGTGCAGATCGAAGAGAACGGCCAGAAACTCTGGGTTGCAGCAATGCAGACCCCGGTTAAGGTCGGCGACACCGTTGAGTTCCCGGACTCACCGCCGATGATCAACTTCCAGAGCAAGACCTTGAAGCGCACTTTCGACAAGATCATCTTCGCACCGGGTCTCGCCGTCAACAAGTAGGCTTTCCCGTAGCGGCATCGTCAAAACAAGAAAAGGGGCTCGATCCACCATGGATCGCGCCCCTTTTTTTATCTCTTGCGCCTAGTGCTTCCCCGCTTCGGGGGGTTAGCCGCAGCGATCCCTTCCAGCGCCGTGGCGTCCGCGGGATCGAGCTCAAGCGCACGCGCGTAATAGCGTCCAGCCGATGCCGGGTCCCCCCCCGCCAAGGCAAGCTCCCCCAGCGACAGCAAGGCAGGCAGGTGGTTGGGGACCAGCCTTAACAGCTCCAGGTAGCAGCGGTTGGCATCCCTCAAATCACCAAGCCTCGCCCGGATGCCCCCAAGCAGCAGCACCCCCCACGGGTTTTCAGGCTCCGCCCGAACCATGCCGCGGTACAGAGCCAAGGCCCCCTCCCAGTCCCCCTCCAATTCCAGCACTTCGGCGCAGAGCATTTCGGTGACAAAAGAGTATCCCAGAAGCGCCCGCTGGGCGGCAAAGGCGTCCCGGCTGAAGCGCCCCTTTTTCCCGGCCTTGCCGAGCGCCTTCATCATGGCGAGCCGCGCCCGCTCCACGAAAGGATCGCAGCGCACCAGGAAACCCTCGCCCTGATCCTTCTCGAAAAGATCCGCGGGCACCTGCTTGCCGCGTACCGCCTTTGCCAGGAGTTCGGTACCGGGGTAGTAGACCAGTGGAGAAACCTGCCCGTCCTGCGGCCTGATCCGGTCGATCAGCCGAACGGTTTGTTGCAGGTCCGCCTCGCCTTCTCCCGGTATGCCGGTGATCAGGTATACCGAGAGGTTGATCCCGACCCGCCTGACGGCCTCCGCGGCACGTTCCACGTCGGCAGGCACTATCCTCTTTCCGAGCGCCTTCAGCATCTCGGGCGAGCCCGACTCGACCCCGAACTGGATGCACTCGCAACCGGCCCGTTTCATGGCGACCAGCATCTCCTGGTCCACCGCGGTGACGCGCGACTGGCAGTTCCAAAGAATGTGGAGCCGCTCTTCCTGCAACAGCCGGCAGATCTCCAGGACCCTGCCGCGGTCCGCGGTGAAGGTGTCATCCCTGAAGGAGAAGTAGATCAGGCCATAACGCTCTTTCAGCGTTCTAATCTCCCGCACCACGGAGGCGGGGGAGCGGAAACGGACTCCCCTTCCCCAGAAAAGAGGAGAGGAACAGAAGAGACAACTGGCCGGGCAGCCGCGAGAGGTGATGACGAATTCAAGTTGACGCCGGTAATCGACCCCGATAGTCGCCCCCGCCTCGGCCCCGAAAGGGGGCAGAAGATCGAGATCGGCTATGGGCGCGCGCGGAGAGCTCCGTACCGCTTTTCCATCCTCGCGGTAGGCTATGCCGGCTACCCCGTCAGGCGGCGCGCCTGCGGCGCGTGCCTCGAGCAGTTCCGGCAGGGTAGCCTCTCCCTCGCCCAGCACCACGGCATCTACCGCGGGATGTCCCTGGAGCAGATCATGCCAGGTGTGGGTGGCGTGCGGTCCCCCCATGAGGACAAAGCACGCTGGATCGAGCTCCTTGGCGAGCCGGGCGAGCCTCAGGGAATCGGCCCTGTTATGGGTAAATTGGGAGATACCGATCGCCTCGGGCTGCGACTGTACCAGGAGTTGCCGCACCCGGTCCCAGTCGAAGCCGGACAGGTTCGCCAGCGTCACCTGGTGCCCTGCCTTCCTGAGCACCGCATCGAGGGAGAGCAGTCCGGCCGGCAACAGCGAGGTGAACGGGTCGAGCGCCCCTTCGGGGTGGCTCTTGTACGCTAATAGAACTTTCATCTGCACCCATAAAAAAAGATCCGGCTAATGGGCCGGATCTTGGAAGTTGTTGACGATGTGCGGTCGCTAGTTGCTGCTGGTCAGGTCGAGGGCATCGTTTTCACCAGCGTCATCGGGGTTCTCCTCTTCGACACCCAGGATCAAGTCGTCAAGCCGGAACACCTCGGGGTTCACCTTGCCGATCCGCTTGGCGCCCAGGAAGCGGGAGCGATAGTAGGAGGTGTTCATCGACGAGATCACCACGCTGCGACTGCGCGAGGAGGCGTGGATCATCTTGTTGTCGCCCAGGTAGATCCCGACATGCGACGGATAGGCGGCGTAGGTGCTGAAGAAGATCAGGTCCCCCTTCTGCAGGTCGCCCGGCGCCACGATGCTTCCGACCTCAAACTGCTCTCGCGCGGTACGGGGGAGCGAAACCTCAAGATCCCGGAACACCTTCTGCACGAAACTGGAGCAATCGATGCCGGAACGGGTGGTGCCACCGAAACGGTAGCGGGTGCCAAGGAAGCCGTAAGCCGACCTCTTCAGCTCCTTGATGCCGTCCAAATTCAGGTCGGCATTGCCTTTCAAGTCGACATCATGCCCCGTTTCCAGCGCGGTCAACTCCTGCAGGCTCTGCTCGTAATCCTTCTCGTTGAAGAGATCCTTGTGGCGCAACTGCAGCTTCCTGGCGACCTTGGCCTGGGGTTCCGCGACCGGTTCGCTTTCATTGAGCACCAGCGTCTTCCCTACTTTAAGGCGACTGCCGCGAAGGCCGTTGAGCCGCTTCAGTTGCGACACCGAGACGCCTGTTTTCTTGGAGATCCCGGATAACGTGTCTTTTTTCTTAACCTTATACACGGATGCCCTGGCAGGAGACAACGCAGTCTTGGTCTCGGATACGGAACGGGGGGGGATAACCAGCCGTTGCTTCGGCTTGATATTGCTGCCAACCAGGTTGTTGGCGTCCTTGAGTTCCTCGACGGTCACGTGATATTTTTTAGCGAGGGAATATATGGTGTCGTTCTTTTTTACGCGATGGGTCGTTGCTGCGAAGGCGAGCGAAGGAAGGGATAACATAAGAATGCATAGGGTAAATAGCTTGAGGCGCTTTATCATGAACCCTCCTTCATTGTTTTAAAAAGAAAAGCTGGCAGGTCAATTTATATAACAAAAGATCCCACTTGTCAACTCTAATGATGAATCAGCGGCGGCAGCGGCAGGTCATCCCTCATCAAAACGGCAGGTTAGCGTTCTTTCGCCCCCCCCTTGGAAGCCTTACGCTCGGCCGTCACCCGGATGGTCGAGCGCTTCATGCTGACCACCACGACGCCGGGGGGAAGCTTGATCTCGTCCTTGCGGATCTGGACGTTGCTAGTCCCCTCCCTCACCCTGGCGAGATCCAGATCGACCACGATATCGAGCTGTTTTGGAGAGGCGATCAGGTTGGAATAGGTCTTCAACTGCAGGTCGACCTCGTCGGGATAGCTTCGGGTCAAGGTAAGCGTTTCTGGGAGGTTGTGAAAGGTGATCGGGGCGGTGACGGTAAGGATCTCTCCCTGCCTGAAGGTGATCAGCAGCCAGCTTGCCGCGACAAGCACAAAGACTGCGACCTTGGGCCAGAAGTTGGCGAAGAGCCGCGATTTGATACCCACCACCTGCTCCTCGCGGGAAAGCGGCAGCAGCAGGTCAGTTAGCCGCTCATGGAGCTGCGCCGGGGAGGACATTACCTGCAGTTCTCCGCCAAGAGAAAGCGAGATTTCTCCACGCTCCTCGGAAACCACCACGATTGCGGCGTCGGTGCGCTCGGAGAGGCCGATCCCTGCCCGGTGTCTGGTACCCAGATGCTGCGGCACGTCGGCGCTGACGGAGAGTGGCAGATGACAGGAAGCGAGGGCGACTCTGCCGTCCCGGATCAGTACCGCGCCATCGTGAAGCGGGGAGGTCGGCAGGAAGATACTGGTGATCAATTGCCCGCTCACCAGCGAGTCCAGTGGGACGCCGTGCAGGATGCACTCGTCGAGCAGTTCCTCGCGCTGAAAAACAACCAGGGCACCAATCCGGTCGGCAGCGAGGGCAAAGACTGCCGCGGAAAATTCCAAAAGGTCAACCCTTACCACGCTCTCCTGCCGGCCGAACAGATTACGTAACAGGCTGAGCCGGTATAGCGCCTGCCGGATCTCCGCCTGGAACACCACGATCAGCAGCACCAAAAGCACGGTCCCCAGTTCCTGCAATATCCAGCTGGTCATGAAAAGCCCGAAGCTTTTGGTGACAAAGTAGATGACGCCTAGAACAAGTAGCCCCATCACCACCTGAAGCGCTTTGGAGTTCTTGAACCAGCTGTAGAGCTGGTACACCAGGAAACTCATGATGAGGATGTCGGCTATGTCCTGGGGGCGGAATTGCGGGTACACCTGTTGCCTCCTTGGGAAACCAGGCACGTTGCCTGCTGTGCGGGGAGCTGCAGCCTGCGCGGGAAATAAAAATTGGCCGTTTTTACTGGAAAGCCGAGCCGCTTTATGCTAAAAATCATGCCTCAGGAAGAGGCTATCTTTCGCGAAGAGGTTAAAATTTATAGCATTTCACGCGCCAAAAAGGTAGGAAAATATGTACGCACTGTCGGAAAAGGGTGAACGGATACGCGCCATGTTCGGGAGCATCGCCCCGCGCTACGATCTTTTGAACAGGCTGCTCTCCTTGGGGATAGATCGGCGCTGGCGCCGCTTCGCCGTGGGCAAGATCGCCCTGCGCGGCCCGGGGCGCGTCCTGGACGTGGCCACCGGCACCGGCGACGTCGCCCTGGAGATAGCCGCACAGACCCCGGCCTCGGTCAGTATCGTCGGGATCGATTTCACCCCCGAGATGATCGACCTCGGACGCGTGAAGGTTCAGCAGTCGCGGCATTCCGGACGCATCTCCCTGCAGGTCGCGCCTTGCGAGGAGATCCCCTTCGAAGACGGCAGCTTCGATGCCGCCACCATCTCCTTTGGCATCAGGAACGTGGTTGACCGGTTCAAGGGGCTCTCGGAGATGCGCCGCGTGCTGAAACACGACGGCAAGATCGTCATCCTGGAATTCTCCACCCCGACCATGCCTGTCTTCAGGTCGCTGTACCACTTCTATTTTTTGAAGATGCTTCCCAAGATCGGCGGCGCCTTCTCCAGGTTCAGCGCCTACCAGTACCTGCCCGACTCGGTGCTGGAGTTCCCGTCGCGGGAGGAGTTCAAGGCGATGATGACCGAGGTGGGATTCAAGGACGTGCGCCACTTCGACCTGACCGGCGGCATCGCCACGGTATACGTGGGGAACAGGTAAAGACAGAAGAGAAACAGATCAAGATCAAGATTGAGTTTAAGGTTTCAGGCTTTTCTTGTCTTAATCTTGATCTGCCTTACGTCTTCCTCAATCTCAATCTCAATCTCAATCTCAATCTGTTTAAATCTGTTTCTGGAATAAGACCCGAGCCACCGGGCTCTCCACGGCGCTCTCTTCCTCGAAGAGGAGTATCTTGCCCCCCAGCCCCGAGAATAGACGCTCCAACTCCCCTGGCTGCAGCAGGTAATCCTTGGTATGCATCCCCTGCAACTCCGGGGTGTCCAGGATGGTCTCCATGACCACCACTCCCCCCGGCGCGAGACTGGCCACCATGCAGGGGATGAGCGGCCTCATCAGGAAGTTGAAGTTTACGATCAGATGGTAGACCCCCTGGGGGCGCCACGCTTCCAGGTCTGCCTGTATGAACTCGACCCGCACGCCCAGCTGCGCCGCCCGTTTCCTCCCTCTTTCCAGCCCTTTATCCGAAATGTCCACGGCACTGACTTCGAAGCCGTTTTGCGCCAGATAGATGCTGTTTCGCCCTTCGCCGCAGGCCAGGTCCAGCGCCCGCCTCCCCGGCGCCAGCGAGCAGACCAACTCCATGGTGTTGGCGAGGAACTTCGAGGGGGTCAAGGAGAAGAGATACTCCTCCCCGCCGTAGCGCTGGTCCCATTTGATGCGGTCTGACTCCATCCCACCCCCCATACGGAAAAATCCGACGAAATCCGGGCAACCTTTCCTGAGACAAGACCAAATTCGGCGTCAAAAAGCAATCAGTTTCTTGAGGTTCTTTCCCGGATTTCCTCGGATTTTATACATGGCCAGTCGTCCCGATGCCGCCTTGCGACTTATTCTGTCACACCCCTATGGTTTAATAGAGGAAAACCAAGGAGGTGCACCATGATCTATCTGACAAACGACACGCTGGACCAGGCTGTGTATTTCGAACTGCGGGGGAGGGAGCCAAAACGGGCAGGAAGCGGGTTGAATCGGGCGTTCTACGGGCTTCTAGGCAACGGGGTACATGAGGTGGCGGTCACGCTCAGAAAGGGGCATGGTAGCGTCGAGGTTGCCTTTGGGAGGAGCGAGCTGTTCAGTTTCGTGGAAGAAGACGCGCTGCGCCGGATGCTCAGAGAGATGGTAAGAGCGAAGCCCATGCACTGATTCAGGGGGCGGCGCGGGGGCGACGCACGCGGCCTCTCCAATTAGAAGCGGGCCCTGCACCTTCAGGACGGCCAGCGAGCCGGGCTCTCAGTGAAATCATCTCGATTGAAAAAGCCCGCTGCTGCGGGCTTTTTGATGTCTGTGATTGCTTTCCGAGACTAGGGAACAAGACCGTCAATGAATGCCGATCAATTCCATTTCGAAAACCAGCGTCTGGAAAGGCGCGACCACCTTGCCGACCCCCTTTTCGCCGTAAGCGAGGTAGGCGGGAGAGTACAGTTCCCACTTCTCCCCCTCCTTCATCATCTGCAGCGCAACAGTCCAGGCAGGTATGACCCCGTCGACCGGAAAGACGGCCGGGCCTTCCAACTTGTAACTGTTGTCAAGTTCGACACCGTCTATGGAGCGTACGACATAGTGGGCCTTGACGTTTTGCCTGGGGCCAGGCGAAGCCCCCTCTCCCGGCGACAGCACCTTGTATTGAAGGCCGTTCGGCAGGGTAATCACCCCCTCCTTCTTGGAGTTTTCACGCAGGAAGGCCTCGCCATCCGCAAGCGTCTTCTCGGCCTGCGGCCCAAGCGTCCTGGCGAGAATTGCCTGCTGCTCCCCGAGGAAATCGCGCCGCACCTGCTCCATCTCCATTTCGGTCAGCAAAGAAGTAGTCCCCGCCAAACCGTCCTTCACGCCCTGGGTAAAGGCTTCCGTGTGAACTCCGATGTTTTGGCGCTGAAAATCCCGCCCCATGTCGAAGCCAAGGCTGTAGCTTATGCGGTCTTTCTCCTGGTCGAGTGAGAAACCGACCTGCTCCTTCGGCAAAAGGCCGCCACCCTCCGACGCCATATTTTTAACCTGGCAGCCGAAGGTAAATGGAACCAGCATCAATACCAGCAATCCAGCCGCAGTGACGGCGTTTCTTTTCATGAATTTTCCTCCAATTGGTGTAGTTAAATTTGCCACTACTTACAGCGACAGCAATGCAAGTTGATCCTTATTCCTTATGCTTATAGGCACCTACTTTTTATCATCGCCGGATACCGGAATCAACATGATATTATGTGCAAGTGTAATTAATGCCTTTTTTATCTGACATGATATTGCCAGTTCAACAAAAAATCGAGCAGTTCCGAAATGGAACTGCTCGATGTCATTTCATATCAACTAACACTTCACGAGGCTCGTATTACGGCCGAGCTGCCGGCGGACCGGCAATAGGTCCGTAAACGATGGTCCTGTTCGTGGTGTACTCGGGGAGCGTTCTCTCCCAAGGCCAGATGGCCGTGTAATGGGACGCCGTGGTCGAGCCGACATTCGTTGTCAGAACCGACCAGATGTACTCGGACGGATCCAAGACGAACATTCTGGTCTTGGTCACCCCGGCATCGTCGTACTGCTGGCTGTTGAAGACGTGCTGGTTTCTGCTCCCGCGGCCGCCCTCGTTGTTCCAGGTTGCCGTTGCGAACGGACCGTTCTGCGGTGATGTGGCCCAGCCATAGGTTCCCCAGCCGGTAGCGCCGTTGAGCCTTGCCAGCGCAGTAGCCACGTTGATCGAACCCGGCAGTACGTTGGTGCCGTCGCCGGTGTGGCAGGAACCGCAAAGTGCTTCGCGCGTATCCTTGAGACGGAACAAGCCGGTCGTGTCGCTTGCGACTGTCAGATGGTTGCGACCGCCCAAGGCGGTTGTCTGAAGCTCTACGCTGCTGCCGATGGTGTGAGTCGCGTGGCAGTCAAAGCAGGACTGCTGACCGTGGTAAGAGGCCGGTTTTCCCTGGAGTTCCGTGTGGACGTACTCGGTCATGCGGATATCCATGTCCTGCTGATGGTCGCGACGCCCTTTGCCGTCGATGGATACCTGACGGTTGCCGGTGCCCCATGCGGGACGGGTGTACTGCATGACGTCGGTAAAGGCGGTCTGACCCAGGACGAAGCCCCGGTTGTCGTGCGCATTGGTGTCGATCAGGTTCTTCTGAGTACGGGTGTGGCACTGGTTGCAGACCATTTTGCGGGTTTCGTTGTCTGCGATAGTGGTGGGGTTTTCCATTTTATGCCCTTCACCCGGGCCGTGGCACGCCTCGCAGGAGATACGGATATCGCTTACGAAGATGTCCTTCAGGTCGGGCTGGGAAGCGTCGCCGGCCACATAAGCGGCTTTCGCGGTGTCCCAGGCTGCCTTGTCGAAACCGGTGGTGTGGCAGCCGATGCATCTTTCCTGCCAGGAGCGGTGCTCGCCGTAGTTGGCCGCTTTCGCCGCCGGGGTCGCCTTGGTGAGATCCACTTCGATCATCAGGAACTTGTAGCCCGCCCTTGCCTTGCTTTCGGGATAGGCGACCTCTACCGGAGTCCCGCCGGTGCCGTCGAGTTTGTAAGGCGTGCCGTCAACCGTCTTGATGTCCCAGTTGATGCCGCCGTTGTTGGTGTAAGCCACCCAAACGGCATCCCTTGCGGCGCCGCTGTCATAGACCGCATAACGCTGCTTGCGCACCTGGCCGACGACTATGCCCACGTCGCTCACGAGGGATCTCTCCTTTGAGACGTAAAGCTCGTTGGAGTTGATCTGCCCCAGGATCGCGTGCGGCAGGAGCTTGGCGGCGGCGTTGTCCCAGTTGGCGAGAACCCAGGGGTGGATGTTGGAGTTGCCTGCTGTCTGCCCTTCGAAGCCCGGCCCGTAGGAGGCCTTCAGGGTGTGGAAGCTCTTCTCCCACTGCGCATGGGTATCGCTGTGGCAGCTGGCGCAGGTTGCTGCGCCGACGAAGCCCGGGTTGGCCGGCTTGGTGCCGTGGCAGGTGCCGCAGGTGTTGCCGGTGGTGGGAGGGGTGATGTTGTCGGCAATGGCCACGCCGGCGTGCTTGTAGACGATTTTGCCGTGGATCTTGCCGCCCTGGTTGGCGTTGAGGTTTGCCACTTTGGTCGCCGGAGTTGCATGGCAGGCGCCGCAAGCGTAGTCGGAAGTGATGAAGGGCTTCAGGAACTTGCCGCCATCGGCTGCGGCGACGTTGGTGGTTGCTGCCAGGTCGATCTTGAATACGTGGGTCTTAATGTCGCCAAGGGTCTTGCCGGCAGCGTTCGGGCCGGTGTTTACTGCGCTCTTGGCGAGTTTCGGCATGTGGCAGGTGATGCAGTCCGCGTTGGAGTGAGCGGCACCGGTAGCGGTGAAGGTCACTTCGTGGCAGCTGGTGCAGGCAACGTCAACGCCAAGGCCGTCTCCGGAAACGTTCTGGTAGAAGGTGGTCTTGTGCGGATTGTGGCAGGTACCGCAGGTAACGCCCGCTTTCAGGTGTTTGCCCATCGGGCCAGCTGCAAGGTTGTCGGGGTCCACGCCGAACATCTCGTCGCCGGTCTGGTGGTGGCCGCCGATCGGGTTGTTGAGGGCGCTCGCCCTGATGCGGCCGCCGATGACGTCGTTGGTGCCGGATGCTACGTTGTACGCGCTCCTGAAGGTGCCGTCGGTAGCTGCACCCTCGCCGCCGTAGGGGTTGCGCTCGCCGTCGCGGGTGTGGCACTCGCCGCAGGCGATGGGGTTGCCGTAGCCGGTCTGAGCCTGCATCTGGGCCTGGGTGCGGCCGGCTGCGACCTTGGTGATGTTGTCGGTTGCCGGGGACAGGGCGTGAGTCTTGCCCGGGCCGTGGCAGGCTTCGCACTGGACGCCGGCTTCCACCCAAGTACCGGGCATGCCGGGGAGGCCGTCCTGCTTCTGAGCCGCATCGGTACCGGCATAGTATTTCCATCCGGTGGTGTGGCATTCGCCGCAGGTGTACTTCTTGTTGACGGAGCCGTAGGTGGACCAACCCTGGCCGAGCACCTGGTTGGTTGCCGGGTAAGCCAGGTTGTACTGTACGCCGCCCGTCGTGGAGGAGACGAGGTAGCCGTTCTTGTCGATCCAGCGCGCCTTCCAGGCGTAGCCGCCGACGACGTAGGTGACATCGGAGTAGCTGGTCGGCTTTCCGAGGGTGTTGAGCGTGGTCGCCGCTTGCATGTTCTCAAGCGCGCCGCTGATGTTGCTGAAGGGGTAGACCGGAATTGCGTTGTTGACAACCTTGTTGATCTTGAAATTGTGGCCCGATTGAGCGAAGGAGTCGTATTTTTCTGTATGGCAGACGCCGCAGGTAACCGATCCGACATACCCGTCGACCTGGTTCGCTTTCATGGTTGTGCTGTGCGCGTCGTGGCAAGCGATGCATTTGCCGTCCGTCGCCGCACTGTGGTTGGTCGCCACATTTACCGTAGCCGTATGGCAGCTGGTGCAGGTAGCGCTGGTCGGAGCTTGGCCCGGGTGGCCGCCGGTGCCGGCGCCGACATGGCAGGTAGTGCAGACCGCAGTGCTATTGGTAGAGGTAGCGTGCGCGGAAGCAGCCCATTTGGTGCCGATGGAGGGGTCACCGACCTTGTTGGCTGTGTGGCAGAACTGGCACTGATTGGCGGCGTCAGCCTGGGTGTTGAGGACGTTGACCGTCGCATAAGTGGTCAGCGTGGTACCGCCGTCAGCGGTAACAACCACTTTGAACTTGTACTGGCCGGCATCGGTCGGCGCGACAAAGGATGCAGTAGCGCTGGTGGGGTTCACAACGGCCAGAACCGGACCGGCAGTGACGGTCTGGGATACGTTGCCGCCCACGTTGTTCGTCACGATGGTGTTCTTCGGTCCCGAGATGTAGGTCCAGGCATAAACCGGGTTGACTACGTTCGCGTTGGGAACTGCCGTCATGGTCGCGGTAGCGCCGACAACAACATTCTGGGTCAGGATGGGGGCAATCGCCTTGGTCACGTTAGCAACGGTAGCGTTGAGGGCAACCGGTGCAGTGAAGGCGTAGCCGGCCGGGAAGGTGACCATCACCCGCTCGTTCACAGCAGGAGCAGCAGGCGTTGCGGTAATGCCGGTGGGGAGACCGTTCACTGCGGTGATCTGGTATCCGGCTTTCGGCGTAAAGACGAAAGTAACTGCCTTGATGAGCTTGGTGTTGTAGTAGATGTTACCGAGCTTCGAGGGGGAAACCGAACCGTAACCGATACCTGCCGTGACCGCCAGTTTATCGGCGACGAAGGTCGCAGTAACACCCTTGTCGGTGGTTTTGGACCCGGCAATTGTTCCCTGGAACGGGTTGGCCAACGGAGCGCCGTCAGCCGCAGTGGTGGTGGTTCCGCCTGCAGTTACCGAGCGGATGGCGTAACCGGCATCGGCTTCCACTTTGTAGTTGATATCACCGGCAGTCGTATATGACTTGAACATCAGTCCGTCGATTACTCTCTGCCCGTTCTTGTTGACCGTGTCGATGTACCCGCCGGCGCTTTTCGCCTGCGTGGTTAGGAACCACGAAGCGCTGGCCATGGCTGGGATGGTACAAACCAGCACGGCTGTTGCCATGATTTTTTTGAACATGCATTTGCTCCTTTAGATAAGATGTCCGGATAAAGGATTAGTAATAACAGTCCGCGATACGGGCCTTGCGGCGCGTAGCGCTTGATGATTACTTAACGTGGCAAGAAAGGCAGATTGCCGAACCTTCCTGCTGTGCGTAGAGGAAGTAGTTGTAGTTGTTGCCGGCTTCCGGTACCGCGTTGACGCTGTTGTGCACGTCGTGGCAGGTGGCGCAGGTCATGAACCCGCCGTAGAGGGTGTCCTTGATCTTCTTGCTGGTCTGCTCTGCATCTATACGGCTCTGGCTGCCGTATGTGGTATCCCAGGTATCGGATACGTAGGCGATGGTGTTTTTGATGAAACCGTTCTCGCTCGGGACGATTTCAGCATCGGTACGAAGATTCGCGGCTTCGTCGTAGTTGAACCCGATCGGGTGCGTTACGGTCAGGTCGGTGATGTAGCGCTTTGCCTGGTTGCCGAGCGCGTCGGTGTACTCCGAGGTCATCGGGGTCGAGCCGGTGTCGACACCGGAGGCGCTGCCGTGGGAGTCAACGGCGGTGGAACCGTCGTGGCAGGCCATGCAGAGGCGGCTAGGTCCGATCAGGGGATCGGAAGCGAAGGCGATGCTGGCGTTGGTCGGGGCAACCCAGGCGTAAGGATCCATTACGGCCAGGGTGGTCTCGGCGTGGTTCCAAAGCGGCACGAGCGAATCGGCGGCGATGGCGTTGTGCGGGGTGTGACAGAATAC
>Ga0209317_1001879_pt1 | contig 16612 bp, 15 predicted proteins | sample RifGroB2_FD_183994 | JGI IMG/M metagenome (GOLD analysis project Ga0209317, IMG submission 183994) | Soil microbial communities from Rifle, Colorado, USA - Groundwater B2 (SPAdes) (version 2) | ecosystem: Environmental > Terrestrial > Soil > Unclassified | place: Rifle, Colorado | collected... | reverse complement strand
CCCCCAAGACGACAAAGCATTGTGTATCTATGTTTGAAGATGTAGACCCTAAGTCCAGGCGTCTTGATATATTTGTGACTGGCATTTCGCATTTCTTTTTCTGGCGGTGGAGAATGGTCGATTATTCTTACAAAATTACCTATGAAAAGGAGCAGGATTACTGGAAGTTAATCGAGCATGGGATGTCTAAGGATACGTCTCATCGTTCATATGAATTTGAAACAAGGAACTGGTGATATGCATGTTGTACACGTGGGTCTTCATTCTGATGCGGTGAGTATGGATTATCAGGAAAGTATTAGTTATTCAAATTGTCTCATCTTCAATTTTCAGATAAAAATCATCAATTGATTTTTGGATTTCAAGAGTCTTTTTAATGGCTGTGACAATGTTGCAATAATGTTTTATATCATCAAGCGATAGCTTTCTGTCCTTCCGATCCTTCAACCATTTTTCACATACCTGATAGCCTCCAATTTGATAACCAAAGATTTCTGGTTCTATACATTCGAAATACTGGTTTCCATTGATAAATAATCTTGTGGGTTCATATCTCAATTTCCCGATGGTGTTGTCACTCTTGCCCTGAAACCTGGCGACAGGCGGGTCAAGTTCCGGTGATTTCAGCAGGTGTAAATCAACGAGCCTTTCCCCATATTCTGCCATTTTACCAAATAATTTGTAATCCTTCGTGAAAGGTATTCGCGGAAAATCAATCTTCAGGAATTCTGAGTATTTTGTGCGATAGGTATTTGAATAGAGGACAGCATAGATATAGAAGAAGATTTGTTCGGGAGGAGGTGCTTTCTTAAAATGCCTTGTCAATTGCTCGACAAGTTCAGGAGAGATATTCGGTTTTCTTGCTCCATAATCAGCCTGTGGCTCAAAGAGCATCAAATTACGAACTGAGGACTGTTTTTCAGCAGCACTCTTTTGTGGATATAGATAGAGCGGAGCGACATTTGTTTCCGAACCAGAAATTCTGCCGCCTGCTGATACATCCGTAACATTTTTTGTAACAAATCCATGGCAAAATATATCGACTTTTCGAGGGGAAATCAGCCCTAAATTATCTTTTAAAAAATGTTGCATAACATCGTATCGGTCTCTGTCAATCAACTCTGGTCTGTAACAGATAAATCTATTATCAAATGGACGATAAGAGTATGGAATAATAGATTTTTCCCATCTTTCTTTTCCAATCTTATTTCTTGCTTCTTTTAGATTAAAGTCATGCGTATCCTTTAAATTCAATCCTTGCCTTACCAATTCATCCGATAACTCACCGGTGAATAACATCATCCTTTGCTTGATTTCGTCTTTTGTAAACCCTATGGCGAAATGGTCACGATGGGTTTTTACGCCGCTTGATGATTGGATAAATATTTCCTGGATACTCCAGAATTTGTCATAACTCGCCTGATGCGAAAAGTCTTTTTTCACAAAGAAATAGTACGGTTTGTTAGGCTTCAGCTTTTCCCATTTTGTTGATTTAATGTCGTGTGTATCCAAATAGTTGTATTTTTCACCTCTTGAACCATAAACATCTTGATAGAATATCTTCCCCAAATCTTTTTGATGTTTGTCTTTGATAAAGAGCGCGATTGATACTCCCTGCTGAATATCAAATACGTTCTCATCTTTGGAACCATCCGGGCACTTTTCCCCGATCCTGCTGTTTCCGTGAAGATTTAAGATGTAAATTTCATTAAAATTTTCCAGGAGTTTCTTTCTCATGCCGCGATGAATCAACCCGGAAAGATAGGAATTGTTCGTAATCATCCCGATAACGCCTTTGCCCGCCTGTTCGATTTTCCAGTGAGCAAATCGGATAAATTTGATGTAGTCGTCAGAAAGAGGCTGGATGTTCTTTTCGTCACGAACATCTTCCTTGTAGATTTCCATCTCTCTTTCAATGAAATCAGATTTATTGCCTGAACTTACCGAATATGGAGGGTTTCCAAGGATAACCAGAATAGGCTGTTCTTTCTTGACCTTGCCTGCCAAATGGGATTCTTCAGAGAGAGATGCCATGCCGGGAAGTTTGGTTTGGGCAAGCTCTTCCATCTCCAGGGTATTCGTGAGATAGAGTTTAAACCTGTCGTCCTCCTGGAGTTTATAGCCAAGTTCTTCTAAAAGAAAGGACATCTTCAAATGGCCTATGGCATACGGCGCCATCATCAATTCAAAAGCGTAGAAGTTTCTGAGGATATGTTCCTTGATTAAGCGTTCTTTTCCTCCTTCGCCGTATTTTGCCGTAAATTCTTCGATAGCAATTTTCGAGGCCTCAGCTAAGAAGGTTAATGTCCCTGCTGCAGGGTCTAAGACAGTAACCAATTCGTTTGCAAATCCATTTTTTCTCTGGAAATGTTCTTTTAGGATGGTATGCAGGGAACGGACAATGTACGATACTACTGGCTCTGGCGTGTAGTAAACACCCCTGCGTTCCCTCGTTTTCGGGTCGTATTCTGCCAGAAAGGTCTCGTAAAAGTGGACAATGGGGTCTTTTCCTTTGCCTTCGCGAAAATATTTGTGAAGAATATTGTTTACATCAGTAACTGCCAGGACTTCTGAGATATCGTCAACGATCCATTCCATCTGTTTGGGGAGTTCTTCAAGTGAAATAAATCGAAATACGTCCCTTAAAATTCCAATCGTGTGCGGAATGTTATCGTAGGCAAGTTTTCTATTAAAGCCGTTCTTTGCCCGAACTCTGGAGGCAAAAAGTCCGTAAGTAATAGTTTGTGAATAAAGGTCGGTAAAGTCTTCTTTTGTGAGACCACTTATGAGAAACTGTTTAAATGCATCATAAAAGCCTTGTAGGGATGCAGCGCTCCGTGTACCTGTTGTGTGATTGCGTTCTTCCTGTAATTCCTGGGCAACCACTTCATCTCTTAAAAAGCGTGTTTTATCTGCCAGTACCCTTGCAAGGGACTCGGCATCGTAGAATTTTGGCAGTGAGAAAGAAAAGAATTTTCCAAGCAGGTTTAAGAAATCTGGTTCGTTTTCAACTGGAGAGGCTGTTTTAAGCGTACGCATGACAAACGGCCTGCCGATGCGGACTTTGTCTGTTAGTTCGCCATTGCAATAGAGCCTGAACTCAAGGAAGTTGGTGAGTATCAGGTTGGGAAATGTCTTTAAGTAACGTTTTAGCTGATCTGTGGTTTCTATCTGGTCTAAGTACTCAGTTGTTGGCGCTTTTGCTTCTATATAACCAACAATATGTTGATTGCCATCCCATATTCTAAAATCGGGATTACCGGCTTCGGTCTTCTTTGGCAGGGTGGTTATGTGGACATTATTTTTGCCAACTGATTCAGCATATTTCTGCAAAAAACCTTCAAGGATAGAATAGTAGCTTTCCTCCCTGGCATCTCCGCGACTGGAAACTTCGTATATTCCTTTTAAATAGTATTTTAGCATTTTTTGTATAAGAAAGGCAGGAATGAGGGAATTAAATAAATATTTAAGGAATATCTTTCTGGTCTATAATTGCTATCGATTGCAAAATCTTAATTTTAATGCGTATAAGTTTACACATAATAATGGAAAATTAAAGAAAAAAACATGGCTTTCGGTATCTTTACTCAGGGTAAACTCCGTGAAGCATCTCTTTTTTAAAAGATTGAAATTCCTTCGCATGTACTTTATGTCACTGGCATAAATAGACGTGAATTTATTTAGACACAGAGAAAATTGCTGATATAATTAGTATGATTTTTATGACAAAAGAATTAGATTTACTAAAATGTTTTCACTCCCATTAGCCATATCGTCTTGATGAGTATAGTCAGAAAAAGAGATTGGCATGTTCAGGATGTGGTATGGAGACGGTTCCGCTAATTGCCGGGAAAATAAGCGAAAGGGATACGAAAGGGTTATGTGTCTTGTTGGGATTTTTTACGATTGTTGCACTTCTGGGAGCGCTGGGCGGTATTATGATGGTGCATGGTTGGAACTTCTGGGTTACGTTTTCGATTATTGGCGGGATTATCTATTTAGTAAGTAAAATATTTATGGGTAAATATAGAATTAGTGAAATTGGCGAGTCTCTGCCGGATAAAGTGGTTACTGGATTATCAAGTAAAGAATGTGTAACAAATTTTGATCGTTTGGTTATTGATGCAATTAATGAATTGCCACAGGATTTAAAAGATCGCTTGTCAAATGTATCTGTCGTTGTGGAGGATAAGCCAAGTAGTTCTGTATTAGGGAAATTGAGGTTAATGCCGAATATGATGCTAATGGGGTTATTCCAAGGAATACCGCTGAATAAAAAGAGTGTGTGGCATTCTGGTACGCTGCCAGAAAAGATTACAATATATCAAAAAAATATCGAAGCCCTCTGTCGTTCAGAAGAAGAAATTAAGCGCAGAATAAAAAATGTAGTACGGCATGAGGTGGCGCATTTTGCTGGATTTACAGAGGAAGAAATAAAGGGAATGGGGTATTAAAATAAAGATAAAGGGTAATAGTTCACCGCAAAGGCGCAAAGTGCGCAAAGAAGGGAGGCAGAAGTTGAGAATATGAGAAGCTGAGAAAATCTCAACCTCTCAACCTCTCAATCTCTTTCTCTTTGCGTCCTTTGCGTCTTTGCGGTGGACTGAACTTTTACGATAAAGGAGATACGTATATGGCAGAAATGCATTCATTTGATATTGTTTGTAAAGTGGAAATGCATGAAGTTCATAACGCGGTTGATCAGGCGAAAAAACAACTTGCCGTGCGATATGACTTCAAAGGAAGCAAGTCGTCCATTACTTTAAATGCTGACGATTCTATAACGTTAATTGCCGATGATGATTATAAAATGGGGAGTTTAACGGAGATTGTAAAAGAGAAACTCGCAAAGAGGAATATACCAATAAAGGCGCTGAGTTTTGGGAAGGCAGAAAGTGCGCTGGGAGGCACCATCCGCCAGGTAATTACATTTCAATCGGGCATTCCTATGGAAAAGGCCAAAGAACTCGTCAAATTTATAAAGGGTTTAAAACTTAAAGTGCAGTCTCAGATTCAAGAAGATAAAGTGCGTGTTTCTGGGCAAAAGATAGACGACCTCCAGGGAATTATGAAGGCAGTCAAAGACCAGGATTACGATTTTGCCATTCAATTTGTAAATTACAAATGAAATTCCACATGCCTTTGCCTGTGGAATTTCATTATCTTTTTTCTGTCAGCCTTTTCTGCTCATAGATTAAATTGAGTAGTTCGTACGCATCACGGTGGTTTGGATCTATTGACAAAACTAAATTTGTTATTTCGAGTGCTTGATCCAGTTGCTTGTTGTTAAAGTAAGCCGTGCCTAAGTTATAATATGCATCTATATAGCGATTGTTGTATTTGACTGCCTTTAAACACTCATCTATTGCCTTTTCATAAAGCCCTTTTCTTATATAGGTAGCCCCAAGGTTATTATAGGCATCGGCATAATCGGGCTTGTTTGCAACGGCATTATTAAACTCATTTATAGCCAGATCCAAATAGTTAGATTTGGAGCCTCTTTAAACATTCCCTTTTTTCTGTAAGTAACCCCAAGATTATTATGAGCGTCAATATAGTCATTGTAGAGTGATAGTGCGTATTGTAACTCAACAATCGCCTCGTCTAATCTCCCGGCATCCCTGTACATATTTCCCAGATTATTGTGTGCCTTAAAACTTTTTGGAGATATTTTTGCAGTGTCTGTCCATAACGCCGCTTGATCCATCCATACCGTGTTTTGTTTCATTGTCTTAAAAGAGAATATCGCCAATATAAAAACTAATAAAATAACAGTTATGGAGGAATTGTTAAAAGGACCAATTTTATTATGACGTTGTACCAGGAGGTTACCGACCACCATACAAAACCCAATAACAGGCAAACACAGGTATCTCTCTGCCATAATATTCTCAATCGGTACGATATTTAGTATGGGTAATAAGCTGACAAAGAACCATACAATAGAAAAGAACAGGATTTTCGAGTAGAAAAACAATTTATAGATAATGACAATCACAGCGATAAGAAGAAGTAAAGACAATATAAATGAAATATCAAATAGAGATGTGGAATAGGGTATGACATAATCTGCGCAAAGAGTTACAGGGATAAAGAAGAGTTTTATATAAGAGGCAAGCACCTTGGACATAGTCAGAAAGTTGATAAAGATACTGTCTTCCGGGTATGATACATGCAATTCTACGGGGTTATGCAGCATCACAAATCTCATCAAGAGATAAAAGAGTGCTGTTAGAATATAACCTATGTAATAGTGTGTGAGCTTATAGAAGAGTTTTTGCGATTTAAAGAATATGATGTCATACAGGAAAATAAGCAGTGGTAAGGTAATTGCCATTTCCTTGGAGAATACTCCTAGAAGGTAGCATGCCACGGAGGCAAAATAAGCAGAGGAAAGCGGCCGTTCGACCGTGCTTGCTTTAATGTACAGCAAAAATGCCGCTATAAAAAAGGTGGCTGCAAGCAGGTCTTCCCGATAACTGATGGCATTCACTGCTTCTGAAAGGACAGGATGACATAAAAATATAAGGGTGGCCGCAAAAGAAGTCGCTCGACAGTTGAAAATCCTTTTTAACAGTAAAAAAAGCAAAACAGAATTGAGGGTGTGTAAAAGCGAGTTGGTGAGGTGGAAACCGAAAGGATTCAGTTTCCAAAGGGTGTAATCAATAAAGTACGACAGTGTTACTACCGGTCGATAGCTTAGCTCTCCTGAAAGCTTGAAGTAATCACTGTTAAAAAGAAGCGGGAAGTTGTTCCATGTTTTTACAAAATAGTTTGTGACGATGGTAAATTCATCATCGTAAACAAATTGGTTTGATAGAGAATTTAAATAAATAAATTGCGAAAAACATACGATGACTAAAATGAGAACAGGAAGAGACGGATTCTTGGATATTTTTGATTCTCTGAGCGACATTTATAGAAAAATAATACCTTGTTATGAGATTCTAATTATTAAGAAATATCAGATAGACAAAAGGCAGGAAGTTATTTCAAATATTCATAATATTTTCCAGCTCTTTGGAAATGATACTATAGACTTGTTTTAAAGGGATACCTCTTTCCTCCGCAATTCTCTTACAATCTTCATATTCAGGTGAAAAGCTTTTAATATCGCCATTATATCTCCCAATCTTAACCTTTATCTTACCAAATCGGCTATCTACCTCTTTAAATTCCCGGGTGAGTATTGTGCGAATCACTTTGTATTTCCTTATACCAAACGTAGTTGTTTGATTGAACAAAACTAACTCAACGGCAGGGAGTCTCGATTCCGATGCCATAGCGCTGATGATGATTCCAGGGCGGCCCTTTTTCATCTGAATTGGCGTAAAATATGCATCCACTGCGCCTGCCTCAAATAATTTTTCCATGACGTAGCCTAATACCTCGCCAGACATATTGTCGATGTTTGTTTCGACAATCCACATTTCATCTGATGCTATGTTTGGAGTTACTTCTCCAATCAGTATGCGTAACAAATTAGGCACGGTGGGGTTGTCATTGCTACCAGCGCCATAGCCAATTTGAAGGATTCTCATTTCTGGCGTAGTACGAAGTCCTTCTCCCAGCGTCGTTATTATTGCAGCGCCTGTAGGAGTTGTTAATTCTTTCTCTATATCGACAGATTTCAATAATTGCGTCTTCAGGAGTTCTGCCGTTGCCGGGGCAGGAACAGGGAATGTGCCATGTTCGCATTTTGTGTATCCATGTCCGGTGGGGATGGGGGAAAAATATATCTTTTGAATACCAAGCTGCCTAATGGCTATCACAGCGCCTACGATATCAACGATTGAGTCTATAGCGCCAACTTCGTGAAAATGAACTTTTTCTGGCGATGTATTGTGAACTTTTGCTTCAACCTCAGCCAACCTTTGGAAAATTCTGATGCTGTCCCGTTTGATGTCTTGATGGAGATTACTATTTTCGATAATTGTTTTTATCCCGGAAAGATTTAAATCTGAATTGTGGTGATGGTGTGTTGTGTGTGTGTCCTTATGAGAAATTATTACATGAACCTTTGTGCCGCTTATCCCGGCGCGGTTAACCTTATCCGCCGATATTTCATAGCCATGAAGGTGGAGTTGTGCCAGTTGTTCTTTTAAAAAATTAATGTCCAGCCCTGCATCAACAAAGGCACCAAGGACCATATCCCCGCTAATACCAGAAAAACAGTCAAAATATACAATCTTCACCGATATTCCTCAATTCTTTAAATTAGACCTGAATATCCACAAATTATCACAGATGCTAGCACACGTTTTATAATGAGTCAATGAAAAACGAATCCATTTTTATTGACTTATTCACGTTCGTTTATATAATGCAATCTCTTTAGAGAGTATTTTTCATTTACCGGTCATCAGGCGGGATGGGTTAAGCAAAAGCGGACCCCTTCCCCGGTTTCTTGAGTTTATGGAGTTTCTTGTGTTTCTTGGCTTAACACAATGAACCCAACAGACCCAAAAAACTCTGTGGGTGCGCTCCGCTTCACCCAACTTGTATAATAAATAAAATGGATATTGGCATATTTGGCGGGTCATTTAATCCGATTCATATCGGTCATCTCATTGTTGCAGAAGAGGTATTTCAGCTGCGGGGATTATCAAAGGTGATATTTATGCCTGCAGGGATATCTCCTCATAAAGAATCAAGTGATTTAACAGATTCTTTTCATCGGTATCAAATGGTTAAAAATGCAATAAGTGACAACGAGCATTTCGAGGTTTCCGATATAGAAATTAAACGGTCTGGAAAATCCTATACCATAGATACAATCAGGATTTTAAGAGAGAGATATGGAGAAGAACACAAATTATATCTTATTATGGGAACAGACATGATAAATGAAATAAGTACATGGAAAGACATTGACACGCTTTCCATGAAGTGCCGTTTTATAATGGTCAATCGTGCCTCGATTCCAACAAATGGAATTTCTAAGTCACCCTTTCCGGAATGCGGAATCAGGGGGATTAAGGTGTTTTCCGATGAAAAAATAGCAGAGATTGAAAGACTAAAAGTCACAATTCCACCCATTGGCATATCCTCCACCGAAATTAGGGATAGATTGCGCAGTGGAAGGAGTATACGATATTTAGTCCCGCATTGCGTGGAAGATTACATTAAAACTCATAATTTGTATGGAAGATGTTAAATTGCGTTTGAACGGAAATAGACAAAATGTTATTTCGAGACAAACAGCCAAAGGCCAAAACCTAAAGATTCGTTTGTGCTGAAACAGTTAAAAGGTGGTAATATGCAAAGGAGACTAAAAATTTATTTGGAAAACTCTTTAATAAGTATGTATTTTCAGGATGATGCGCCTTATCTAAGAGATTTAACAAGACAATTTTGGGAAGAAACTTTACCCCATTTTGAAGCATACGTCTCCGATATTGTTCTTGCGGAGATTAGGGCAATAGAGGACAATAATCTAAGAAAAGGTTTGGAAAGGTTGATTAGAAAGTTTGAAATAATAGAGATAACAGAAAATGTGCTTGAGTTATCGAATATTTATTTATCTTATAGACGCTTACCACGCGGAGATGCGCTTCATCTTGCAGCAGCGAGTACTGGGAGAATGGAATCTAACCTCAGACATTTGTACAAGCGAGGAACACAAGAAATGATCCGAGAAGTAAATACCAAATTAAGATTGCCCGTACCTTCAATTTTAACACCCGAAGATTTCTTTGAAGAAGAGGAGGTATAAAATGCCAAGAAAAAAGGTTACAGAAAAAAATAAGGAGGAAATTCGGAATAGAGTGCGGCGTGAGTTTCCAGGCTGTAAATCATTACAGGAGATTCATTACTACCGTTATATGAAAGAGATTGAATGGGAAACAATGACTCATGCTGAGATAGTGGCAGATATTAGAAGAGGAGCTTCTGAAATAAAAAAAGAAATGAAGACATTTGAATCAAAAATGAGAAGAAAACCCGTCACTTCCAATAACACAATGTAAAAGACTATGCTTAGCTGCGTCCAGGTTCGGCACCAAATACGTTAGCCAAATGCCTTTCAATTTTTTACAAAAACAATTTAAATCTTCATTAAAAATGCAATATGTAAAATATATATTTATACTATGCTTCCTTTTTTCGGTTAGTAGTATAAGTTTTGCCCAGGGGAATATTGTAGATTATTTCCTGAAAGATCCTAAGGCGTGGGACGAAACAAAAAAATTGATCCATAAAGAGCCGACAAAAGTTGTTGTTACCGGTGGATTAGAGGGAGTGGTATGTAACCTTGCAGAATTAACGGAGGGAGATGAAGTAGCCCTGGTTTTTATAGACACACAGAAATCTGAGAAAATGAAACGGGAAGGTTTTTGCAATGCAGAGGATAAGCTAACAAGGGGTAAAAATAGGGTTGTATCTGTGAATACCAGAAATTCCGGGAATCGTACACAATTTCATTATAAATTTCTCCTCCAGAGGAACATTAATAACGAACCGATTACAATCTATAATAACGGGAATGCCGTTTTGGAAAGTACGTACGACGGCAGTCAGCCAGTGATAAACATCTCTAATTTATCAGGAATTGAACTCTGTGAAATAGAGATTCGTGATTGGTAATACTGTCTGAATTTCTTCCTTATGGGAAAGATACAAGCTGCTATACTTATTTATGATGACAGATGCAGTTTATGTCGTGGGTGCATGAAATGGGTTGAATTACATGCTATAGAGAAAGATGCCTTTGCTTTTATTCCATGCCAATCAGAAGAACGCAAAAATCGGTTCCCGGAAATAACAGATAAAGCCTGCCAAAAATCTTTCCACATAGTGCTTCCCGATAATAAGATATTGGCGGGAGACAAGGCATTACCAGAGGTGCTCAATCGGTTGAAGGGTTTTAAGTGGTTGTCTGTCCTATTCAAGGCGCCTGTAATCAGGGTGTTTCTGTATGCTATTTATCGCTGGGTTTCCAACAACAGGTTTATCATTTCGCAAACCATAAAACCGCTGACTGAGGAATAAGTAAATATTATTCTAATACTTTTCTTACAAATCCGCCATTTGCATCGAGCCTTTTTTTGGCCTCCGCATATTCTAAGCCCAGTTTCTGCATAACTATGGCAACTTTTGCATTACCATAGGCATCTGTTAGCAATTTTTTGGCATCTTCCCGACTGACGCCCGTAACAGCCGTAATAATACGTTCGGCACGGTCAGTTAGCTTTACATTCATAGCCTTCAGGTCTACCATAAGGTTTTCATAGACCTTGCCTAACTTGATCATGGTTGCCGTTGACAGCATATTCAGGATGAGCTTGGTGGCTGTGCCGGCCTTCATGCGGGTTGAGCCTGTTATGACCTCAGGTCCTACGATTGGTCTGATGATGACGTCCACTTCAAAAGTTGGTGTGGTTTCCAGGTTGCAGCATAGAAAGACGGTCTTTGCATTACGCTTCTTTGCTTCAAATAAAGCGCCCATGACGTACGGAGTAGTCCCACCTGTGGTGATACCAACAACAACATCACGGTGATTTACCTCTTTCTGCTGGATATCTTTTGCGCCGTTTTCGGGTAAATCCTCGGCTCCTTCGATTGACTGAAATACGGCCCTCTCGCCGCCTGCGATGATTCCAATGACCATATTGGGGTCGGTGCTGAAAGTAGGTGGGCATTCTGATGCGTCCAATATTCCTAATCTTCCGCTGGTTCCGGCGCCAACATAAATGAGACGCCCGCCTTCTTTGGAAATAGCGTCAACGATCAGGTCAACAGCCTTTGCAATGCTTTGTCGTTCTTTGTGCACCGCAGAAAAGACCCTTGCATCCTCAGCATTGATGGTGTCGATAATTTCCAGGGTGGTTTTGCTGTCAATGGTAATGGTGCGCGGGTTGCGTTGTTCGGTGAGTAGTTTTGAACGGTCTTTTATTTCCATGTTGATGCGTATATTAGCAATGTCACCAGATATTGTCAAAGAATATTTACAAAATGAGCCGTACTTGTTATAAATGTTATATATTATGAAGCTGGAAAATAAACTCAAAAATCTTTCTACCTCACCCGGCGTTTATCTCATGAAGGATGCCAAGCACAAGGTAATCTATGTGGGTAAGGCCAAGAATCTGAAAAATCGGGTAAAGAGTTATTTTCAGAAAAGCGCAGACGGCAGGCTATACACGGAATATCTGGTGCGCCGCGTTGCCGACATTGATTTTGTGCTTACCGAGACTGAGAAGGAAGCCCTTATTCTCGAAAATAACCTCATCAAGCAATTTAAACCAAAATTTAATATCAACCTCCGCGATGACAAGACCTTTATAAGTATCAAACTGGAGGTTAACAAAAAATTCCCTTATCCAAAGGTAGTGCGGCAGATCGAAGATGATGGTGCGATGTATTTCGGCCCTTATGCCTCTTCAAGGGCGGTAAGGGAGACGTTGCGATATATTAACGACACAATTCCCATACGCAAATGTCCTGATAACGTATTTAAAAATAGGGTAAAACCCTGCCTCTATTACCAGATTTATAAGTGCCTGGGGCCGTGTTGTGACCTGGTGGGTGAGGTTACTTATCAGGAGCTGATAGGTCAGGTGATATTGATTCTCAAAGGTAAACAGGAAGACCTTATCGGCATTTTGAAACAGCAAATGTATGAAGAATCCAGGGCAATGCGGTACGAAAAGGCAGCAAAGATACGAGACCGCATTCGGGCTATTGAAGAAACAGTCGAAAAACAGAGGATTCATTCAATGACCTTCGTAGACCGCGATGTCTTCGGTTATTATATGGAGAGAAAAGAGGTATATATCGAGGTTATGTTCATTCGGTCGGGAAATATGGAAGATGTGGCCTCATATCATTTCTCTACAAATCATAATACCATCGAAGAGGTGTTTCGGTCATTTCTCAATCAGTTTTACAGTCAGACAAGATTTATACCGTCAGAGGTTATTATCCCTGTGGAATCAGCAGATGCAAAGCTGCTTGAGGAGTGGCTCAGTGAGAGGAAGGGAAAGAAGGTGGATGTGATATATCCTCAGCGTGGGGATAAGGTGCGGCTTGTTGAGATGGCGCAGAAGAACGCTGAGAATGCCTATATGGTGTCGCGTGTTCATGAAGAAGACTTCGCAAGGACGTTACACAGCCTGAAAGAAACCCTAAAACTGAAGCAAGTGCCGGAACGTATCGAGTGCTTCGATATTTCCAATACATTTGGCAAACAGGCCGTAGGGTCTATGGTTACCTTTGAACAGGGGAAGCCGAACAAATCCAGATACAAAAGATTTAAGATAAAAACCGTTGGTCAAATAGATGATTATGCCATGATGTATGAGGTGTTAACAAGGAGATGCAAAAGGGCAGTGGAAGAAGGCGATTTGCCCAACTTGATTGTGGTGGATGGCGGCAAGGGTCAGTTGGGCGTGGCGCTAAAGGTGTTTGAGGAACTGGCTATAGGTAATGTTGACTTGATTGCCCTGGCAAAAGGCAGAACTGAAAGCAGTGTAACAGGTGAAAAGATTGGTGAACAGGTATTTGTGCCTCATATATCGGAGCCGACCATGCTCAGTCCGTCTGCGCCTGAACTCCTGTTCCTTGATAAGGTGCGTGACGAGGCTCATCGTTTTGCTATTGCTTATCATAGAAAGCTTCGGGATAAGGAGTATTATAAATCGCCATTGGATGAGATACTAGGAATCGGAGCGGCGCGCAAAAAAGCATTGATGAAGTGTTTTGGCAGTATTGAAGGCATACGAAATGCCACAATCGAACAATTAATCGAAATCAGCAAACTACCGACAAAGCAGGCAAATGATATATTTAATTATTTTCACAAGACAGTAGTAACGACCATTTAGCCACGAATAAACACGAATTGACACGAATGGTTCTTGCTGGTTCAGTTCCTGCTGGTTCAGGCTTGTAGCCTGAACCGAAACATTTCGGTTCAATCGAGGACGATTGAACCGGCAAAAATCCCCTCACCAAATCTTTCACAAGGGGAGATGAATTTCTCCCTCCCTTGACTTCGTCGTGAGCTCAGTCGAACGATGGGAGGGAATAAGGAAGGGTGTTATATTTTCGTAAGAAGTAATGTGGCTCGTGATGAATAGTATGATTATTTATTAGTGTCTATTCGTGGCTAAATATTAAGGACGTATATATGATAACGGCAGAAATTATTACTATAGGCACAGAGATCGTCCTAGGACAGATTGTAGATACAAATACCCCTTATATTGCCCAAAATTTGTCGGAAAAAGGAATTCAGGTACTGTTCCAGACGTCGGTCGGTGATGACAAGGATTTGTTAAAGTCTGTATTAAAAATTGCCAGAGATCGTGCAAATCTGATTATTACAACGGGGGGACTGGGACCAACGGCAAATGACATAACACGTGAAGCCGTCTCAGAATTCTTTGACATTCCTCTTGTGCCTGACAAAGAAGCTTATGTTCGTATCCAGAAAATTTTAAGAAATCAATCCATAAATAAGCAGGATGAATATAGCAAACAGGTAACAGTTCATCCCCACCTAAACCTCCCCCCCTCCCCCTTTCTCCCCCTCAGTGAGGGGGACAGGGGGAGGAAACAAGGGGACAATGAGCATTCCCCGCCCCTGCCTGTCCTGAGCGAAGCCGAAGGGGTGGGAGGGGGTGAATCGTTACGGAAACAGGCGATGATTCCTGAAGGCGCTCTTGCTATCCACAACGACAATGGAACGGCAACCGGATTTGCTCTTAATTGTGGCAATACAGAAATCGTCTGTTTGCCCGGAGTTCCCAGAGAAATGCAGTCCATGTTGAATAAATATTTGGAGATTTATACCAAAAAACACAATTTAGAGGGAAGATGCACATGGTCAAGGGATTTGCATACCTTTGGCATTTGTGAGCCTGATGTTGAAGCACAGATGAAGGCATATACTGGGAGAGAAGAACAGATTAAAGTAATGACACTGGTACATGATGGCATAGTAACTATCAATATACTTGTAACTGCAACAACAAGAGAAGATGCTGTAAAAATTTTGGATAGAGTAGAACAGGATATTCGCGTAAAACTTGGCAATGCAGTATTTGGAGTGGGTGATGAGACGCTTGAATACTCAGTTGCCGCACTCCTGAAAAAATATCATAAAACGTTAGCTGTTGCTGAGTCCTGCACTGGGGGATTGGTTTCCGATAAACTTACAAACGTTCCGGGCATATCCGAGTTTTTTTTAGAAGGTATCGTTACCTATAGTAACAAGGCAAAGATTGAAATCCTGGGTGTATCTGAGTATCTCATCGGAAAGCATGGCGCCGTGAGTCCGCAGGTGGCAAGGGCTATGGCAGAAGGCATAAAAAAAAGGTCTTCAGCAGACATCGGTGTCGGTATTACAGGTATTGCCGGTCCCACAGGCGCAACAAAAGAAAAACCTGTAGGGTTGGTCTATATAGCCGTAATTGTGGATGATGTTGCTGAGGTAAAAGAATGCCGGTTTAGAGGTTCACGGATAGACATCAAGAATTTCTCAGCAAATACAGCATTGAACATGTTGCGGCTTAAGCTAATATGGTCAGATTCAACAAACTGTTGTCAGGAGGAGTGATGTGAAGATGGGATATTGCCATCACCGATAGATAATGGCAGTTCCCTTTGTTCACCTGTTGCTTCATTAACAACTAAAAGTTTGCTCATGCCGTCCTGGCTGGTTCAATCTTGTAGATTGAACCATGTATTTTGAACTAGCAGCAAACATGAAAAATACCAAATATTTAGGTTCAATCGAGGACGATTAAACAGCAGAGTAAGCTATCATTGCTCAGAGTGATACGACGACGGATTTTTTCCCTTTATAATAGACAACAGAAGCTCTTTCTGTTCGCCTGTTGCTTCGTTGGTAATCAAAAGGCTGCCTGTATCCCCACGTTGTAATTGCTCATTTGCATTGAGGAGTTCTATACCGTAAATTGTTCCATCTGGTGCCATATCAACATTCAACTCGTCACTGATTCGTATTGTTTCAACTTCGGCATTCTTTGCATGAAATCTGATATAAGCAATGTTATAATGCGGATCATAAGTAAATCGCATAGTTTATAACTTCCTAACTTGCCCATTCCCAAACACCACAAATTTGTAAGAAGTGAGTTCTTCGAGTCCCATAGGGCCGCGGGCGTGGAGTTTGTCTGTGCTGATGCCGATCTCGGCGCCCATGCCAAATTCATAGCCGTCGGTGAAACGGGTGGAGGCATTGACGTACACGGCTGCCGAATCTACCTCCTTGGTGAATCTCAAGGCGTTGGCAACATTGTCTGTGACTATCGCATCGGAATGGTTTGACCCATATTTGGCCATATGAGCAATGGCATCGTTCAGGGAATTTACAACCTTTATATTTAAAATCAGGTCGAGGTATTCATTATAAAAATCTTCGTCAGCGGCCTGTTTAACAAGCGCCGTCAGGAGACGGCTCCTACCCAGGATTTCACAGGTCTTATTACAACCCCGTATTTCTACCTTTGTATCCTGCAATTTTTTTGCTATTTCAGGCAAAAAAATTGGGGCAACTTTCTCATGCACCAGCATGGTTTCCATGGCATTACAGGTGGCTGGGCGTTGTACCTTGGCATTAAAACAAATTTCCTCTGCCATCCTGAGG
>Ga0209317_1001877_pt1 | contig 16624 bp, 17 predicted proteins | sample RifGroB2_FD_183994 | JGI IMG/M metagenome (GOLD analysis project Ga0209317, IMG submission 183994) | Soil microbial communities from Rifle, Colorado, USA - Groundwater B2 (SPAdes) (version 2) | ecosystem: Environmental > Terrestrial > Soil > Unclassified | place: Rifle, Colorado | collected... | reverse complement strand
CTTTGTTTATACCAACAGATATATTGATGAAGGAATACTATTATATGAATTTTTGCTGGAAATATTCCTCCTTAAGTATGGCCATTACATATTCATCATTGTACTTGCCATCTCTGAAAATCTCTTGTTTAAGAACCCCTTCTCTTACAAATCCGCATTTTTCATAGCTTTTAACCGCTCTTTCATTAAAGGAATATACAAAGAGCTTCACTTTATTAATATTCATTTGTTCAAAAATAAATTTTAACAGCACCTTCATGGCATCCGTTCCATAGCCCTTGCCCCAATAGTTCTTGTCTCCAATGAAAATGCCTACAGTAGCTACACTGTTTTTCCAGTCCAATCCGTTAACACCGCAGCCACCGATGTACTTGCCTTCTGCAATAGTTTCTACAGCAAAGCTGTAGATATCCTTATGAGATGATATGTTTTCAAACCACTTGTTTTCTTCCTCTAAGGTAAAGGGATATGGAACTCCCGGCATCAAAAACCTCTTGGTTTCAGCATCGTTCAAATACTGCTGTGCCAATGCCACATCCTCTCTTCTATATGCCCTGAGTTTGACTTTCTCACCTGTATACATATCTTACCTCCCGTCAATTATGGTATAAAAAAACTCCATAGAAATCACATTACTGTGACTCCGTAGAGTATTCTACGTGTAGGAAATATCCCTGTGCCGCTCATAACTAGGCACACTCACTAGTTTTGCATATTTTATCATATATCACAATAATTGTAAAGTTCATTATAGATTCATGTAGCAGGATTTTTAGAGCTTAATACCATAAGCCGAAAGCTGGCATTCCTTAAGCTCTAATACTCGTCATTGCCAATATTATTATGCACAATACGATCAAGTCCATAATATCACCTCATAATTGTCTTATAACAAGATTTTACTGAAAGGTTTTTTGTGTTTTTTGCAAAAAACCTACCCGAGCGTTTCAACGAGGCAGAGGATATATGCCCACCGCCTCATGCAGAAATCGGAACCCGCAACTTATTGAAGTGGGGGACATCTTTTGCCTCGTTATAACATTACTATATACTACAAAAGCGTCCTATATGTTTCAGTAGAGTTACATGTTTTTTACAAATATATTAATTTTTGATAAATAGTGTATAAATTATTAAAATATAAACTTAACAATCTTATGGACATATATTTACTATTTTTTTATATCGAATTAACAATCCCAACATATAATGTTACTAGGAAAATGTTATTACGAAATAAACGCATGTATTTATTATCATATAATTTCCACTTTGGCATATTTAAGTAATAGGACCGTTGTATTACATAATATATGATAGGCTGGTGTAGATATATGGGCATGCAGGTTTATCAAAATACTCATTTTAAGGTTTACAGGTCAGAGGATGGCTTTGTTATTCATAATATTGACAAAGGCTTTGAAAACGGCCATACACATGTACAAAAATATGATACCTGTATGGTATTGATTAAGCTTCTGATTAATAAGAAAGCGCCCAAAAGCAAAAGCAGGTATTTCCTAGAAAGTCTGTTACGGCTATGTGATGACGAAGGCTATAGACAGCAAATCCAACAACTTCTGATGAGAGTCCAGTAAAACTGTTTAAATATTTAGGAGGGTCGCTGTAGTCAGCGACCCTCCTGATATGAATCCACAATCTCAATTAAACGTTTTTTGCCTTTATCAGAAAGTCCTAGGTCTTCGAATTCCTCTGCCAACCGCTCCATCGTCCCCATGCCCTTTAGATATCCATTAATTCTAGCTGAAGCAGTAGAGTTAATGAAGTCTATAAAATTTGGATAGTAGCTTTTTATATCATTTTTCAGTACATCTACTAGCTGCAAATAATATTTCTGATGATATGTCTCTGCTAAATACAACTTTTTGTATGGCATTATTAATGTATATATCTTAATCCCTCTTTTTTGCCGTGCCAGCTCCAGTGCCTCCAAGGCAGCTTTTTGCTGCTTTTCATCGTGATAAAAAATAGCTGACATATACTGTCTGACAGCTACATTATATTCCGGACTATGATTGTCAAAAAACATTTTCAATAGCTCTTCATATGTAATTTCTTGCGGGTTATAATCCAGTTGAATCGTCTCAATATAGTCTCCTATTTTCTCATATGTTGGATTATCCGTAGTTCCCCCACAGTAGCCTACCCTCGTTCTATATACAGCCTTTTGAAGCCCAAACTGAGCATCCGGTCCCCAAAATCAGCCCATAGAGAAGGTAGCCGTTGCTAGCTGCTCAGGCAGCCTTTGATCAATTGGAGGTTTATTGATATTTTCATTTAAAACGACCATCTCTATTTCCTTTCTTTTTTTATTATTTTTTTCCGTAACAAATTTAATTATTCGTAAATAATTTTGTAACCATATATGGGCATGTACATAGTATGGAAGTGGGAAGAAGCTCAACCCTCCCGACCTACAAAAGATGATCTCTACCATTTATACACTTATCTGTCTCCCATAAGTAAAAGCACGGCGCCATCGAGGCTCCGTGCTTTTGCATTACTTATTTGCACCGCAACATTTTTTGTATTTCTTGCCGCTTCCACAAGTGCAAGGATCATTTCTTCCTGGCTCCTTGTCCTTAACAATTGTACCGGAAAGTCTTTGTTCCTTTGTAATCTCTTTTCTTCTCTCTTCTGTCAGCAGCCCATCCCACTGTGGTAGACTGTATAGCCACTCAGCTTTTGCTGCCAGCATGTTGTAATAAAGCTTTTCCAAATCTATATTTAGACTTATATTGCTTTCTTCCTTCAGCTGCTCCAACTCTAAGGACTCTTTTAGGCTATCGTTGATGCCGTCAAGAAAACCTATAAAAGTCATGGTATCAGTTCCGAACTTTTCTGCCAAATCCTTGATTGTGCCCACTGTAGGCTCCGATGGGTTTGACAGCAGCTTTTCATATATTGACTCTTCTACTTCAAAATAATTTTCCCAAAACGCTCTTTGACTCTGCTCATCATTTTCTTCATTATATGCTGTTTTTCTCCAAATTTCAAAAAGACTCATTGTGATTCTCCTTATTAATACATATTCGGTTTTAATTATATTATATTATCATCTATTTTACAATTCTTTAGATAAATTATTCTATATTATATAAATCTAGCGACCCATACAATTAAATATGCCGAAGGTACAAGCACTACAAAGGACAGTGCGGTACCTATAATTTTTGTAATCACCATGCCTGATACACAGTTGTTGAACTCTGCCATACTGCATTTACCATCTATTACATCATCCGTCATAATTGATAAATATGGATCTATAAATACTGCCATGACTATTATTGCAAAACCGTTTAAAATAGCACTTAGGGTTATACTAGTTGCCCTCACCTCGGGTGCTAAGCTGCCTGCATATATTGGAGCGAGAGCCCCTACTGTAAGCAATGTTACAGAAATAGTATTAAGAAGCATCAGCTTAAAGGGGAGCTTTCGCAGGTTTAGTATACCGAAGTTTATTTTTGACGGTATTCTTATATTTTCCTTGATATATTTGACTCCGGATTTTGAAAAACTGTGCAGCACTAGCTTGTAAACTGAGCGATTAACCGAGAATGCCTCTACTGCCTTATAGAATATTCTCTGAAAAAAAGGTATCATAAAAGCTCCGATTGCAGATGCGATTACAGCAGTCAATATTACTAGATTAAAGAGTCCTATTAGTGTCTCTGAATATGGATTTTTCTCAACATACTTCGTCAGAAGCGGAACCTGAAAGGTATTTGCCGTTCGGGATATCAAAGCCAGTATGTTAAATAAGGCAAAGGAAACTGCTACTCTTCCCGTTTTTACTCCTACAAGCCTTACAGCATATGCCAGGGTGCCTATCAGAGTTATTACAAAGTTAAGAAGCAAAACAATGGCTATTTGTACTGTCATAGAATAATCTCCTTAAAGTGTTCTTATAGTAATTTCCCCATATATTTAGTTTATCTTTATACGTGAATAGCATCTTTTATTACAAATTAATATTTTCAGTATACGCCACAAGCAGATTAATTTAAACACTGGCACTTTATAACAAGATTTATTGAAAGTTTTTTGCACTTGTTGCAAAAAACTACCCAAGGCGTTTCAACGAGGCAGGGGGATATATGCCCACCTCCTGTTGCTGAAATCGGAACCCGCCACTTATAGAAGTGGGGGACATATTTTTGCCTCGTTATAATGGCAGAAGCCCCTTAAGCTTGTCATTACAAAACTAAGGGACTTCTACTATTAATTAGAATATGTGAACGCTATTTTTCAAGCCAAATGCTAAATTCCATAGGGCTTATATCTATCCTGTATTTTTTGAAATCTGATTTAGTTATGAATTCTTCGAGTTGCGCTTTCGTATAAGCACGACTTTTTAACATAGACTTAAAGGTTAATTTAGTTGCAAGTGTATCTACAATATTCATACCCATACTATCTACATATTCATCTATACTTTTGCTGCTTACATCTTTTCTCAAATCACTAATTAATACTTTGCCATTTGGTTTTGCTACTCTATACATTTCATTCAATGCTTCTATTGGTTCCTCAAAATTTTTGAAGGCTGCACGACAGAAAATGAAGTCAAAGCTATTCGCTTCAAATTGCATATCTGATGCATTCCCTTGCAAAAATTGAACTGCTACATTTTCTGCTTCTGCATTTTGTTGTGCAATCTCAACAAAGGTCTTGCTAATATCGAGTCCTGTTATGTTAAAACTGCCTAGCTTTGCTAGTTCAATGGATGAATGTCCCGGTCCCGGTGCAATTTCTAGGACATTGTCATTCTCCTCAAGCTGATCCGCTACCAGTTCTGCATGTTTTCTATACTCCACTATGTCTTTTTGAGTGTTCTTTGCATATGACTTTGCAATCATTCCTTCCATTCCTATGCCTTTATAACCTTTTTTCTTGTTCATAGCTTCCATCTCCTTTTAAATGTAGATAAAAATCTTTGCTTGGTTTATAATTAGATTAATAATTAACTTAATAGTAATTTATCTTAAATTTTAATTTTCTTAACTATTAAGATAATTTTATATTATAATGCCAGAGGTGTCAAGTAAATGAATGAGAAATCTGCTGTAAATGAAACTAATATTGATATGGGAAAAGAATTGAGCAAATGGACAATTATGTTTCATAATGCCATAGCTTCAAAGTTAGGTATAACAGTCACTGAATTTGAGTGCCTTGAATCAGTATATAGGAACGAAGTAACTACTGCCGGTGATTTGGCTAGAAAAACAGGACTTACGACAGGAGCAATAACAAACGTCATTGATAGGCTAGAAAAATCCGGATTAGTCAAGCGCGAAAGAGACCCTAAGGATAGAAGAAAGGTTATAATCGAGCCTATTACAGGTCGAGAGGCCGAAGTAAATAAATATTTTGATTCAATGACTCAGTCAATGCTTGAATTATATTTAAAATATGATGAAAAGGAATTTGAAATTATTTATGGCTTTATTGCTAGTGTAATTAATATTTTGAAGGAAGAAACCAAAAAACTGCAGGAGCCCGCTACCCCTGTAAAATAGTATAAGACATTGTTTTAGTTTATAAAGAATCCCTTAAGCCGTCAGCAACAAGTTTAAGGGATTCTCTTTATAATTCGAAGATTTCATTAACCGCAGGATAAAAAGTATTATTAATAACACTATCCTTAAGCCACTTCCACAGCCCTTCTTTGAGATTTAGCTTTAGACTATAAGGTGGTAGAAATACAAGCTGCAGCCTAGGGGTATCCCCTAAGAAGGTCTTAAGCAGCTTTGCATGGTGAATACGTGAATTATCCAGTAAAAGGATACCCCAAAGAGTTGCAGAACTAATTTCCTAAGAATTGTTGTATCCCAGTTTTTTCTGGCAATATATCCGAATTCGTCAGGAGTCCTTGTTACAATAATATTTACAAGCTCCTCTTCTTGTTCCTGGTTTAGGTGACGTGGAGCCCCTGTACTTTTACCCATTTCTAGGCCAGAAAGACCAGAAGCTTTGTACTTCTTAACAAAGGTGCTTACGGTCTGGGTAGAAATATGTCTCGTAACATATATTTACATTTTATCCAATTTAATGTATAATAATCATGGGTAATGACACTACCTATTATTAAATGGAGGTAATTAAATGAAAAAACACAAAATTATTATTTCTATATTGTTGACAGTACTATTATTAATAAGTACATTTGGAAATAATGTATTTGCAGCTCAAGACTCCACAATTAATACTATTGGAAAAAATGCAGCATTTTACTTTACAAGCACTAGTGGTGAGGTTTGGGACGATGTAGATGTAACAAGTATAACACCACTATATAATTTTGATGATAAATTAATAGCTTATAGTGCTGACTTACAAAATAATAAATCTGGCGAAGAAGGCTATGTTATAGTAAGCAATATTAAAGGCGATGGACCTATATGAGTTTGCAATAGGTTCAAGCTCTCCATATGGTAAAATAAAGGAATCGGCTGAGAACGTTGCTATCTATAATGGCGCACTAGATTACTATGTAAAAAACAAAGTAGAAAAAGAGGGCAAAGAAGTCTATAAATACAAAGACTTAAAAACTGATATTGAACTTGCAGATGAGAACATAGAAATATTAAAAAAAGAATCAAAAAATAAAGTATATAAATCAAAAAATGAGAAAAGTGCAAATAGTTTAAGGGACATTTTAATCTCAGCCCAAAAACCTGCAGATCTCGAAATGACAGTAATGTCTGTTTCATCTAAAATTATAAGTGGCGTTCCCGACTATCAGTGGTATCAAGGATGCTCCCCTACATCTGCAGCAATGGTACTGAAATATAGATGGCCTTCGCTGCCAGATGAAAGTACTCTAATTGAGGAATTAGCAGGTAATATGGGAACGAATGGTAGTGGCGGAACAAATATCGGCATGATACCAATGGGTATTTCTTCTACTATGCACGACCATGGAATGATAGTAAGCAGTTGGAATGATGGTGCTGGAAGAACAAAATCTACATTAAGTGAATACAGTTTACAAATAAATAGTAATAAACCTGTAGTGGTCACAGTTGTTAACAATACACAACCCGCACCTGGCTATCCTAGTGGATATAAAACTCATACTATGGCTGGAGTAGGTTATTATAAAAGTAGTGTAGATGGAAATTTCATTATTGTACATGACACCAACACAAATGGTGAAATGTACTTAGACTTTGATGCATCCAGTTTTGGAACAAATTATTGGACCTATGTTGATTAAAAAGTGAATGAAAGTAATGTTGAGAAATCGAACTTCTCAACATTACTTTTAAACAAAATCTCCAATTTAATACAATATAATTAAAGATAAATATAGGAGTAAATTATGAAATATGCTAAATATGTATTGTCAATTCTAGCCATAATATATATTACTTCAATTCTAACTGGTTACCCGAATCTTAACATAAAAGCCACGCATATAGATAAAATAACAAAAGAGAATTTAAATGATATTGATAGGATTAGAATATTCTATGGAAGACCTGGACAGGATGGGGTTACTTTAGTCGATAAGACAGAGATTAATGAATTTTTGAATCTTTTAAGAAAGTATTTGATTGTTGAAGATATAAATGCACCTGTAATAGCAGGATATTACCAGGCTGCTAATCTATACATAAAAGATAAATTAATAATGAGTATAATATTTGATGAGCCTGTTAATATAAACGGAGTATACTATAAAGTTATCAGAGGAAAATTAAGTTCAGAAAAAATTGATAAAATAATTAAGTCATATAAAGAATAAATAAAAGAAATAGACATCACCGGCAATGCTTATGATCTAATCTACATACAGCCGGTGGACTAAAAAATATTCGGGATGGGGTAAAACCCGGTGCGCTCATACAGCTCGCCGGGTTTATTATTTTGCTTATAGCAACAAAAGGGAAAGCAAACTTTTGGATTATTCCGATTTACTGGGCGTGACCACTAATACCCCTATCTTAATATGCTTATATAGCAGAAAAGCCTGCCAGATATGTCTCAACCTCTTGTGCCGTCTTAAGCTTCAGTACCTCAGGCACCACCTTGCTCATTTCTAGCCTTGATATTTGTGTGACCACCTTTTTTGCTTCCAAGAGTCCTGATGCATTCATGCTGAATTCATCAAGCCCCATGCCCACAAACAAAGGAATCAAGCGTATATCTCCTGCTGCTTCACCGCACATACCAACCTTTATGCCATATTCATGTCCTGTATCAATAATATGTTTGATCAGTCTTAATACCGAAGGATTAAATTGGCTGTACAAATATGAGATTTTGGGATTCATTCTATCACATGCCAGTGTATATTGTATGAGGTCATTGGTCCCAATACTAAAGAAATCAACCTCACTAGCCATTGAATCTGCAATCATAGCAGCAGCCGGAGTCTCAATCATTATACCTATCTCCAGGTTCTCATTAAAAGGGATACCACTGCTCTCTAATTCCTCTTTTACTTCGTTGATTATTTCTTTTGCTTTTCTTACTTCCTCAATTACAGATATCATGGGCAGCATTATTTTAATATCTCCAAAAATACTTGCCCTTAACAACGCCCTTAGTTGAACCTTCCATATATCCACCTTGTCAAAGCATAGCCTTATGCCTCTGCAGCCTAGGAATGGATTTTCCTCTTTATCAAGACCAAGATAAGGTATTTCTTTGTCGCCTCCGATATCCAAGGTTCTTATTATCACAGTTTTACCCTGCATTTTCTCTGCAGTCAGTTTATAGATTTCAAACTGTTCCTCTTCACTAGGTGCTGAAGCTTGAGTGGTATATAAAAACTCAGTTCTAAAAAGGCCAATGCCTTGCGCACCGTTTTCAACAAGTCCCGGTAGCTCAGCAACGCTTGCCATATTTCCGAACAGCTCGACATCTGCACCATCTTTTGTGATAGAGGCTCTATCTCTAAAGCTTTCAAGCTCCTTCTTTTGTATTTTTAGTAATTCCAGCTTCTGATTGTATTGCTCCAAAATATCAGAATCAGGATTAATAAACAAATTGCCTAGCTCACCGTCAAACACGATGGTATCATGGTCCTTTACCTTTTCCAAAATACCTTCTGCTCCAACTATAGCGGGTATACCCATAGCCTTTGCCAATATAGCCGTATGAGACGTTTTTGCCCCTGCTTCCGTAATGATTCCCATCACCACCGCTTTATCTATATGCACCATTTCACCGGGCAATAAATCTCTGGCTACGATTATACAAGGTTTGTCCATAATAGGAATTTCATGTTTGTCCGTTCCTGATAATATTCTAATAAGTCTAGCGGACACATCCCTGATGTCATGGGCTCTTTCCTTGAGATATTCATCCTCAAGTCCCTCAAGTATGACGGCGAAGTGCTCCGCCGCTTCATGCACTGCCCATTCTGTGTTCTTCTTCTGATTGTCTATCTGTGTTTTTACCAGATTTGCCAGCTCTTCATCCTCTAAAATCAATATATGAGCCTCAAATATTTGAGCTTCATCCTCCCCGATGGTCTCTCTGGATTGCTGCACAAGCACCTCAAGCTGCTTCTTTCCTGCTTCTATTGCCTTTTGAAATCTATCCCATTCATGCTCTACATCTGTAATGCTTTTCTTTTGAAAATCACTTGAGCTTTCCTTTTTTACGAGCACAGAACCAATGGCTATTCCTTTTGAAACCCCTGTTCCAAGTAAACTTTCCATGGGAGTCCTCCTATTTATTACAGTTTTCTAAAATCGTTTTTAATCCTTCAATGGCGGCAGCTTCATCTTCTCCTGATGCTTCAATGCGGAGGACATCACCTTTTACTGCTCCCATACTCATAACAGAAAGAATACTCTTAGGATTATAAGCCTTCTCTTCATTGTTCTTATAAACCTTGATCTCTGACTTATATTTCATAGATGTTTTTGAAAAATCGCTTGCCGGTCTCGCATGCAGTCCTTCATTATTTGTTATTTCTACAATTGCCTGAATCATATTTCTCCACCTATCCTTTCACTAATCTATCATATTTTCAAGTAGATACTTCTCAGCTTCCACAGACCATATACCATTATGCTGGGCTATAAGCTCTGCTAATTTTGCGTAGTGTACATTATTCTTGCCTTTTTCTTCAAATTCTTCTAGGGCTGTCAGCTCCATATCAATGCATGTATAGATGAGCTTCTTTCCTCCCGGGATTTTTGGAAGGTTTAATGTCGCATCTGCAACACTGTTTATTCCACCTATATGAGTTACCATAACAGCGGGATTTATAAGTTTTTGTTCTGTCATCTTCAGAGATTCCAGCATATCGTCAGTGTTGCCTCCACTGGTGCCTACTATATGAGTTGAAGTATAATGTACATTATAGAAATTAAGTTTTGCTGTGAACTCCGGATCTACAGGCCCTGCAAAGAAGTTCAAGCAGCCGTCTCGGGCTAATATTTTGTCTGCTTCCTCTACTATACCAGAAACCGGTGCGTATACATATACATCATCGTAGCCTGTATGATTCGATAGAGACAATAAATATTCTTCTGCATTTTGCAGATTCTTTGTATTTACAAACTTAATCTCTACACCTGCCTCAGCTGCCACCTTTTCATTAAATATAGCCGCTGCTCTGTTGAGTCTCTCATCATCTATATCAGTAACAACCAATAGACTAGGTCTGAGTTCATTGTGAATGGCGTAATCAATTGCTCCCAGCCCCATTGCCCCTGCGCCCGCAAGAATTGCCATCTTGCCACCCTGCTTATTTCCCATCTGGTGCTCATAGCAGCCTGGCTTCGTATGATAGGTAGAATGGAATGCTCCGATGATACAGGACATAGGCTCAGATAAGGATGCATCAAAATAAGCTTCCCCACTGTAGTTCAACAAGCATCCCAGCTCCATTACCTGATGAGGTATTACGGTGTAGGTTGCCGCTCCACCGAAAAACGGAAATGAGTATCCCGGAGAGTATAGGCTGCCCTTGTAGTTCAGCGCTGGCTGAATCGCAAATTTTTCTCCTGCCTTAAACTGATGCTTCCACTTATCGCCTACTTCTATAATAACCCCTGCAAACTCATGACCTATAATTATAGGATTCTGATCTATATCAGGTGGTACCCTCTTGTGCTTCGTTCCTTGTATTGCTGCTTTATAGGTTGACATGCATATGCTGTCAGTTATAACCTTGACGAGTATTTCATCTTCCTTTATTTGCGGCAAATCAAATTCCTCTAATCTTAAATCATTTGCTCCGTACAATCTAACTGCTTTTGACTTCATTTTAATACCCCCATGTTTTTATCATCTATATCGAAATTTGACATTTATCTGTTCAATTAAGCTGTCTATATCCACTTTGGATGGCTGATTTCCATAGCTCATTACAGTAGCTGTACCGCTTGCTACTGCCAGCTTGATTATTTCCTCTGGCTTCAGCTTCTCATGAAGCCCATAGCTTAGGGCTGCAACCATTGCATCTCCGGCCCCCACAGTGCTTTTGACCGTTGTCATTATCCCCTCAACAGTGACAACCCATGAACTTGTTACAAAAACTGCTCCTTTTTCACCGCAGGACACAGCTACCATTTCAGTACCTTTTTCTAATAATCTCTCAGCCAGTTCAATAATCTCATCTGTACTATTGGTTTGGGCGCCATACAGTCTCTCAAGCTCATGAATATTTGGCTTTACAAGGTATGGACCTGCTTCAACTCCGTTTGCCAGCAGTTCTCCATCTGCATCAAGTACACAGCGAATCCCAAAAGCCTTCGCTGCTGTTATCCAATACTTGTAAATATCCTTATTCACTCCTTGAGGTGTGCTTCCGGTAAATATAAGCAAGTCTTCCTTGCCCAAGCCATTAAACAGCAGCTTGCTGAGTTCGTCTACTGCGTCTTGACTTACAAAAGGTCCAGGCTCATTTATATCGGTAACCATATTGTTTATAGGGTCTGAGATCTTTACGTTGGTTCTGGTCTCACCCTCTACATAAACAAATTCACAATCTATATTCATTGACTGTAGACTCTTCTCAATGAAGCTGCCACTTTGCCCTGCCAATATGCCCAAAGCCTTGCTGCTTCCACCTATGCTGGTTATGGTCTTGGATACATTGATACCCTTTCCCCCTGCCTCCACCATCATTTCTGATGCACGGTTGACACTTCCTGCTTTAAAATCCTTTATAACCATTACCTTATCTACTGCAGGGTTAAGTGTTACAGTTATTATCATTTCCTCACCTCTAACTACTTTGAAGTAAATATACTGTGTATCAGATCTGCATCCTTTGATGCAATAAGCTTTTCAGCTTCTGCGTCTTCTTCTATGGCAGTTGCAATATTAGATAATATGCTGATATGTTCATTTCCAACTCCAGCAATACCAATTATCAAGTATGCCATTTCTCCATTGAAGTCAACTCCATCCGGATATTGCAATACAACCATCCCTGACTTCTTAATTCTCTCCTTTGCCTTGCTCACACCATGCGGTATCGCAACACCCTTACCTATATAGGAAGTCAATTGTCTTTCTCTTTCCAACATTGCTTCAATATAATCATATTCTACATAGCCATTGTTATAGAGCAGCTCACCTGCTTGTCTTATTGCTGTCTCAAAGTCTACGCTCATTTGATTTACCAATATATTTTCTTTTTTCAAAATTACATTTTTTTCTTCTGCATTAACCATTTCTTGCTTATTCGTTTTTGATTTATCCAGGTTATTTATCAGTGAATCATATTGCGATTCATCTAGAAATTCGTTAATTGAAATATGCTCTGCATTGGGTCTGGCTGACTTTGCTCTTGCAGTCAAGTTCTCATGAGTTACTACTACATCAGCATCTGCAGGTATTTCTTCAATAGCTGCATTCACGACCACTATGTTCAGTCCTGCTTTCTTCAGCTTATTCTTTAGAATGCTTGCTCCCATGGCACTTGAGCCCATTCCTGCATCACATGCAAATACGATTTTGCTCACTTGCTTCTTTACGATTGTTCCCTTTAATTCCTTTACCTTTTCCTTTGCAGTCTCTAGGTCGTCGTCACTTTCCATGCTGCTTGATCTCTTTATGAAGTAGGATGCTACCAGGAAGGATACAGTTGTTGCTGCTATTACGCCCGCTATTACGCCCAGGTAACCACCCTTTGGTGTCATCGCCAATAATGCAAATATGCTTCCAGGAGATGGTGTTGCTACCAAGCCTGCTCCAAATAGGTTAAAGGTAAATACTCCACTTGCTCCTCCTGCTATTACTGCTAGCAGCAATATCGGCTTCATCAGTACATATGGGAAATATATTTCATGTATTCCGCCTAAGAATTGTATAATTATTGAGCCTGGTGCTGATTGCTTCACCGCACCCTTTGCAAATACCCAGTATGCCAACAGTATTCCAAGTCCGGGACCCGGGTTTGTTTCCAGCAGGAAGAAAATTGATTTGCCGGCTTCCTGTGCTTGCTGTATTCCCAAGGGTCCTAATACTCCGAAGTTTATTGCATTGTTTAGGAAAAGTATCTTGCCAGGCTCTATAAATAGTGATGCAAGAGGCAGCAAACCCGCATTTACTATAGCTTCTACCCCTGCCTTCAATACATTGTTTAATCCCAATACCACAGGTCCGATTGCCTTGTATGCTAATAGAGCTAAAAATGTTCCAATGATTCCGGCTGAGAAGTTGTTAACCAGCATCTCAAAGCCCTTTGGAATCTTTCCTTCTATTGCTCCATCAAATTTCTTTATAACGTAGCCGCCCAAGGGTCCCATTATCATGGCACCGATAAACATTGGTATATCTACGCCTACGACAACTCCCATTGTAGCTACTGCACCCATAACTCCGCCTCTGGTTCCTGCTACCATCTTACCACCTGTATAGCCTATAAGCAGCGGCAGCATGTTAATGATCATTGGTCCTACCAGCTTTGCAAGATTTTCATTTGGCAGCCATCCCGTAGGAATAAAGAATGCTGTTATAATACCCCAAGCGATAAACGCACCTATATTTGGCATGACCATCCCGCTTAAAAATCGTCCAACCCTCTGTACAGCTTCTGAATTAACCTTCATATTGCCCTTTACATTGGTCTCTATTTTCATATTTAACATATTATACCTCCATATTAATTGCTGCTTTTAATTTTGTAAAAATGATTCAAACGCATGCTTAATTCCTCGTATATCCTTTGCTTCGAGCCCTCTTTAATAAGCCTTAAGAAATTTGACTTCTCGATTAGTAACCTACTGACTTCGCCAATTACCTCCAAAGACTCCTTTGGGGTCTGAAGTGGTGCAAGCATAATAACAGCAAAGCATATGTTTTCAAGCTCATTGCGATTATTTGTATAGCTTATTGGCGCCCGCAGCCTTATTATTCCTAATTGTATTCTGTCTATTGCTGTTGAACGGCAGTGGACTAACACAAATTCTTTTCCCGAAATTCTGGTATTACCTTTGCTTTCCCTATCGATCAAAGCTTGCTCTATCGTGGCTTGCTTTTCCGGTGTGTCACCTAATTGTTGGCTTGCAAGCAATATCAATTCTTTTATACTGTTGGCAGAGCAATCATCAAATATAAACAGATGATCCAGCAGCTCTATAATAGCTTCACTATACTTGCTCATTTGTATAAGCTTGCTCTTTAGATCTATAGTGCGTTTGTCCTTGCTTCCGTTCTTTTCTTGCATACTGCACGCTTTAAGAAACTTATCTATCTTTAGTTTATCTGTCAATGAAAGCAATGGTGTAACTACAATAACAGGCAAAGTAACTGTATTGATAGGCACAGTTGAAATAATAAAGTCTATTTCTGCCTTTTCCAACAGATATTCTTCAAGCTTTATTGTTGATATTACTTCACTGATCATTATGTTTTCATATTCATTTTCAATCCTGGACGCCAGCATTCTTGAGGTGCCAATTCCGCTTGGACAGGCAACAGCTGCTTTATACACTCTCCTGTCATCCATTTCTTTTTTATCTATGGCTGCGCCAAGGTGCATCGCTATATAACCAATTTCCGATTCCGGTATTCTAATATCAAAGCGAGCTTCTATTACCTCTGCACATTTTTTACTAATCTCCATAATGTGGGGATAAAAGGCTTTGATTTCATCTAATAGTGGATTGCGTATGTCCATGTTCATTTTTAATCTGCTTATAGCAGGTCCTAAATGATTTACAAGTCCTATAAGAAGCTTCTGGTTTTGTTCAAGATAACAATTTGATTCTTGCTGTGCCACTTTTACCATGTCCCTTGCAAGCTTTACCAATTCAAAGCTTCCAGCCGTACTCTCCTGATTATCACGATAAATATCTCTATTTTTTGAACCTATTATATGCATGGTAATATAAGCGATTTCATCTTGTGGAATAATTATGGGCAGAGCCTTCTCTATTTTTTTCACCAGATGTTCTGCCGCGCTATACTCCGGTTTATTTCTGATTTCCTCATGATATTTTTTATCAATTACAATCTTTTCGTTATTTCTAATTCTCTGAACTGCAAGTGCCAAATGTACAACAAGGCCTACATAAGCACTATCAGCGAAGCTGTATCTCATTATATCCTCGACCTCATGTATGAGTATTTCAAGCTTAGTAATTGTATCTCTATCTATGAGGTTTAGAAGTCTATTTCTCATCCTTATTTCGATACCCAGCTGCCTCTCAGCAGATATCTTAAAGTTTTCTCTTATAAAGTTATGCAAATGGCTCTGATCTACATTCTCATAAATAAGATTTACGATGGCTCTTCTTATTGTTCCTTCGTCACCCTCCACATAGACACCTAAACCAGGTTTTCTGATAAGCTTAAGGTTATTTTGCGTCATCCAACCTTCTAAGCTATCCAGATCACGACTTATAGTGCCTTCAGATACATCAAATATCTTTGTGAAATAATATAATTTAGTTGGATTTTGGTTTTGAAGCAGTTCACTTAATATAATTGTCTGTCTCTCATGAGGTGCATAGACCTTATTTTCACGCTGCATTTCCATAAGCTGCAATATATTAGCCTTATCTTCTAAGCTTCCAATGACATAGAGACCTCGATTTGGTTTTTTATCAAGGCTTACACCGTTTAACAAAAGCAGCTTTTCCACTTCATCCAGCTCTCTCAGAATAGTCCTCGAGCTTACATTAAGTTGTTCTGCGATGTTGGCTATCGTGATGTATTGTGTCTCTTTACATAGAATACTTATTATTCCCTTAGCCCTGGTACTTGCTTTGTTTATGTCCATACGCAACCTCCAAAAACTATTTTTTAATATATAAATCGCACTAAAGTTTTAACATTGGTAAGCATGTACTTTGTGCGATTGATAAACAGCGGATAATATTTCGTGCTATTTTAATGAATGAAAATTGTTTAGCACGCAATATATAGTATACGCACTTCCTCGGTATATATATTTAAAGGTCATAAGAACAGCAGAATGTCTACACCCTGCTGTTCTTACTTATATACCTAGGCTAGTCTATTTACTAGGTTATCATATTCCGGACTATTCAAGAAATCCTTTATTGAAATATGTTCTGCATTGGGTCTGGCTGACTTTGCTCTTGCAGTCAAGTTCTCATGAGTTACTACTACATCAGCATCTGCAGGTATTTCTTCTATAGCTGCATTCACAACT
>Ga0209317_1001875_pt1 | contig 16638 bp, 11 predicted proteins | sample RifGroB2_FD_183994 | JGI IMG/M metagenome (GOLD analysis project Ga0209317, IMG submission 183994) | Soil microbial communities from Rifle, Colorado, USA - Groundwater B2 (SPAdes) (version 2) | ecosystem: Environmental > Terrestrial > Soil > Unclassified | place: Rifle, Colorado | collected... | reverse complement strand
CCGCTTGTCTGCCAGTTTTCACGGGATTTCTGTGATGCATTGGCAAGCCGGGGATACCACATCAGTGGTACGGATATGCTCCTTTCGTCCATTAGATCCACGGAAATCACGTCATCATTAATATGCAGGTTTTTAACTCGTTCATCTGCTTTAAGCGCCAAAGTACCCATTCCATGCCTCCTCCGTGTCAGGAGACAATTAAGTCCTTACAAAATGAGACGCCAAGTCTCTGTTTTTACGCTTGTGGCGTTATGTGGTCTGCACGGAAAATTCTTACATTTCCGACATACTTTTCATTAGACGACCAATTCCCCAGACAATAAAGTCCTTACATTTTGACGTAAGAGGGAGTAGTTGTGGCCGCAGGTGACGACATTATTTTGCTAGGTTCCGTATCGTTCTTCTCTCGCTGCGATCCATTTTGAGCAGGTTGGGATCAGAGGTTTCAAGGGCGAGGGCTACTTTTCCCTTGGCCGTGTTGGTGTTCCTGGAGAGCTCTATCGCTTCCTCCAAACTTTCAAAGATCTCAAGAACATCCGATCTCTGTTCGGCAGTGTAAGGCAGGGGATGGGCTTCGTAGCCGGTGAAGAAACGTTCCAGTCGCCGGTCGTTTTCGCGAAGTTCCAGAATCCTCTCGTACCACCGGTCAAGGTGGTCCTCGCTCACCGGCTCGATCAGCCCCTGGTTGATCAGGTTCTTTTGTATCTCCAGAGCCTCCGCCTTTATCCTTTGCAATTCTTCTTCGTTGGTAGCTGATCGGAAGCGGTAAATGAACTCCTCGGAGCCGGAAAATGTGGTCTTTAGCAGCTCCCAGGCATCGGCAGGACACCAGCGCCCCCAGTAGGTTTCGATGGTGAAGCGGGTGATGAACGAGGTGGGGACCTCCTTGCGTGGCAGATCATTAAGATCGAGGATTTGGCGGGTGAAGCTGTCTCCAGCCTCGAAACCAACGGCGGCGAGCTCGGGGGCTATGGCCCCTTTTTCTTTTGCCAGCTTGGTAAGGTTGTACTTGATGCCGGTGTGCTTGCTGAGTTGCCCTGACCACTTGTGGAGAAAGAGTCCGGAAGCGAGAATGGCGTATCTCAGGAGGTAGCTATCTTCTTTGAGGATGGCGGAATCGATGTCGCACCCAAGGTTGTCCCAAAGGTAGTTGTAGGTCTCCTCGAACGTTCGCGTGTCCTTCCCTGTCGCGCAGAGAAAGCCGAGTTCCAGGTTTTCTCCATAAAAGCCTGGCTTGGTGAAGTTCGCCGAGGTGGTGAGGAGAAGTCCGGCGGAAATTTCTCCCATGCGTCTCTGAATCACGGCGTATCCCTTACTGTGCATCAGATGGCTGCAGGCGAGGGGCCGCCATGTAAAGGAGATCTTCAAACGCCTGAGTCTGGCGGTGAGGGCCAGCAGAGCCTTGCGCGTCTCGCTAGGGCCCTTCTTGTACACCTCGGCGAAATTAAAGGCGAGATACACCTCCTTGAGCTTCACCGTCTCCCGGAGGTCGCTAACCACTTCCTCGATCAGGTCCAAGTCGAGATAGCACGTCAGTATCCAGAATTCGTGCACGCGTTGCTTCCTTTTTTCAAAGCGCGACTCCAAATGCTCAAGGATCAAGGCTTTTGCTGATTTGCCGTGTTTTCTGTTTAGAATATGCAGGGGCATTCCGACCTCCGATGCAATTATGCCCCCAACCGACGTCAAAGGGGCGACCCCGACCACAACCGACCAATGGTCACTACAATCTATGGTTCCTAGCCCGGAACCTCGTTGTGGTGACCTCCCATTACCCTTCTGTAGACCTCCAACGCTTTCTCATAGTCAATGGTGTGCTTCCCATGAGGGATTGCCATCACAAAACCCCGTATCTCCTCTGGGGCAAAGGAAAACTTCTTCGGTAGCTGAAATTTCCTCTTCACTGCACCGTCTGTTGCGTTGCACTGGTCACAAACTATAGTTCGTGAGAACCTCGGGGAGTCATTCCCTCGAAACTCCATCGAATGGCAGTGATGTCTCTGTAGCCCTGCCACCCACCCCCAAAACGCACCTGGGCTGTTAGGGAACCTCTTCGTCCACCGCATGATCTGAAACCTGGAGCGGCCACACCCCGGACAAACCCAATGTGGCCCCACCTCGGCCCATAGTTGATGGTAATGGAGACCGTCATGGCTGGCATATTCCTCATATGTAGGGACTCGAATTTTCTTGGTCATCCCATTTCCTCTCAATTCCTCCGATCTGCGAGTCAGCTTCCATTCGGCGTCTACACGATCCGTCATCGATCCACTTTGTAAGCAGCTCCTACCCTAGTTGTTCAACACTGTCCCAATGGATGCAACGGTCGGGCAACACATCCGTTTCTTTCAGCAGACAATAAGATCCTTACTTTTCTGCCACTTTGAACAGCAACGATTATGGTTCGACCCCGTTTGCCTTGTGGCCAAGTACAGATAGGTGCGCGGCTCGCTTCTTCCACCACATCCGTGCCATTTCTTCTAGTGAGCCAGCGTCAGCGCGAAGGGATGATCTTGGAGTCTTCAGGTCTAGATACCCACCAAAGGTGGTAAGTTTTCGCCCTTTTAGCTCAACTATTCCGCCATCGTCTGGTACTGTGAATATCTGCGGGCCATAGATAGTGCTTTTGTAGATGAATTCGGCCATTGTTGCCACCCCCTTGTGGATCGGCTTCTGATTGTAACCCAGTGCCGGCGTCCAAGATTGACCCATCCCCCCTCTAAAAATAAAGCCGTTACAGCTGGAAGTGGGGTCTAAAATGCCGATGCTGGGTCAGAATGAAATCTGATTCACACCCTCCTTGGTCCTTTCAGGCTACCGTGGTCTCTCGGATCATTGTCCCTGGTCGCCTGCCACCCCCACTAGCTCAATCTTGATGGCTTTAATGGGTTTCTGGCGCTTCGGTTTCGGCTTCGGGCGCTCTAGGTAAGAGTCGTCCACCTCTTGAGCGATTTGGACAAAGCGGTTGTGCTCGTGGCGCAAGTAAGAGAGGTATATTCTGGCGTCGGACTCCTCCATTCCTGCGCTTTCTCCGGCCAGGTAGGACTCAAGCCGTTTCAGAGCGTGGAAATACTCGTTGAGATCATATTCGGTATAGTTGTTCAGTTCGTTCCTTTCCCGAAGCGCATTCTCGAACTTTTCATACGTCTCCTTCACCGAACGGAGTTGGAGAAGGCCGAATGTCCTGTCGCTCCCTGATGCGCTGTAGATACCCCCACCGATCTTCTCGAAGCAATAACCCATTGCTGAATGGAAGATGTCGCATATTGGCGCCTCCTTGAATTTCTCCTTGTGCATCCTGTCCGCCTCCCTTAGCCTTCGCGCGACCTGCTCGTAGCCCTCTTTTATCCACTTCAACTGGTCGGTGATCATTGCCAACAGATCCACACGCATGGACTCGTACTCCTTCGCCCCGAAATGGCGCAAAAGGTCAAACCCCCCTTTGGACATCGTCATCCTGGAAATGAAGTTGTGGTAGCAAGTTTTCCCGTGGTTCTGCTTTGTTGGATGTCCGATCGAAGCGTTCCTGATATTCCGGATCCTCAGGAGAGCATCATTTGCCACATAGGGGAACTCGAAGGCCTCGGCGAGGTGCCGGAGTGCGTCCTGCTGGATAAACAAGGCCTGGAGTAGGCCGTACGAAAAGATGTACTTGAGCCCCGTGTCTTTTGGGAATTCCGTGGAGACATAGGCGTCGATTGCGTAGAGAGTGTCGCCAATGGAATCAAGTGAACTGCAGATCTGGTTCCAGGTGCTAGAGTTCTTCAGGAGCTCGGCCTGGTAGCGATGCGTGTTGATGTAATCGCGAACGGCGTCCTCGAGTCGCCGAATCTCCCTGATGGTGCCTGACGTTTCCATTGTCCCCCCGTCCCGTTCTCGCCTTTAGGTCTAATGTGGTCAATCGACAAAAGGCGGCTTGATCGTAGCACGACGAAATACCCCGTTCAACGTCAGGTAATGCCGCGTCGGAGGTCGCTCCTCATTAACCTTATTGTCAAGTCCTCGGTTAACATTATTCGCAGCTTGTCGAGCTTCGCGCTCTCTCTACATTGGCCCCTCTCGGATGCTAAAGAAAAGCTTTTGCTCCTCATCGAGAAGTCCAAGATCAAGGAATTGTAAATCCCATTTTAACTTTGGGCATATTGGCGACTTGATCCCGGCATCTTCGTACAAAGCAACGACATAGGACAATTGGTCTAGTTTAGGATCAATTTGGCCTATGATGTAAGCGTAGTCGTATGCCAGTTGTACATGGTAGTCTGCATGGCCTGATAGAGTAACCACAGAAGGAAGATACAAGGTCCCTGATGGAATTCCCCGGCTCGACACTTCATCAAATATGGCCCATATGCGCTTTCGTTCGTCACTTATCGGAGACGACACCGTTTTTTTATTTTCAAATACAGAATGATTGCATATAGCAAGGACAGTAAAAAGCTGTCTTGTGACTTGAGCAAATAATACTTCATTTGTTCGGCTTACATGGCCCCGCCCCTCAAGCTTTGTGCCGAGATGGAAATGGTGATAACCCATTACGTTTAACAAAAAATCCTTATCTGCCCACCTGTCAGCATCACAATCTTTAGCACTTGAAGCTGGAGTGAATCCATGTTGATATACTTTCCTTGACAAGTGGGGGCTGATGTCTTCCCCTTTCTGTACCTTATTCAGTAACAACTCTATTTGTTCCTGTAATAGCCACCACCTTTGATCGTTCCTGGCAGTGGATTCTATATTTATGAGTCGCGGTCGTGGAGGTACAAATCTGCTTGCCCAATTGATATAGTCAAGCAACAAGTCAGGTAAGCCTTTTGTTTCCAATATCAGCTTCGTGTCTTTGTTGTTTGGGAACTTTGGGATGCATTTAGCAAGCTCAACTCTAAAGTTCTTAATTCTGTTTGTTTCTTTTGGTATCGGTGAGCTCATGTAAACCCTCTTTTTGAACGCTTCAAACGCTGCAATAGCGCAGAGTGGTATTCCCTTTGCCCCCTGTGTAGTCTTGAGAAGGTGCGTGTGAAGGTCTAACCTTGTCCACGATAAATTATTACAAGGCTGTTTACTCATTCCGTAGTCGGACTAAGAGCATCTGAAAGGAGTATGAAAGAGGTCAGAAGGCTCTCTGAACCATTGGAAGAGCGTCCAGCTCCTCTCTCAGAAACACGTACTCTTTCCCCCCAAGAACCACCGTCTTGGCGATCTCCGCCGCCAACTCGACGATAAGGTTGTGATCTGCCTCTACCAACTCCTGCGTCTTCCTCCACAGCTCCAGCCATAGCGAATGCTGGTACTCGTCAGCTTTGGTCGAACTGGCGGCATCACAGTAGCGGATGCCTCGCAGCATGGCCACAAATTCATTTGCCTTGCTAGAGTCAACGATTCCCCCTGCGCTGAGGATTCCTGTCGCAGCGTCCTCGTCGATCTTGCCACCCTTTAGGGATTCGGATAAGGCGCCCGCCAACAGCACCTGCACCCTTTTTTTTAGAAAGGTCTCCAATTCAGCTAAAGACCGAAATCCCTGCATCGGTTGCCAGGCTCCCCCGTCATAGTTGCCGCCGACATCTAGGACGGTAAGAGTTATGTTTGTAGCCTCCTGTCCCAGCCTCCGGGCGATGACATGGTGGCCGACCTCGTGGCGCAGTATAGCTTCGACGGTCTGGCGTTGTACTCCGACTAAAGGGAAATGTGTTTCTAGCATTTGCATCCTCCTGTGTTAGCACTCTTTTCTATAGCGCATATACTTGGAGCAACGCAACAGAAATGGGCAGCACACAGTGCCACAGTCTCGGCAGTGACAACACGATGTCGGACGCATACGATTTCTGTGGCGATCACTTATTGCTTGTGTGGGTAAACTCCTTGACGCTACTAGTGCTACGGGTGTATTAGTGTTATGCAATTTTTATGAGCTGACACGGTGGGGGCAATGGACGCTAGAATCCCGATGCGGAGAGCCGTTCTGCCAGCGTGGAAGCAGATGGAGCGGCTTTTTACCTACTAAAGGATTAAATATGGCTGTTTCAGAATCCACAATTTTTGTAATTTCCGACCTCCACTTAGGCGGTCGACCGCATCCCAGATCCCAGAGCGATGGCCCCCCAGGGTCTCGCATCAATTCATCTTATCTGCAGCTTACGCAATTCATAGATTGGCTTGCTGTCGAAGGGACTCATCAAGGGAAACTTGAACTGGTTATCAACGGCGACATCGTTGATTTTTTGCTCGCAGATGAAGTGTCGCCTGATCCCTCTCCATGGACAAGCGATGAAGACGAGATTGTTAAAAGATTAGACGCAATTGTCGAGAATAGTCGGGAAACGGGCGGACGAGGCCCGTTTGACGCTCTAGCGGATTTTTGCGGAATGGCGGCGGACGGAAAGGTCACGTTGGTGCTTCTCTTGGGCAACCACGATCTTGAACTTTCCTTGCCAAAGGTACGTCAGCACTTTATCAAAAAGGTACTGCGTTCAGATGGCAGGGGTGTGCGATTTGTTTATGATAATGAGTGCTACTGCCGCGGCGATCTCCTTATTGAACATGGCAATCGCTACGATAGCCTGAATGCCGTTAACCACGATAGTCTTCGCCGCGTACGATCGGCAATGTCTCGCGAAGAAGATCACTCATGCCGATCTGGTGGAAAATTCACCCCTCCCGGCGGGTCTGTGCTCGTAACGGAATTATTTAACCCATTGAAAAAAATATACCGTTTCCTTGATTTGCTCAAACCAGAAAGAGAGGCAGTTTTACCGCTAATGCTGGCCCTTGAACCACGAGCCACTGAAATGATTTCCGCCATTGTCACATACAGCAAAGTAAGTTTGTGCTCGACCCCTTCGAGCGTGGTGGGGGGTGAAATAGATCCCGGTTACATTGCAGCAGACCAAGACATCGGTACTTCATTAGACCTTTCCACGCTTCTACGCGACGCACTCGGCTCTGAAGCGGATGTATTTGACGTCAGTGCTGGTGGCCAAATTGGGGCAGCTGATGCTTGGAAAGCTATTAAAGAAATGAAACGGAGGTCCAGGGAGTGGGTGATAGGGGTGGACCATGGTATTCTGGCTGGCCGTAACCGCAAACAGCTATCTGTTGCTTTAAGGAAGCTCGCAAAAGACTCGACTTTCAGTTTACATCTCGAAGTGGATCCCTATCTGTCAGAAGCTAAGCGTCTGGCCAGCTCCGGACGCTTCTCAACCATAGTTTTCGGCCATACACACCTTCCTAAGCAAATTCATATTGAGCGCAGCGGGCTTCCACCTGCGCAGTATCTGAATACCGGCACTTGGGCAGATGTGATGCTAGTGCCACCAGAGGTCAAGGGGAGTGGCCCAGACGCGGAAAAGGAAATTGATTTGTTCCTGGAAAGATTAGCGTCCAATCAGCTCAATACTGTTCGTTATTTAAGCTATGCAAAGATCCACTTGCTCGAGGAAGGTGGTGAGGAGAAGGTGCAATCGGCAGAGATTCACTCATACCTGAGCCTCAGACAACCTGATGGCGATCCGTTGATGGAGGCCGGTGACGAATGAGCATTGGGATCACCGAACGAGTTGCACGTTTATACTCCGGCCAAACGTTTAAAGGCTCGGCCTGGCTTATCAGTCCGACTCACGCCGTGACGGCTCGGCATTGTTTGATCACAGCAGGTCTCATAGCAGAGGATTTAACTTTATCTTTTCCATCGGGCGGCCCCACTATTCATGTCAGCCTTATCGCGGATAATCCCGATGCTGATGTTGCACTGTTAGAGGTAGCCATCGAATGTCGCAGCGGCACCTTAGAGAGCCGAGTTTTGAGATTGGCCCGGCGTCCTTTGCTTCAGCCTCACCTGCATCTATCTGTTGCCGGGCATCCTGGTAGCTCCCTGAATCAACTATCAGCGGCATTCCGGATTGATTGGCGGGTTATAGATGTAAATTTACCTTTGCCCAATGGTGGCCCAAAACATATCTACGCGCAGTTAGGAGGGCCCAGCGTGACTGGCTCCAGTCGGGAAGATTTGAAAGGACTTTCCGGTGGTCCTGCTTGGTGTATCGATGACATCGACGGCGCTGATCCATTTGTCGCTGGAATGATGCTCCGAGTTCCAGCCCTCGATAATATTTTCATTGTTCCCTTTTCTGCTCTCGTAGGGTGGCACGAGATTGTGGATGATGCCATCTCAACTTCGCCGCACCGACCTGATGGGCCACTATGTCTGGAACTAACGCGCGACGGCCTCGTGGGATGGTCCTCAGCGTCAGCGTCTCCCGGGCAATCAGATATATTGTGGGGAAATGCTAGTCGTGTCACCAGCGTAAGTTGCCGTGCTAAATCTGCGGAGCTTGGGGAAGACCTATTCTGGGCACTCGTGCGGCTAATTGGGCATACGAGTTTGCCGTGCCTTGTCGCCGATGCTGATGAGTGGAAGGAAGCAATGCGAATGCAGGGGATTCAAACTCTGGCGAGCATTGTTCAGTGCCCTCGGAGTGTTTATAGACACAGTCTGGCTGAGCGTGTCGCTGAATTCGAAACAAGAGATGCCTCTGCTCTGGCCGAGGAGATCCACGCGGCTCTTGACCTCTGGCTTTTGAACAAGGTAAACAGCATCATCACCGGTATCCTGAATTGCTCTGTTCCATCGGTTTTAGATTATGGGATTGATGGCGCTCTCAGTGACGGAATGCTGCAACTTTGGCAGGACACATGGTACCCACTTCTCACTGGTGACGCCCACCTTTTGCGGTCCGTTCTTGTCCGATTAGCTAGTCACAATGAAGCCGTTAGGGTAGATGGACCGGCACTCGCTTGCGTAGGCAAAAGTATTGGCCCTAACTTCTCAATGTTGATGGAGCCTTTCATCTTTGCCCTTGCCCTCGCTGCAAGCGGCGTCGATCTCGCCCCTGCCAGTACTGGCCGTGGGAACCTTTCATTGGTCACTGGTGGAGGGGACGGGCATGCTTGTGGTTGCGAGAGGGTGAAAAACCAGCGGATATCGCTGAGTTTACCAAGATCCCCCACATGGGGAGCTGCTCTGGTCTTGTTGCCACTTATGAAGGAGGGCTTTCTCGGTATTTATAAAAAAGCTCAGCCTATGAGGCAAGGGGGCGACAAGCGCCCGAGAATTGGAGAGCCAGGACTACCGCCGGTTATCGTAAGTAGTGACAGAGATTTTTTGGTTGCCCTTGGTCAAGGTGAAGCTGAGGTGCTGGCGCACGTTCGGTCACTACATGAGGAACTGGCTGGAATTATCGAAACCCGTTTTGGCGAAGAAGAGGCGGAGAAATGGAAGCAGCGCTTGAAATTTTAATTGAGGCCATAGAGTCTAGAGCTGAAGAATTCAGCTGGACCTGTACTAAGACCCCAGACCCAGGCTTATGGCTTGAAGTAGGTGCTCATAAGGTATTGCTGTTGTGTCTGCCGAAAGATCTCCCCTTGGCAGAGCAAGTCGTCAATGAGGGGAAAGAGGCTGCTTTCGATCAATGGATCGCTGCAGGTGAAGCCGGTGTGGTAAATATCGTTATGTTCTGCATTGCCCCATCTGGGCATCAAGACCAGCCTGAGTGGAAGATGATGGCAGGGCAGTTTGAACGTGACGACTTAGTCTGCCGCAAGTTAGTCTGGCTCCCGTCCTCTGGCCTCGATAATGCCAGGAATTTTCTTGACCGTACTTTCTTAGCGCGTCCATGGGATATGGCTGTCCAGCAGGGGCCAGACGAGTTGGCTGCCTTGGCCGAATCTCTTGCTGTTCCAACAGAATGGATGAAGCGCCTTATGGATTCGGAATTGGACGGAGCAGATCTGCTCAATGCCCTGTTAGAGATTAGCGACGGAGAGTTATGCCGATGAGTAAGGCATCTTTATATCTGAATCGGATAGAGATTCGAGATTTCCGCACGTTTGGCTGCTTTGAACTCGCGCTTCCTCCTGGGCCGGGGGTAACCATTCTGTGGGGTGCAAATGGATTGGGAAAAAGCAACCTTTTTGCCGCTTTGGAGTGGGGGTTAACGAGCAAGGTTGAGCGATTATGGCAGACGAAAGCAACTGCCATAGAAAGATTCGCAGCACTCCGACGAGATGGAACAGGGGACCCCTGTGTCAAATTAAGTTATACAGACGGCACGGTAATCGAGCGCACCTCAGATAGTGTGACACCGGAAGGGTTCGAATCTCGATTGACAGATGAGGGGTGGCCGGCAGCAGAGTTTGCTACAGCTCTGAGATTTACACATCTTTTGGGGCAGTCGGTTGACCAGCATCTTGTTCGTATGGACGATACTCAGCGTTGGACCTATGTTGGACCGATAACGCGCCTCAAAGAGGTCTGGGATATCCAGCGTAAGCTCGGAGGCCCCTTTACCAGGGAACTAAACCGATTTGTCGAGCAGGCAACCGAGGCAGTGGCCAGCACAAAGTTGGAAAGAGACCGCTTTCTGGCGTTGAGGGGGCAACGTGACCGACTGCGCGACCTCGCACGGGCTGCCCAGGCGGTATCACCTGAGCAGGCTGGTGTGGCCGTTGCTGACATCATGCGGCAACTTCGCACCGTATATGGGCTTGACTGGCCTGTATCTAGCCCACGGGATGCCACCGACCTGCTTGCCGACCAAGGCTCAGCAATCCAGAAATCGCTGGAGCACCACCGAAGCTACCGCGCAAGCATAGATCTCAAACACGCCGATATTGAGCGCAACATGAAGGTAATCGCAACAATTGCGGATCTCACCGCACGGCTGCAGGTAAATTTGGCAGAAAGGGAGTCTCTATCTGCACGAGGAGAAACATTAAAGGCTAACGCCGCGGAACTAGCAAACGAGAGGGCTGCGGCAAAGAAGCGACACGCTGAGGCCGCCGAACGGTTCGCCCAGCTCAATAATCTGAGAGAACTGGAGCAACAATTAACAGAGTATATCCGCCAAAAAGAGGGGATATTGATCAAGGTTGCCGATATACGTTCTCGCCGTCAAGCTATAACCGTAGAAATGGAACCGACGCGTGTGGCGCTGGCTGCTGCCGAGACAGCCGCTCATGTAGCTTCTGAGGCGAACCAGCGACTCGGGCACGCCGCAGTCCTCGCCGCTCAGGTGCAGGCGCTTGAAGAAGCAGAACGGGATTATCTGGCAATGGCGTGGAACTGGAAGCAAACATCTCACAGATCTGCGGAATCGAGTGAGAGAATAACTGTCCTATTGGACCGGGCAAACGTTCTCGTGACAGAATTGGCGGAAGTAAAAGCCAGGCTCAAATTCGTGCGACATCGCGCTGATGCGATCCATGGTGCAGTTGCCATGATCGCCGAGGCAATGAACGATGATGTTTGTAACTGTCCAGTATGTTTGACGACCCACAAACCTGGTAGATTGAAGGAACTCGCGAGGGCAGCTGCCGCCATCCATAGTCCTCATCTCGCGGAAATGGAGGCAGAGGTAGCCCGCCGAGAGGCCGAAATAGCTCGAGTGTCTGAAGAGCGGGCACGTCTCGAGGAGGAAAGTAAGCAATTAGATCGGGTTCGGTTAGCTAGTGAGCAGGCGCGCGGGGAGTTTGAGCGGCAGGAAAATCGTCTGAAAGTAGAGCCAGAATTTGCCGGTGCTGCCCGCGACGCATTGCCGGCACTGGCAAAGGAATTTCTGGCTCGGGCACAAAATGCAGCGGATGACGCTCATGCTCGTGCGCAGGCTGCCGGAGACGTAAAGGCGTTACGATCGATTCTCCATGAGCGACTGGAGCAAATAGAAAATCTGGAACGTCCAGAGGCAGAAGCACGTGCCACAGCCGAACGCGCCGAAGCATCGGTCAGAGATGTGACTTCGCGTATAGGCGCTATTTGCAATGCCGTTGGCCTGGGCTCTGAGTGGCGAACTATATTTGCAACCACCATAGAATTGGCAGTACAGGCAGAGGATAGCTCTTTGACCACACTACGTAAAGCTGAAGCTAAAATGTCGGTTGTAGAAGGGTCTCTGCAGGAAATCGCGGCAAGGCTGAAAGAAGTCGAATATGTGAGGGGGCAGCTTGAGGCAGAAGTTCAGGCCCGCCAGGCCGAGGCTACCTTAATAATGGATACGTGGCGCCGTTCAGGTCTAAAAGAACCCATTGGGACGGAATCGCTACAAGAAGCGATCGAGGTGGCGGAAAAGAACTTGGCCGAACTAGCCGCAATGAAGGTGAGACACGAGGGACTAATAGCTGGCTTAGCTGCATGGTCATCAGCTGTTGAGTTGAAGCGGTGCGAGGAAACCATAGCGGACTGGGTCCTGCGAAAACAATGTGCCGGAGAGGATGCACTGATTGAAGCGCTCACTGAAAACATTCGCATTAAGGAGAAGCGTTGCGATGCCTTGGGTGAGATCGACCGCCAGCGGGAACAGATACGCAACACTGTGAAAGATCAGAATCGTCGTATTCAGGAGACTACCCTTCAGCCTTTAAACGGTCTTTTGAATGCTTTTAGTTCGGCGCTTGTGACCCTGCAGTCCCATGAAATGCGGTTGGATTGTCGTTTTGGTATTGGCGCCGGAACGGGGATTTTGGCTAAGGACGTGCGTGGGAATCAGGTTAATCCCGAACTCTACCTTAGCGAAGGGCAACTGGGCGCAGTCAATCTAGCCCTGCTTTTCAGTGCCAACTTGACCTATCCATGGTCTCGCTGGCCAGCCTTACTGATTGATGATCCACTTCAGTATAGCGATATTATCAGCGCCTCTGCCTTCATGGACTTGATCTGCAACCTTGTCCAAGAGAGAAAACTGCAGGTTATTCTATCCACCCATGACAGCAGTGAAGCTGACTTCTGTCGACGAAAATGCGTTGCTGCAGGGATCCCCACGCAAAACTGCCAACTGCTCGCAAATAGCCAGGACGGTGTTCAGTATCGAACCTCATGGTAGTGGGTGTGAATCGCCCCAAAAGATGGCTCGGAAAGTCAAGCCTGGTGCTATGGTTGGAATTTGTGGATCGGCTTCGGATATTGACCCACCAACGGCGTCGAATCGTCCCCCACACCACTCTTTAATGGATCCAACGGTCAAGTCTGGACCTTGATGCCACCTAACGATCACAAAATCTCATTCACCGTGTCGCGGAGAGCTGCTTCGTTGAACGGGCTACCACTTATTCAACCTTTGTCCATGTCCAGACCTGACCCGCCGGGCTCTTTGTCCATGTCCAGACCTGACCCGCCGGGCTCTCGTGTCTAACTGGAAATACAACGTAATTGGCACTCTGTCATGTCTGCAATTGTTGCAGCACAGGACATAAGAATGCTGGCCAGTTCTTGTGGAAGGTTGTGGCTAGCCAGGCCTGGCTGCACGATGCAGAACTCGAAACGTACATCAGTGTAATCAACTTTCTGCGTCAAAGTCAGGAGTGTTTCTTTGTCACCGTAGAAGAAGCGACGCTCTAGGCCAAGCCCGTTGTTCATTCTTTTTTCGAGGTGCTTGAAGAGAGCCTTGGCGTCCCACTTCCACTTCACGGATTTCACGACCTGTCCGCACACCTCGTACAGATCGTCAACCCTGTGACCGGGCTTCCCGCTATTCGAATACTTGCAATGAATAAGTTTCACGTTTATTACATCTTCTAGCTCAAAGACAGCCACAACATCTGCCGACTCACCCGAACCATCATCATTAAAGACCAGCACTGCTCCATCGTTCTGGTATTTTTCCATGACCCGCTGCTGAACCGAATCTGCCCGAAATTTTATGAGGCCGCCTTCCGTTTTGTATGCAGCTTCAGTCTCGATATCCACGCCGCTCCAATCCCACACCTCGAAAAAATGTTCAGGAAGCGGATCAACGCAGGAATAAAATTCGGTGTGTTGGCAACCTGAGACGAGGCTCCCATCGGCTAGGAATAGCGTGGGCGGGTAGTCGAGAAGGAATTTTTCGAGCCGTTCATCCTCTCGTTGCCACCCGCTAACCATCACATCATCCTCATTGGGTAAAGTAACATAGTGGCCATCCTCGCCTCCTAGTTCAATTCGCACTGAGAGCGCGTCGTGGCCATCGCGACGTATTTGGAAATTAAGTGTGGTGCCACAGCATTCCCATTCGGCGAATTCACACAAATAAAATGGCGAGTTTCCACCCTGTGCATCCACGACCGCCATGCGATGGTGCTTCTCGAATGTTTCCTCGTTCCAGTCCATGGCGATAATTTGCACATCCGCTGGAAATGTTCGGATTTCGGTTACTTTGGCGGTGTCGTTGAAGATCTGATTTGTATCAATGGAATCATCTATCAGGAGGGTGCCTGTCCGTGTGCACCACTCAATCCACTCCTTTGGATTGCCAACGCGCGCAGGATTCCAAATTTTCCCTTTCTGGGATGCTCCGACTCCAACTGGCGCGCCGTCCCGGTAGCCCGTAGCTACGAAGTCGGATTTACGGGTACGCCCCCCGCTCTGGCTGTTGGCAAGCTCGGTTGTTACATCAGCTCCGCTGTACTTAGCATAGCGACTATTCCTGTTTGCGGGCTTAAGCAGGCCTGCATGAATGATTTTCCGTCGCTTAATGTTTTGAAAACTGCGGAAGACAGGTGTGCTATGGATCAGTGCATAGTCTCCCTTGCACACTTTCTCGGCGAGGTTCTGAAGCTTAAACTTCTTATCGGAACAACCAATATAGAGCAGCCCTTGGTCTTCAGCGTAGTGCATGATAATGAGTGTCCAGATCTGGTCGCGGATGGCCTCCGATCGTGTCCATTTCACAGGCTCACGCGCCTGCGTGGAAAAGTAAAAAAGGTTATTTTTCGAATTCTCGTAAGGCTGCGAAAACCGGTATTTGCGTGGAAATGCCTCGCGGAAACGTGACCAGTCTACCCCCGACTCGCTGCGATATACTACGCAACTCAAGGCTGGATTTACAAGGCGCGGGCTGATTGTCTGGTCGGGGTCATCAAAAGTCTTAAAAGGTTCGCACCCCGCAAGGAATTCGATAAACTCAACAGCTTCCTGCTGTTTGCTCTGCGCGACCTCGGAAATAACCTTTGACCAACCGGAGGTTTCTGCGTAGAGTTTTTCGAGTTCGCGGGGGATCTCGGCTTCTGCGAAATTGACGATCATGTGTGCCTTCCCTAGATCGTTCCGTTCGCGGGTGAAGCGACCGATAAACTGCAACGTGACGGCGAGTGACTTATGGAGATCGTGAACGGCAGCGATTTTGAACTCGGGAAAATCGAAGCCCTCCTTTAGCATGTTAACGCAAACTATCATGTCATACTCACGCCGCTTGACGGCCTCGAGCTTTTCTTTCCTTCCTGGAACGCCTGTGTAAATCTTCACGATCTTTTCGTCCGGAAACACTGTGGAGTAAAGTTGGTACAGCGCATCGGCTCTCGGGCGGTCCCCCGCCCTAACCATCATGCAGTGATTTCTATGACCCTGGCTCCGGTCATCCTGTAACCTTCTGAACGCGGCATGAGCAATCGCCAGATCCTTTTTTTCTGGAATTCGCTCGTTTACAGTGATAAGCGAAATCTCACTGAAACAACCATCCTTCTGTGCATGTTCCAGCGAATATTCATAGACTACCTTACCGTCAATAGGCTGGCGATCGAGCCTGTAAGGGGTTGCCGTAAACTGGACGATTCTCGACTTTGCAAAAGCCCCCTTCAAGTCAACCCATGTGGATGCCTTGAGGTGGTGAGCCTCATCGAAGAATACATGACTCACCTCCGCGGCCAATTCCATGCGCAGCGCGAGATCCCTGCAAAGAAGCGTAGGTGTGCTGACGATGACATTACAGTCGAGTAGCGCGTGAACATCTTCGGCCTTTGTAAGCCCACGGTTCAAAGTTGCTACCTTGGGAAGGAGGGCGCCGTGGTTTAGCACCTTGATCTTCTTGAGGATGCCAAGCTCCTTGAATTTTGCTGCAATTTGGTGACGCAAGTCGTCTGTGGGGACGATGATAAGAACTAGTTTGGCTTTTTCAGCGATGGTAATGCCAAGCATCGTCTCGGTTTTCCCTGTGCCAGTCGGCAAGACGACAGTACATGGGTGTTCGGATACTGACCAATGCGCAAGGACCGCGTGAATAGCCCCTACTTGTGCGTTTCGGAATCCTTTTGAGACACCCGGTACTTCGCGTGTCAGTCGTAAGGAATTATCCCACGAAGCTCTGACTTGATTCGCTGATCTGACATACTTGTTCGGAGGATTAAAATTCCAAGAGGTTGCCTCAATCAGCGAGCCAGAGGCATCATCAGTGAATGCACACGGCAATTCCGTTTCAACGCCACGCTTTAGGCCTTCGTGCAGCAGGATCGTTGGAAACCGGCAATCATCGCCCAAATCAATCTCAAAACGCCTCCGTGAATTACTTCGAGACGCTACTATGGGGTACTCGGCGCTGCTGATGATGACTTGTTCGATGACGCCACAGTTGATGAAAAGCTTTGATGAGTATTCTGGCAGCCGGATTTGTCGATCACCGAATTCCAGTAAACTTTGCATAGGTGACACCTCTGTGTTAGCTGCAGTAGTGAGGTTTAGGTTTGCTAGCCTAGGTGGCTTTCATTTGACCTGTTTCCTTGCTTTTGGAAGGGCAAAAGCCAAATGGCGCGTGTTGGAACTTTTGGGGAGGGTATTGTGTGTTGGCGTTGGAGTCAAGGTCTTTGTTTTGTTAACTGCTTGGGATTGTATATGTTTTTTATCGTATT
>Ga0209317_1001874_pt1 | contig 16678 bp, 10 predicted proteins | sample RifGroB2_FD_183994 | JGI IMG/M metagenome (GOLD analysis project Ga0209317, IMG submission 183994) | Soil microbial communities from Rifle, Colorado, USA - Groundwater B2 (SPAdes) (version 2) | ecosystem: Environmental > Terrestrial > Soil > Unclassified | place: Rifle, Colorado | collected... | reverse complement strand
CGTTCCATTTCAAAATTTGGGTTGTCGGTTGTAACTATTGTTTTTGATGATAATATTGGTACCTATTTACCACGGCAACTAATAGCTGAAAAAATAAAGACAGCGGCGGCAAATATTCCCGAGGGATTTGGAACTCCCGAAATGGGGCCAATAACCACCGGGTTAGGAGAAATATACCAATATATATTAGATACAAAACCCGGTTATAAAAACCGTTACTCCCCAATGGAGTTGCGTACAATACAAGACTGGCTGGTAAAAAGACAGTTGTCTGGAATACCCGGAGTAGTTGAAGTAAATACATGGGGAGGCTTTTTAAAGCAGTACGAAATCGCCATTAACCCGGAACAGTTGCAAGGCATGAATATAACTCTGATTGATGTATATAACGCGGTTAATAGTAACAACAGTGTTGCAGGAGGTGCTTATATTGAAAAACAGAACCGTAGTTATTTTATTCGTGGCGATGGAATGGTAAAATCCATAGAAGAGATTGGTTCTATAGTTGTTAAAAACAACAACGGGGTAACTGTTCTCATGCGCGATATTGCAACTATTCAGTTAGGGCACGCGAATCGTTTCGGAGCTATTACAGCCAACGGAGAAGGTGAAAAAGTGCTCGGGCAGATTATGATGCTAAAGGACGCCAACTCAAAAAAAGTTATTCAGGAGGTAAAAAAGCGTGTTGATGAAGTTCAAAAGAATCTTCCTGAAGGAGTTTTTATTAACCCTATTCTTGAACGCAGCGAATTAATATCAAAAACATCTTTTACTGTTGCCGAAAACCTGATTTTAGGGTGTTTAATAGTCATTTTAATTGTGGTTTTGCTGCTCGGGAACATTCGTTCTGCATTGGTAATTGCATCAATGATTCCGCTGGCATTACTTTTTACAATTTCTCTCATGTATCTTTTTGGAATTGATGCTAACCTGATGAGCCTGGGAGCTCTCGATTTCGGAATCATTATCGATGGGGCCGTGATTATTGTCGAATATATTGCCATACGAATAACGGCGAATAAGACTGATTACGAAAGTTCTATCGGAGAACAACGCCAGACGCTTATTGATAAAATTACCTTTCAGGGAGCTTCAAAAATGATAAACTCAGCCATTTTTGGACAGATTATTATTCTTGTAGTATTAATTCCTATATTAACATTAAGTGGTGTTGAAGGAAAAATGTTCCGCCCCATGGCTCTTTCCTTTAGTTTTGCTATTCTTGGCGCTATGATTTTAGGACTAACATGGTTACCCGTTGCAGCAGCTTTGTTTTTAAAACCAGAAAAAGAAAATAAAAAAAGCTTTTCAAAATGGATAATGAATATTGCTTACCTCTCATACAATCCCGTGATGAAATGGTCGTACGATCATAAGAAAACCATACTGGGGTTAGCATTGGCTTCACTCATATTTACAGTGATACTATTTTCACGTATGGGGGGCGAATTTGTTCCTACTCTCGATGAAGGCGATTTTGTTATTCAGCCCGTATTAAAAACAGGTACTTCGCTTACAAAAACTGTAGAACTTACTACACAAATGGAAAACGTACTTATAGAGACATTTCCTGAAGTAGATCAGATTGTTTGCCGCATCGGGGCTGCAGAAGTACCTACAGACCCCATGTCGATGGAAGAAATTGATATGATTATTAAACTTAAACCTAAAAGCGAATGGGTATCAGCAAAGAGTAAAGAAGAACTTGCCGATAAATTTAAAGAAGCCCTGTTGATAATACCGGGCATTGACTATGAATTTACCCAACCAATAGAAATGCGTTTTAATGAGTTAATTACCGGTGTTCGTGCAGATATTGCCGTGAAAATATTTGGTGAAGATTTAGATTACCTGAATCAAAAAGCAATAGAAATAAAAAAACTTATTGATGGTATTCCCGGTGCAGCCGATGTTATATTGGAAAAAACAGCAGGCTTACCACAAATAAGCGTAAAATATAACCGTGAGAAAATAGCAACTTATGGTTTAACAATAGAAGAGTTGAACAGGCAACTTACCATGGCCTTTGGAGGCGAAATGGCTGGTAGTATATTTGAAGGCGAAAAACGATTCGAAATGGTTGTCCGGTTTCAAAAAGCTTTTCGTTCTGATATAAAAAATATTGAACAGATGAATATTGGCCTGATAAATGGGAAACAAGTCCCATTAAGTGAATTGGCTCAAATAAATTATACTGTGGGGCCTGCAAAAATATCACGGGAAAATACACACCGAAGGGTTGTAGTAAGCGTAAATGTGCGCAACCGTGATTTGGAATCGGTAATAAATGATATTCAGGCTAAGATTAATGATAATGTAACCTTAAATGCGGGTAATTATATTACTTACGGGGGGCAATTCGAGAATCTTAAAAACGCGACTCAACGATTAAAGCTGGCCGTGCCTGTTGCTCTTTTACTTATTTTTATTTTTCTTCATTTTGCTTTTAAATCGATAAAAGACGCTTTGCTTATTTTCTCTGCCGTTCCCCTGTCGGCAGTAGGAGGTGTTTTATTCCTGTGGATAAGGGGGATGCCATTTAGCGTATCGGCGGGTATTGGATTCATTGCTCTTTTTGGAGTTGCCGTGCTAAATGGAATTGTTCTTATTGAATATTTGAAAGAACTTAAAGAAGGCGGAATGACTAATATGCGTGAACTTGTTTTAAAAGCAACCCGCGAACGACTGCGCCCAGTTATGTTAACTGCATCGGCTGCAGCCTTGGGTTTTCTCCCAATGGCTATTTCTACTTCCTCGGGAGCTGAAGTACAACGCCCCCTGGCAACAGTTGTTATTGGCGGACTTATTACTTCAACCATGCTTACAATGATTGCATTGCCTATATTATACAGTATTTTTAACTCGGGAAAGAAGATTTCTTTTTTGAAAATTCCACGATTCGTTAAAACGATCATTCTATTCATCGGGTTAAGTACTCCCATGTTATTGACTGCCCAGGAAAATAAAAATGATGTTCAAAAAATTTCAATGAACCAGGCAGTTGAAATGGCCCTGACAAATAATCCCGACTTACAAAACGCACAACTTTCAGTTAAAGCATCGAAGCTGGCAAAACAAGGTGCTATCAATTTTGAACCTACCCAGTTTACATATCAAAACGGACAAATAAATTCTGCACTTATTGATCAATCTTTCGATATTTCGCAAAATTTCGGTTCTATACTAACTCATTTTCAAACAGGGAAGTATCTTAACCAGAAACTGGCACTTTCAGAAACAGAATACACGTTAGCAGTAAAACAAGTTACCGCACAAACAAAAACAGCCTATCTGAGGTGGGTGTTTCTACTAAATCAATATAAAATAAAGCTGCAGGAAGCAGGCCTTTTTAAAGAGTTCGTGAGGATTGCTCAGCTTAAATACAGCCTGGGAGAGTCAAAAATTCTCGAGCAAATTATTGCTGAAACGGAATATGCATCAATTAAAAACGAACTTCAGAAAATAAAAGAAGAGTTAATGATTGCCGAGAATAATTTAAAACAAGTAATGAACCTGGATGGTAATTTTATTCCTGAATCCGATTCGCTTGAAATTATTACTTTAATTCCATCAGGTGACAGCCTGGAGAGATTTTCAGCTTCAGTATTGGTAAGCTATTACGACAATTTATACCAAATTGGAAAGGCAAAACACAATATTGAACGATCGAATTATTTCCCGGCAATATCGGCGGGATATTTTAACCAGGAAATAGACAACCAGCCCGGATTTACCGGGTGGAGTATAGGCGTGAGTTTTCCTTTATGGTTCCTGCCACAAAATGCTTCTGTACAACAAGCAAAAATTGAATCAGAAAAAGCGTATAATACCCTTGAATATCAAAAATTCAATATCGAAAAAGAAATTGAGAACCTGGTATTACAGCTTGACCAGTTGCAGAACAATCTTATTTATTATCATGAAAATGCATTAATAAAGGCCGAAGTGTTAATTAATACTGCAAAACTCCAATTCGAGAAAGAAGATATTGAATACTTTGAATTTTTACAAAGTATTAAAACTGCTCTCGAAATTAAACTTAACTATTTGAATACATTGTTTGATTATAACAAAACAGCTATTGAACTTGAGTTTTATATTAAATAAATTCCGATTATGAGAAATTTAGTAATTATTCTGTTTGCAATTTATTTTATTACTTCATGCAAAACAAGAACAACCGAACCGGTAACAGATAACCCGGAAATAACATCACGGGAAATAGTTGAATTAAGTGATGAGCAGATAAAAGCGGCAGGAATTGAAACCGGGAAAATTGAAAAAAGAAAAATCTCTGAAACAATTGAATGTACCGGTTTTACAGATGTTTCGCCCAAAGACAAAGCAACTATTTCCCCGGTTATTAATGGATTTTTAAAAGATATTTTTGTGAAAGATGGTGATTTTGTAAAAGCAGGAACACGAATAGCATCATTAACTCACCCCGACTTTATCGCATTGCAACAACAGTATCTCGAAAATAAAAGCCAGTCGGCGTATTTTGAACAGGAATTTAAACGACAGGGAGAGTTGACAGTAGAAAATGCAGCATCAATAAAAAACATGCAAAAAGCACAATCAGATTATTGGGCAGTACAGGCAGCATATAAATCGGGTAAGGCTCAACTGGAAATGCTCGGGGTAAATACTTCTGTTCTTGAAAAGGACGAGTTTGTTAAAGAGTTTTATCTCATTACTCCAATTTCGGGTTATGTAACAAATTTGACCGGAAACAAAGGGAGATTTATTGAAGCAACAGATGTTTTTTGTGAAATAATAAATCATAAAAACCTGGTAATTAATCTTAATATTTTTGAAAAAGATATACATAAAATAATGGCAGGACAGAAACTCGATTTTTATCCTGTTCACAGTAAGGATGTTAAATACAAATCAATTATTCAAAGTATTGGCGTTTCAATAGATAATAGCGACAGAACAACAAAAGCAATTTGCATGTTCGAAAATAGCGATTTGTCGCTGCATCCGGGAATGTCCATCCGGGCTGCTATAATTATTTCTGAAAAAGAAGCACATGTTTTGCCGTCGGGTGCAATTTCCAACTACAATAATGCAAATTACATCTTTTTAAAGAAAAGCAATGGTTTTATTCAAAAGCAAATCGACACAGGTGTTGAACAAGATAATTTTGTTGAAATAGTAACTCTCTCGGATGAAATTCTTAACTCGGAAATTGTACTAAAAGGAGGTTATTATTTGTTATCAGATTCTGAAATGGAAGAATAAATACCAATTATTATCAATCAGCGTTAAATATTAAAATTAAGATATTGAACATTTTAAAAAATAAAAAACTAATTTTGCAAACTTAATCGTGTATTTAAATAATTTAAGAAATCATGGAAGATCAAAACAAAAAACAAAATCCTGAAAATAATCAACAAAATAAGCAGGTAGTTAGTCAGCCTCAAAAATCGAGAAGCGGATTAATTTTCTTATTATTTTTACTGGTAATTTTATTAGGTGTTGTAACCTGGTTATATATTGATCAGCGCAAAACAACCGAAGAAATTCAAACCGTTTTAACATCCGAGAAAGATTCATTGCAATCACATTTGGAACAATTAAAAGCCGAATATGATGAATTAATGACAGATAATGACTCGATAAATCAACAATTAAATTTAGAAAAGAAAAAAATCGACAATTTAATTGCTGAGCTTAAAACAACAAAAGCAACCAACTTTGCAAAAATTAAACAATTGGAAGCTGAGTTAGGAACATTGCGTGCAGTTGCTCAAAGTTATGTTCGTCAGATTGATTCGTTAAATACTATGAATCAGGCTTTAGTTGCTGAAAATATTAAAGTGAAAAACGAAATAATTGAAGCCCAGACAGAAAATAAAGAACTGGAAGAAACAAATAAAGATCTTACCGGGAAAGTTGAATTAGCAAGTACTTTACGTACCGAAAACTTAAAAGCAATTCCGATAAACAAACGTGGAAAAGCGAACAGCAAAATCAATAAAATCGAAAAAATAAAAGTTGATTTTACAATAAAAGAAAATGTATTGGCTAAAGTTGGCGAACGCGACATTTTTCTTCGTATTGCAGGGCCAGATGATTATATTTTAGCCAAATCGGAAGAAGATTTATTCGAATACCAGGGACAACAAATTGTTTTCTCTGCAAAACGACCTGTCGATTATATTGGAAAAGACCTTGATGTTACAATTTATTGGGACAACAATGGTGCTTTAATACCAGGACAATACGATGTTTATATTTTTGGCGATGGCGCTGAAATTGGTACAACTACGTTTGATATTCAGGAATCAGGCTGGTTTTAATAACCGGATGACAAATAATAGTGAAGAAGCTGCCCTTTTGAGACAGCTTCTTTTTTATTAGAATCTAAAAAACCACCGTCTTTGACGGTGGTAATGTATGTTTTAGCTTTGCTAACTAAATTTTTTTAAATTAGTAGCATGGTAAAATATAAGAAGTTAACACATACGGTATACCATTGTAATTATCATATAGTCTTTGTTCCCAAATATAGATTTAGGGTATTAGATGGGAAAATTCAAGAATTTGTAGAAACAAAGATCCGCCAGATTAGTGAATGGTATCAAGTAGAAATAGAAGAATTAAGTGTTCAGAAAGATCATGTACATATGCTTGTATCTATACCACCCAAATTATCGATATCAAATTATGTTGGAATATTAAAAGGTAAAACAGCTATTAAGTTATTTGAGAAGAAGCGATATTTAAGAGAGAAACCTTACTGGGGAAATCATTTTTGGGCGAGAGGATATTTTGTGACAACAGTAGGAATTGATGAAAATATAATAAGACGATATATCAATCATCAAGAGTCAGAAGAAAAGAAAAATGAAGAAGAAGATAAAGATTATAAACTCTTTTAGAGTTAAAAGTTTTTAAAAGCCACCACCTTTGGTGGTGGTTGTTTACTCACCCCGGTTATGCAAACCACATTCTTTTTTATCGGGTTGTTCCCACCACCATCTGCCGGCTCGTACATCTTCTCCTGGCAAAATAGCACGTGTGCAGGGCTGGCAGCCTATGCTCGGGAATCCCTTGTCGTGTAAATCGTTGTAGGGGATATTATTTTTTCGGATATAATCCCAAACCTGTTGCTCACTCCAATCTATCAACGGGTTGATTTTAATCAGGCCATTTTGTTCGTCCCACTCAATCAGTTGATTGCTTATCCGTGTTATTGATTGATCTTTACGTAACCCGCAAATCCAAACATCCAAATCTTTAAATGCTCTTTTTAGTGGTTCTATTTTACGAATATGGCAACACATCTTCCTGTTTTCAACACTTTCATAAAACAGGTTTATCCCTTTTTCGTTAACCATCTCTTCAACCTGCTTGTAGTCCGGGAAAAAAATATTGATTTTTATCTTGTAACGGGTATTTGTTTTTTCAATCAATTTATATGTTTCCGGAAACATACGGCCTGTGTCGAGAGTAAATATTTTAGTGTTTTTATCAATATCACAAATCATGTGGGTTAAAACCTGATCTTCGGCACCCAGGCTTGATGATAGAGCAATTTTACCTTTATATTCGATTAAAAAATATTTTAACACGTCTTCGGGTGTTAAACCTGATAATTTTGTATTTAATTCCTGTACTAAGTTTTTACTTTTCATTTCCTCTTTTTTTGGAATTTGAATGGGTAAAATTAAATAAAATTGATAAGAGTTTACCTGTTTTTAAATTTGAACAAAACCCAGGTACCTTTGTTCAATAAAATCAATAATTTAACTCTTGTTTTAAATTCGCTCATTATTCCGCGAAACGGTATTCATTTTAATTTACAGTACCTATTTTACAGGGCTTACATGACATTTGAAATCTCATCTTTTTTGTTTACATTAGTCGTTTGCTTTTCATAAAACCTAAACTTATGATACAGGAAAATTTTGTAAAGTACATTGAAAACAGTTTGAAAGAGAACTGGGAACTCCCTGCTTTATCTGATTACATGGGTGAAGAATATCGCTATAAAGATGTAGCCCGAAAGATTGCCCGGATACATATTATGTTCGAAGAATGTAATGTTAAAAAAGGAGACAAGATTTCTTTGATTGGGAAAAACTCGGCAAACTGGGCAATGACTTACCTTGCAATTATAACTTATGGAGCAGTTGCTGTTCCAATACTTCCCGACTTTCATCCAAACGATGTACATCATATTGTAAACCATTCCGACTCTGTTGTTTTATTTGCGGGCGATGTGGTATGGGAAAATCTGGACGAAAAAGCTATGCCAAAACTTCGTGCAATATTTGCCCTTAACGATTTCAGGTTGCTGGTTGAGGGGAAAAACGAAAAAATAAAGACAATTTATCAAACGCTGGATAAAATATATGAAAAGAAATATCCCGGGGGAATTACACCGGAGAAGTTAATGATAGATGAAATATCGAACAATGAAATCGGGGTTTTAAATTACACTTCCGGAACTACCGGATTTTCGAAAGGAGTTATTATTTCACTTAACAGCCTTGCTGTAAATGTTCGTTTTGCCCGCAATAACCTGCCCCTGGAACCAGGGAATAACGTGGTTTCGTTCTTGCCCCTGGCTCATACTTATGGATGTGCATTTGAGTTTTTATGGCCATTTTCTATAGGCTGTCATATTCATTTTTTAACCCGAACACCATCTCCCAAAATTATTGTTCAGGCATTCCACGAAATAAGGCCGGAAGTTGTTATTGCTGTTCCTCTAATCATTGAAAAAATTTATAAGAAACAGCTTTTGCCCCTACTGGGGAAATTATCTATGAAAATGCTCATGAGTATTCCTATTATTGATAAAGCCATTTACAATAAGATTAATGCAAAACTTACCGATGTTTTTGGCGGTAATTTTAAAGAAGTAGTTATAGGAGGTGCGGCACTTAACCAGGAAGTAGAACAGTTTTTAAAGAAAATCAACTTTAAATTTACCATAGGATACGGGATGACCGAATGTGGCCCGCTAATTAGTTATGCAAACTGGGATAAAACAAAACTGGGTTCAGCAGGAAAGATGATTGATGCCCTCGAGATAAAAATTGATTCGGAAGATCCGTATAATGTGGTTGGAGAAATTCTGGTACGTGGCGAAAATGTGATGCTCGGGTATTATAAAAATCCGGAATCCACGGCACAGGCTCTTGATAAAGAAGGCTGGTTGCATACAGGCGATTTGGGAATAATTGATAATGAAAACTTTGTTTTTATTAAAGGACGAAGCAAAAGCATGCTTTTAGGCCCATCGGGCGAAAATATCTACCCCGAAGAAATTGAAGCCAGGTTAAATAATATGCCCTATATACAGGAATCGGTTGTACTCGATCATAAAAACAAACTGGTAGCCTTGGTGTACCCGGATTACGATATGGTTGATGCTGAGAAAATTGATGAAAACCGCTTGCTCGAAATCATGGAAGAAACGAAAAAGGAAGTCAATCAATCACTGGCTAAATACATGCAGATTTCTAAAATAAAAATTCATCCCGAGGAGTTTGAAAAAACACCTAAACGAAGCATAAAACGTTTTTTATATACCATTACAGATTAAATAACCTTAAATTTTTAAAAATGAAAATAATAGAAGAATTTAAATCGTTTGCCATGAAAGGCAATGTTATTGATATGGCTGTAGGTATTGTAATTGGTGCAGCATTTGGTAAAATTGTAACATCGGTAGTAAATGATATTATTATGCCTCCATTAGGATTACTTATAGGCGGCGTAAACTTTACCGACCTGAAAATTGTAATGAAACCCGTATTTGAATCGAACCAGGCAGTTACATTAAACTACGGAAATTTCTTACAGGTATGTTTTGATTTTTTAATCGTGGCTTTTGCTGTTTTTATGGTTATAAAAGCCATTAACTCAGCAAAAAAGAAACAGGAAGCACAACCTGCTACTCCGCCTGCCCCTACAAAAGAAGAAATTTTACTTACAGAAATACGTGATTTATTAAAGAAATAAGAATTCACAGAGATAAAAAAATCCGAAACAATTTGCTTCGGATTTTTTTATGGTTATATATTTTTTATTCTGCAACTACAGATACATTGTCAACCTCCCATGCACATGCTAAAGAACTTGTAGAAGTATATTTAAATGCTACATAAACCGTGCTTTCTCCGGCATATGTTGATAAATCAATATTACCTGAATTTGTCCATTGCCAGTAGGGATCCAGATCGGCTTCTGTAAATGTCTTTTCTTCCCATGTAGCCGTATTGGGGTCTCCTGTGCCTGAATAATCTGAAGAAACAAAAACCTTAATATCATCGAATACAGTTCCGTAACTACCAAAGCCTACAGCATACCTAAAGCTTAAAGTAATATCGGTATATGATGAAAGATTAATAACATTTGATATTAACCAATCCTCGTTATTACTTCCATAACCATTTATTGTTGCACATTTATACGAGCTGGAATAAGCCCATACCGGAGTTCCTGTAACGCTGTATTGAGTAAATTTACCTATGCTGCTTGTAAATTCTTCACCAAACACTTCCTGTCCAAATCCACCTTCAACAACACCAACTCTAATATCATCGACTATAGCTGTTGTAGATTTTGAGTCACTTCCCGTGTAAACAAAAGCAATAGTAACAGACTGCCCATCGTATGGCCTTAAATCAACATTGCCTGAACTTACCCATTGGTAGTTTGTGTTATTGTAATCGGCAAATTTAGCTGATAAGTCAGTCCAGGTTGCCTGTTCAACAATACCGGTAAAGTTAGTAGAAATAACTACTTTTAAAGGTTTGTCGCTACCATGTTCCCAGTAGGCCATTGCATTCTGGAATGATAAAGCATAGTCTGTTCCGACTGCTATTTGAGGTAAAATTAACCACGATTTTACCTGATCAAGACCAGATTTATATGCGCCAACTTCTGCGTAAGAATTACCACTATAATAAGTTTTTAACCAGTATGATCTGCCTTCTTCGTTATGATTAATCCATCCTGAATATGTAACTGGTAAATCTGAAGTTCCCAGGTTAAAGCTTTCTTCTAATTCAGCTACAGGAGCAGATAATGAATAATTCATCCAATGACGTTCGCCGGTCATCAGGATTTCTTCTTTTGATCTTAAATACAATTGAAGATCGGTATCGTATTGGCCAACAATGGCAACAACAGAACCGCTTCCATCGGCAACACTAATGTCGGCTATTTCAGCATACCCGCTGCTTCTAACAACCATTATGTTTTTGCTAAAGTTTTCAAGAACCCTGTTTTCTGATGTGCCTGTAACAGCGTCAGCATAGGTCTTTGAAGTGTCAGCTAAGCTGAACTGAACGTTTTCAAATTTTACCAATCGCCCCTGGAAATAAGCAGAATCGGCAAATACTTGGTCAAAAGTTACAACTTCTGGTTCAATAACAACTTTGGTATCGAGTTTTGTAATGTAATTATCCAGAGTAAAACCATTGCCATCTGTAGCATCTATTTGAAATAATTCGCGGTATTTACCAATTTTAAGGCCATTTAGCTGAACACGAATTGAATCGCCCTGGTACAATCCGCCTGCTGCATCAAGGTGAAGAGCTAAAGCTCCTGTATGATCTTGAATATATGCTGTTTTGTAGATATTGCCGTTTTTGTCATCCATGGTAACAACAGCAAATACAGAAGCATCTGTAGTAAATAAATATTCAACATTATTATACAGGGTTTTAATTTCCTGTATGGTTAATGTATCGCCCACGGGGATAGTTGTTGACGGGGGAGTGTCAAAATCGTCATTGACACATGAAAACATTACTATTGATAAAACAATAGATAATGAATATAAAACTGATTTAAAATTTAACTTTTTCATAGTATAGTTGTTTTTCTTTTTTTCTAAAATCTAACTGAAAGCATTAACATGTATGATCTGCCGTACATATAAAAATAAACAGGTTGAAATTTGTTAATATCCATATTTTCATAGTCATAACGCAATTGTTCATACCCGCCGGTAATAAATTCCTGGTTATCTAAAAGATTATTTATGTTGGCATTAATATTTATATAATAATCTCCAAATTTAAATGATTTGCCGATCGATAAGTCAAAAATATATTGTCCGGGTAATTTTTCCTGGTGAGTTATTTCGTCAATTTTAGCAGCTCCGTATGCAGATTCAGGGTCTAAACCTATGATTGCATCAGCAGTTCTACGTGCCGGATTAAAGCTAAGGTACATGTTGTCAAAATAATTGCCAGATAGTTCTACCCACCAGAATTTTGGGGAATTATAATTCAGGCTTAAAGAATACGCTGTTTGTGGTGTACCGTCAACATAAAAATTCTTGACATAAACGGGCTCATTTTCAGCTAAAATTTCCGAGTTATTATCTTGTGTAATTGTTACATTAGGCCTTGAATCCCAGGTGTATTGACCAATGGCAGCAACAGCCGTAACGCTGAAAGATGGAGAAATTTTACTTTCAAGGCCGATTTCTGTACCAAAATGTTTCTTGTCAATTCCTGTTATGGCATAATTCACAAATGTTCTTTCTTCATCGTGATAAAAACTCATCACATCAGCCTGATCTTTCAGAAGAGAATAATAGCCAGAAATTCGCCCGGTTAAATAAGGCAACCTCAAAACATAATTGATATCAAACGAAGTCATTTTTTCACTGGTTAGCCCGTCAACAACGTAATCACGTGTACGTGGCGAGATGTAAGCATCATCAAAAAATGGTGCCCGGGTTATATAGCTTGCATTTGCATAAAAAATGTGCCTTCCGGTTAATTTATAGGTAATACCTCCTTTAACTCCATAATTAAAAAAGGATTGTTTTTCAGAATCACCATAAGAATTGTCGGGGAATTTCCCGTTTTTCATATTTCCGGTTCTGTAAAAGCTTGTATTAGAAAGATCTACTCCCAAATACAATTCAAATTCATTAATAGAATAGTCAGCTTTAGCAAAGCCCCCTATTTTTTGAATATTGGCATCGTAATCATAACCGAATACATCTCCTTCTTTAACAATGCGATTTGGATTATTCAAATCACTCTGAGCAAGATCATTATCGGAAAAATCCCTTTCGGCAAACTGATCAACATCAACCCACCAGTCGCCACCTAATAAATCATCAATCAATTTAAAATGTCGTCCTTTATACCAGGAGTAGTTCAGGTTCCCTGTTAATTTGAGTTTTTCCGACAGGTTATATAAGAATTGAGAGTTTGCAGTTATTTTCGAGTGATCAATTCTTTGATTCTCAACAATATATTTAGAGCGATTAGCTGTTACATCGTTCCCGTTAATTCCATCAACATCTTCAACTGTATAAAGATTTTTACTATTTGCAAAATAGAAGAAATCCCAATCAAGCTGCTGATTGTCCCAGGTATAATTTTCAACATCTACATTATAATATGGCAAATACTTATAATAATTTGGGCGGGGATCAGCTGCATCGTACCAGTTTAATGCAGTATTGCCATCTCTTCCAAATGAGTATGCAACAGAAGTATTAATTTTAAGATCATCGTTAAGATTCCAGTAATGGTTTAACGAGAAAAATGGTTTGTGTGAATTAGCTACTCTTGCATTACGTTTTTCACCATCCTGATATCCCCAGTTGGCATTATAATAATTATCATCTAAATAATCATAAGCTTCTTGTGTAGAGCCGATTTGCTTGCCTCGTTTATTTGGAGCGGCAAAAGCAGTAAGAGCTAATGAATGTTTTTTATTAAATACTTTCTCTGCCGATAAAAAGTATGCCCATGCATCGTAAGATGTACCTTCAACATATCCTTCGTAAGCCCAACGACGCGATCCGGATACAGTAACAGCCCAATTGTTTTCCATTAAACCGGTAGATGCTGTTGCCATTACCCGGTTCTTGTAATTGCTGTTTGTTGACATGTAGGATACTTTCACGCCCGGACTGTAATTCGAAGCCCTGGTAATAATATTGGAACCACCACCTAATGATGTTAATGAAAAATCATTATTGTTGCTGCCAAAAAATACTTCGGTTGTTCTAAGTGCATCGTTTAAGCCTCCCCAGTCAGACCAATCGGGTCGGCCATTTTCCAAGTCGTTCATAAGAATACCATTCATGAAAACAGATGAATTTTCGCTGTCATAACCACGTGTTCTGAAACGTGCTGAACCGAAGTTATAAGCTGCTGCCGAAGAAAAAACATCATCGGAAGAATATAGCAATCCACTCACATTTTGAGAGTTTTCATCTTCTAGGTCTGATTCTTCAAGAATTATAACCGGTACAGCTTCTGTGGCAGCTTCAACGCTTATTCCCGGTTCCAGTGCAACAGATCCAATATCAAGTATTGAGCTGCTGTCGAGCAAAAATGCTAATTCTTTTGTTAAGTAGTTTGTTGCAGAAAAAATAAATACTCCTTCTCCTGAAGGAATATTCGTTAAAGTAAATTTCCCATCGGAATTTGTTGTTGTTTGTTCCGGAGTTCCTTTTACAGAAACGCTAACGCCTTCAATTGGTGCGGCAGTTTTGCTGTCTATAATCAATCCGTTGATTATTCCAGTTTGAGATAATAAAGCCGAAACAAAAAAAAGCATGAATAAAAATGTTAGTGTAAGATGTTTCATGCGTTTAGGTTCTTTTTAAATTTAATTATTTTAATTTTCTTGTAAAACCTTTCTAAAATTCAGGTGTTACACGATCGTTTTTTGATGAAATGGAGGTAAAAATACAACCAATGTTTTTAACTTCCGAAAAATAATCGTACTATTACACACATTTTTTACCAATACACCATGAAAAGGAATAATATTTTACAAACAGCCATAATAATAGTGGTTTTTTCTATTATTTTTACATTTTCTGTAAAATCTCAACAAAAGCAATTTAAGGTTGTTTCTGTTGCATTTTATAATTTGGAAAACCTGTTCGATACTCTCGATACACCCGACAAGAATGACTTTGAATATACTCCGGAAGGAGATAATAAGTGGGATTCAAAAAAATACAATACAAAACTGGAACGAATGTCGGAGGCTATTGTTCAGATAGGAGCCGATGTAACAAAGGCACCTCCTGCTGTTATTGGCGTTTCTGAAATTGAAAACAGAAAAGTGTTGGAAGATTTGGTCGCGATGCCATTATTAAAACCATTTAATTACAAAGTAGTCCATTACGAATCTCCGGATCGTAGGGGAGTTGATGTTGCCCTTTTGTATCAGTCGGCTATATTGGAGGTAATAAATACGACATCAACAACATTAAAGGTTGAAGGGAGAGATGATTTTTTTACACGCGATCAGTTGGTTGTTTCAGGAATTGTTGATGGTGAGAAAATACATTTTATTGTTAACCATTGGCCATCGAGGTCGGGAGGAGAATCAACAAGCCGTCCTTTAAGAAATGCCGCTGCCGATCTTACCCGTTCATTGGCCGATTCAATTATGTTAATCGATCCCGATGCAAAAATCATTATTATGGGCGATTTAAACGACGACCCAAGTAATGAAAGTTTATTGAAACACCTGAAAGCAAAAAAAACAGTTGAAGAAACCAAACCGGGCGATTTATATAACCCAATGTACGAGATGTATAAAAAGGGAATAGGAACGCTTGCATATCGTGATGCATGGAATATTTTTGATCAGCTGATTGTATCATATCCTTTAATTAATAAAGATGAAACGGGTTTTAAATTATATAAAACAAAGGTTTTTGATAAAGACTTTTTGAAAAACGAAAGTGGCAAGTACAAGGGTTATCCTAAAAGAACCCATGCCGGCGGAGTTTACCAGGGCGGGTATAGCGATCATTTTCCTGTATATTTATTCCTGACGAAGGAAATAAAGTAATATAAAATGAGAACCGGAGAAAAAAACTCTGGTTTTTATTTTTAATTATCAACTAAATAGAAACTTTTGCTAAAAATTTTCGACTATTTGTAAAATCATTTTGATAAATATCAAAAGATATTGTAATTTCAAGTTCGAAAAAAATAGAATTAAATAATAAAAAACTATGGAAGTAAAAGGCTCAGCAGTAAAATCGATAAAAGAATTTGTAGAAACACGATTTAAGGACGATTATCAAAAATGGTTAAAATCAATGCCACAAACCTCTCAGGAAATAATGAAAGGCAGTATTTTTGCCAATAACTGGTATCCAATGAAAGATGCAGCCGTCGAACCAACAATAGCTCTTGGAAAGATGTTCTATAATAACGATTTTAAGCAGGCTGCATTGGAGTCGGGCAGATATAGCGCGGAACTGGGACTAAAAGGAGTTTATAAAATATTCGTGATGATTGCTAAACCACAATACATCATGCAACGTGCCAGCCGTGTATTTACTTCGTATTACAGCCCATCAGACATTGCCGTGGTCGATGATCATGATAAAGGACTGACTTTGCATATTACAAAATTTCCAGAACCCGAGACAATTATTGAACACAGAATTGCCGGTTGGTGTGAGAGAGCCCTTGAATTTACAAATTGTAAAAACGTACGTGCAAGAATTACTAAGTCCCTTGCCAATGGGGATAAGATTACTGAAATAGTTATTACCTGGAATTAAGAAAACGGGTTTGTTTATCAGTGAATTTGTTAAAAAGATCAGGGAAACCCTGATTTTTTTATTAGAATCTAAAAAACCACCGTCTTTGACGGTGGTAATGTATGTTTTAGCTTTGCTAACTAAATTTTTTTA
>Ga0209317_1001873_pt1 | contig 16683 bp, 16 predicted proteins | sample RifGroB2_FD_183994 | JGI IMG/M metagenome (GOLD analysis project Ga0209317, IMG submission 183994) | Soil microbial communities from Rifle, Colorado, USA - Groundwater B2 (SPAdes) (version 2) | ecosystem: Environmental > Terrestrial > Soil > Unclassified | place: Rifle, Colorado | collected... | reverse complement strand
CGCTACGCGCTCGCCTGCGGGGACTTCGAGTACGCCTGGCTCCTCAACAACGATACGGTGGTGGAGCCCGACGCCATGAGCCGGCTCGTGCAGCGCCTGGCTGAGGTTCCCGGGGCGGGGCTCGGCGCCTCGACCCTTTTGCATTACGGCGACCCCGAGAAGATCCAGGCCCTTGGCGGTGGGTGGTACTGCAAATGGCTCGGGCTTGCCTGGCACCTGGGACGGCTCGGCAGATGGCCGCGCACCGTCGAGCGCGCCGCCGTGGAGCGGCGCATGAGCTATCCCGTCGGGGCCTCGGTGATGGTCTCCCGAGCCTTTCTGCGGGAGGTGGGGCTCATGTGCGAGGAGTACTTCCTTTATTTCGAGGAGCTCGACTGGGTGCTCCGCGCCAAAGGGCGCTTTCCCATGGTCTATGCACCGGAGAGCATCGTCTACCACAAGGTTGGCGGGAGCATCGGCACCAGCAGCAACCCCGGGAAAAAGAGCCTCGCCTGCGACTACTGGAACGCGAGGAACCGGATCTTCTTCACCAGGCGCTGGTTTCCCTGGGCTCTCCCCACCGTCTACCTCGCCCTCTTCGGTACGCTGCTGACCCGGATCATCCTTTGGCGCTGGGACAGGGTGCGGATGCTCCTCCCCCTTCTTGCGGGGGGATGGAAGCGCTCCGCGCAGGAGATATCCGGAGCTGAAAAAACGACAGGGGGAAGCCGCAAGGCATTATGAACAAAGCGATCGAAAAACTGGTCCCTGCGATGCACAAGGCCCTGCCGCTTCTGGACATCTGCCTGGCACCCTTCACCCTGGCGGGAGCGGTGCTCCTCGCCTTCATCAGGAGGGTGGGGATACAGAGGATGCCGGTGAGCAGGAAGATCCTGCTCAAAGTGGGCGTATTCCCCATCATTGGCCATTACTACGAGCCGCAGTTCGACCACCGGAGGCTCTCCCATTCGCTCAGGGACGACCGCATGCTTCCCGGCATAGAGTGGAACGTGCAGGAACAGCTCGAACTCCTCGGAAAGTTCCGTTACGCCGAGGAACTCCTGCAGTTCCCGTATCAAAAGAGTTCCCGCCTGGAGTATCACTACGACAACGACTTCTTCCGGGCCGGCGACTCGGAGTACCTGTACAGCATGGTGCGGCATTTCGCTCCCGCCAGGGTAATCGAGATCGGCAGCGGCAACTCGACGCTCATGGTCGAGAATGCCCTAAGGCAAAACACCCGGGAGAATCCCGGCTACTCCTGCCGGCATATCTGCATCGAGCCGTACGAGATGCCCTGGCTTGAAGAGACCGGCGTGACCGTGCTGCGCGAGCGTGTGGAAACCATGGACCGAACCCTCTTCGCCACCCTTGAGGCCGGGGACATCCTGTTCGTGGACTCCTCGCACATGATCAAGCCGCAGGGGGACGTGCTCGCCATCTACCTGGAGATCCTCCCCACGCTCAGGTCCGGCGTCATGGTCCACGTGCACGACATCCTCTCCCCCAAGGATTATTTCGATGAATGGGTCATCGACGAGGTGAAGTTCTGGAACGAGCAGTACCTCCTGGAGGCCTTTCTGACCCTCAACAGGGATTTCCGGATCATAGGGGCGGTGAACTACCTGAAGCACCACCACCTGGAGCTCCTCTCGGCCAAGTGCCCCGTGCTCGCCAGGGTGAAGGGGTGCGAGCCCGGCTCCTTCTGGATGGTGAGGAACTAACGCGATGAAGATATCCGTCATCACAATCTGCTACAACAGCCGGGCGCATATAGAGCGGACCATCGCGAGCGTCCTCGGGCAGAGCCACGCCGACCTCGAGTACGTGATCGTGGACGGCGGGTCGACCGACGGGACCGTCGACATCGTGCGCGGTCACGCCGAGCGCGACCCGCGCATCCGTTGGGTCTCCGAACCGGACCACGGCATCTCCGACGCCATGAACAAGGGAGTGGGGCTCGCCACCGGAGAGATCGTCGCGCACCTGCACTCGGACGAGTACTACCTCAATACCGGCGTACTGGCTGAAGTTGCCGCCATTTTCGAGGCGCACCCGGGGCGGGTCTGGTTAACCGGCGGTTTCCACTTCGTCGATCCGGCGGGGCGCTTCCTGCGCGAGATCAAGGTGCGGCGCTACTCGTACCGCAGGCTGATCCACTCCAACATCATCCTGCATTCGGCCACCTTCATCAGCAGGGACGCCTTCCTCGCGGTAGGAGGTTTCGACCTCTCCATTCGTTACTGTATGGACTATCACCTCTGGCTGCGCCTTGGCGCGCTGGGCGACCCGCTTACCGTCAACCGGACGTTCACCTGCTTTTGCGTCCACGGCGGGAGCCGCTCCACGGTCGAATCCGACTCCGCCTACGCCGAGGAATACCAGGTGCGCCTGAGATTCCTGGAGGAACGGGGGGGATGGCAGTTTGCGTACCGCATGGAATACCTCGTGAAGAAACGGTTAAACGGCATCTTCGTCCGGAGGCTGATCCGCTCCGCCCAAAAACCCGACTGCGAGGAGGGCCCGTGTTGAGCGTCGCCCCTGAGGTCTCGGTCATCATCCCCTGCTACAACCACGGCGAGTTCCTGGACGAAGCGGTCCGTTCCGTGCTGGCGCAGACCTTCGACGGGTTTGAGATCATCGTAGTGAACGACGGCTCCACCGACCCCGCCACCCAGCGTGTATTGATGGATGCCCGTTGGCCCCGCACTACCGTGATTCACACCCCCAACGCCGGAGTCTCCTCGGCTAGGAACACCGGGATAAGGAGCGCGCGGGGGCGCTACATTCTGCCGCTTGATGCCGACGATCGAATCGCTCCGAAATACCTGGAGCAGGCGGTCAAAATTCTCCAAGAGCGCCCTGAGGTAGGGGTAGTCTATTGTGATGCGGCGATGTTTGGGGAGAGTGAAGGATTGCTTGACCTGCCGGAATACGACCCGGTCGCCGAGCTCTTCGACAACCTGATTCACCAGGGCGCCTTCTTCAGAAAGGAGGACTGGGAGAAGGTAGGCGGTTTTAGCGATAGTTTTCGCTACGGATGGGAGGACTGGGATTTCTGGATCTCGATGTCGATGCTAAATAAAGAAGTGACAAAAATGCCGGAACTCCTGTATTATTGCCGGGTTCGCAGCGTCTCGCGGGATCGCTCCATGCGCCTGCATCACAAAATCGCTATGATGGTGCTGATCATTCTGAGGCACAAACGGCTTTATTTGCAAAACTCCGGCCTCTTCTTCTGGAAGGCTCTCGAGCTTGCAGGGAAAGTCCTCGTCTCTGCCCTGAAGAGACTCAACCGAACCAGATGCTGATGCAACCGGATGTATTTCGTACCTGCCGTGGCGCTATGCTTTTCAGCATGTAAGGGAGCTCGATGGACAAAGTAGCTGAAAGGGGATGGGACAAAGTGATCCGGCCGCGTAACGGCTGGTTCGATGTTGACCTGAGGGAGATATGGCGGTATCGGGACCTGATAGCTCTGTTCGTGTGGCGCGACTTTGTCGCCGTGTACAAGCAGACCGTCTTGGGACCGCTGTGGTATCTCATACAACCTTTGCTGACCACCCTGGTGTTCACGGTGATCTTTGGCAGCGTCGCCAAGCTCCCCACGGAAGGTGTTCCTCCCTTCCTGTTCTACCTCTCCGGGGTCGTGGCCTGGAGGTACTTCGCGGACTGCCTAAACAACACGTCGAATACCTTTATCGGCAACGCGCACCTTTTCGGCAAGGTGTACTTCCCGCGCATCACCGTACCGGTCTCAGTGGTTGTCAGCAGCCTCGTGGCCTTCGCGATCCAGTTCCTGCTGTTCCTGCTTTTTTTCACCTACTACCGGTGGAACGGCGCTCCGGTTAAGCCGCATGCGGTGCTGCTGTTGCTGCCGGTGCTGGTCGTCCAGATGGCCGCCCTCGGGCTTGGCTTCGGCATAATCGTTTCCGCCATGACCACGCGCTATCGCGACCTCACCCACCTTGTTGCCTTCGGTGTGCAGCTCTGGATGTTCGCCACGCCGGTCGTCTATCCGGCATCATCGGTCCCGGCGAACTGGCAGTGGCTCCTGGCGGTGAATCCCATGGCTCCCGTCATAGAGATGTTTCGTTATGCCTTCCTGGGGACCGGTTCCGTCAGTCTTACGAACTGGGCCGTCAGCCTGCTGACCACGGCGGCCGTCCTTTTGCTGGGTGTCCTGCTGTTCAGCCGCGTGGAAAAGACCTTCATGGATACCGTGTAGATGAGCCAGACAGTCATACAGGTTGAACATCTTTGGAAGGAGTACCGGCTTGGGGTCGTTAACCATCACACGCTTGCCCTCGACCTGCAAAGCTGGTGGGCCAGGGTGCGCCGCAGGGAGGACCCGAATTCCATCGTCGGCATGGGCGGTTCCCGCCAAAACGGGGGGGAGCGCTTCTGGGCGCTCAAGGACCTCTGCTTCGAGGTGCGGCAGGGTGACGTCATGGGCATCATCGGGCGAAACGGTGCAGGCAAGTCGACGCTTCTGAAGGTGCTGTCGCAGGTGACCGCGCCGACCAGGGGGGAGGCGCGCTTCAGGGGTCGCATCGCCAGTCTCCTCGAGGTGGGAACGGGATTTCACCCGGAACTCACCGGGCGGGAAAACGTTTTTTTGAACGGCGCCATCCTCGGGATGAGCAAGGCCGACATCCGCAGCAGGTTTGACGAGATCGTCGCCTTTGCCGAGGTCGGCGCTTTCATCGACACTCCGGTTAAGCGTTATTCCTCTGGCATGTACGTGCGTCTCGCCTTCGCCGTCGCGGCGCATCTAGAACCAGAGATTCTTGTCGTTGACGAGGTGCTTGCGGTCGGGGACGTGCAGTTCCAGGCCAAGTGCCTCGGCAAGATGCAGGATGTCGGGAAGCAGGGGCGGACGGTCCTTTTCGTGAGCCACAACATGCAGGCTATTCGTCAGTTGTGCCACCGTGCGATCCTTTTGCGCGAAGGTGAGATCGTGGTCGATGACGCCCCGTCCACCGCCATCGCTCAGTACCTCGACCAAGGAAACCAGGCTTTCACCGGCAAGAGCATGCAGGAGATCATCCGCGCTCTCCCCCCCGATCCCGCCTTCCGTTTGGAGGGGATCTCGCTTAGGCAGGAGGGGCGCTCCGTGGAGCAGTCCGTGGAGAACGGAAAGCCGCTGGAGATGGAGATCCGTTACCAGGTACTGCAGAGGACAACGGGTCTTCGGGTCTTCATCGACCTGTACGACGACCAGGGGACGCTGCTGTTCAGGAGCTTCAATGACGAGGACGGCGACGGCATTCCTTCGGTGGATGTCGGTTGTTACCTGTCGAAGACAGAGCTTCCGGCCGATCTGCTGGCGCCGACCGCCTATACCCTCAAAATCTTCGCCACCATTTTCAATGTGCGGACCTTCTATCCGGAGGGGATCACCATTGCGCTGCGGGTGGAAAGGACTGGCAAGTCCAACCGCGCCTATCTTGCCGAGCCGATACGCGGAAGACTGGCCCCGTGGTTGCGATGGGAGACGACCAAGATGAGCGAAGGCGGGGAGCCTGCATGCTGAGAGCAATCGGGAGAAGGGTAGTCGATGCGGTTGCCGGGAGGAAGTTCAGGTACCTTGAGGGAGCAGTAATAGAACTGAACAGCTTCACTGAGCTTATGAAAGTCTACGGGTGGCAGGCGGAGCCGATCCTGGACCGCCCGGACATGAACGACTTCGACTACGTAGAGGACGTCAACGAGCGCCGCATCCGGGACGCGGAGAGCCTTGCCACTGTGATGCGCAACGTGAACCCCAGGGTCGCCCTCGAGATAGGGACTGCAAACGGGATGGCGACGCTGCTCATGTCGGTCAACGCGCCCGAGTCGAGCATCTACACGATCAATATCCCTCCCGAGGAGATACTGGCAGGGGAGGGGGGGGAACTGACCACCGTCGCGATGGAGCGCCACGTGATCGGACGCGCCTTCCGGGAGTGCGGCAGAAGCAACATAACCCAGATCTATGCAAACAGCGCGACCTGGAACCCAGATATCGGAAAGATCGATGTCGCCTTCGTCGACGGGTGCCATGATGCGGACTTCGTGTTCAACGACACCCGCAAGATCTTGCCGCACATGCAGCCCGGCGGTTTCATCATCTGGCACGACTTCAACCCCGAGCTGGTCAAGAAGTACAGCTGGATCGACTCTGTCTGCCTCGGCGTGGAGAAGCTCTGCCGCAAGGGGCTCATCGGAGGCCGGATATTCCACATCCGGGACTCGTGGATGGGGATCTACCAAGTACCCAAGTGAGGTGAATATTTGTCTGATTTGAAAGTTTTATACGGATATCCGTGGTTCCCGTCACAGGCATATGGCAATGTCCAAGAGCAGAACCTTGCCTATTTCAGGCGGCTTAATGATGCAGGGTTCGACGTGGAAGGTTTCTGCCTCACTCTGAACCCGCCTGGTCCATGCCTCGCGTTCAAAGAGCTGGACGAAAAATGGCGTAAAGGCGACAGAACTTTGCTGAATATGTATGAGAGGCTGGCCAGGGCACTGGAAGGGAAGGATGTCCTCCTGAACGGGCCGGGCATCAACCTCCACCCTGAGTTTGTCGAAGTCCTGCCGGTTTTCACCGTGTTCCAGTGCTTCGATGATCCTGAGAATTCAAACAACCTCTCGAAACCTGCTGCCGCAGCGTATGATCTCAGCTTGGTGGGGAACATCGCCGAGGTTGGTACCTACCGCTCCTGGGGCGTGAAACGCGCTGTCTGGTCGCCCATGGGGCTGCAACCGACTATCTACGACCCTTCCCTGACCTATGATGATCTCTGCACCGGTTCACGAGACATCGAGCTGTTCATGATGATGGACCGTCTGGCCCCGTGGAGAAAGGAGCGTGTCGAGTGCCTTGCAAATGCCTTTCCTGACGCGCACTTCTATGGAAATGGCTGGCCACGGGGATTCCTGCCCAACGACAAGGAACTGTCATACCTGCGTAGGGCGAAAATAGGACCGAACATCCACAATTCCACCGGGCCGATCAACTACCGGACCTTTTATCTTCCTGCCAATGGTGTAATGCAGATCTGCGACAACAAGAGTCACTTGAGCGAAATCTACCAACTGGGCAAGGAAGTGGTCGGGTTCGATACCATCGAGGAGTGTATCGACCTTTGCAGGTACTACATGGCCCACGATGAGGAACGCCGTGAGATCGCTGCCAACGGCTGGAAGAGGGCGGTGACTGATTACACCGAGACCGCCATCTTCACCAGGGTGACAGCAATCATCAAGGAGCATATGGCTGGCGATGAGAAAGACAGGAAGCCGCTCGATCTGGCCGCAAGATATCCCTCTGTGGTCCACCAAGTGACGGAGGCCGTCAAGGCTGTCGTTAACCGGTGTCGCGGCCTGTAGCGGGGAGACGGAGTTGGTCGGAACAGCAGGCATCGGGATAGCAAAGAGAGGATGAATATCTGCCGGCAAATGGTGCACAAATGGGAGTAGCTGATCGAGTAAGAGCACTGCTGGCTGGGATATCGGCCTCCGGTCCAAGGAAGAAGCCGAGGGTCCTTTTACTGGTCGATACCAGGAAGTGGGCCTTTGATTTCCTGGCTCGCAACCTGGTCGGGAAGCTCAAGGACCGTTTCGACTTCGAGATCAAATACGTCAAGGAGCGACCCGAGCTCGACCCGTCCAGGTATGACCTGCTGTACGTCTTCTTCTGGGGGGAGACCTGGCATCAGCAGTTCGGCTTCGAACGTGACCGTACCATCAAGGAGGTGTCGAGCCACAGATGGGAGGACTCCGTCTACGGGCCGTGCACCCCTTTGCAACTGGTGGAAAGGTATCTCCACGACTGCGGCACCGTCATATGCACGTCCCGCCGGCTTTTGAACCTCATTGCGCCGTACCATTCCAGGGCGCGGCACGCCTCCAACGGATTTAATCCGTCCCTGTTCCATCCAAAGCGCACCCGGACCGGTCCCCTTACTATAGGGTGGGCCGGTAACATCAAAGACCAGGTGAAAGGGTATATTGACATCCTTGAACCGGCCTGCCAGGACAGGTCCAGGCTTTTGACGGCGGGGGGCACCCTTTCCCAGCGCAAGATGGACCTGTTCTACAACAAACTGGATGTCCTCGCCGTCTGCTCCCTGCACGAAGGTTCGCCCATGCCGCTGGTGGAGGCGATGGCTTGCGGGTGTTTCCCGGTCTGCACCGATGTCGGGGTCGTCTCAGAACTGATCGAGCACGGCGTGAACGGCATCATCGTTTCGGAGCGGACCCCTGAAGCCTTCGCAGAGTCATTCGCGTGGTGCGAAGCGAACATCGACCGGGTGAGGGAGGCCGGACGGGAGAACGCCCGGCTGATGCTCCGGGAGCGTACCTGGGACGTGTGCGCCCCGTTTTTCGGAGAGGTGCTGGCCGAGGTGTACGAAGAGGTATCCCGGCCCAGGTTCAGAAATGACGACGTCTCCTTTGATACCTCCCTTAAGGATTTCAGGCGTTTTTGCGAGGTGTTTCACAAGTATGGGCTCACGCAGCTTCACGGCGTCACGCTCAAAGGGCGCACGAACACCATTTACAGGACCGGCGCCACCTCCGTCGAGTATCAAGGGTATGACAGCATAGCGAACCTGGAGAACGAGGTCATCCGTGCCCTTTCCGCCTCCGGTTCATTCGAGGAAAGGGGCGACCTGATCGACTACCTGAACGCCATACCCGACGGGATAGCGCTGCACGGCCTGTATCACACTGACTACTCAGCGATGACATACGACGAGCAGAAGCGGGATATCGCTCTCGGTGTCGGGCTTTTGAGGAAGCTCTTCCCGGGCAAGTTGATCCGGTATTTCATCGCCCCCTTCAACCGCACCAATGAGTTCACCCTGGCGGTATGCCGGGAGTTTAACCTGGAACTTCTGGCCGGCGACGGTGTCCACCTCGAAGCGGAACTGGATAATCTGCTACTCAAGAAAAACAGCTGGTTCCGCTATCATCATCACAGATTCTATCCCCAAAGCAGCTTCGACTACTACCAGCTCGACGTAGAGATGTTGGAGCGCGCCCTGGCAAGGAATCTGGCGACCCGGCCGGCGAACAACGACCCTCCCGCAGGCAGGCGTCAGCCGGCCTGGCCCTTCGCCGGCCTGACAAAATTTTTCTCTAGAGGCTAAAGCTCGTGAACCTGGCAGATAGGATCATTCATAAAATCCGGGGGACGGTGGTGGAGATCGATCTTTCTCAGGCCGAGGTCTTCGAAGTGCTGGAGCGCCACGGGGTCGAATCGTGGTTTCGCTATATCTACAGGGAAAGAAAGAACCGCTGGGACGTTTGGATGCCGGCTGTCTGGATCGCCGAAAACTGCTCGAAGGACTCCGTTGTTTTCGAAACCGGCTGCGGCTGCGGTTTCAATCTGCTCTGGCTGGGACAGCGGGGATTCAGCTCCCTTTACGGCAGCGACATCGAGCAAAAGGCGGTCAATGCCGCCGCAGAACTCGCTTCGCTGGCCGGGATGTCCATGGATCTCTGGCAGGACGATGCGCTGAAGCCCCGCAGGCTGCCGGAGCAGACGGACATTCTCATCGCCAACTGGACCTGCTTTGATGAACGATTCTCCCTGGGGGTGTTTCTGGAGCTGTATGCGCCGGTTATGGCGCGGCACGGCGTCCTGGTCCTGGACGTGATCGACAGTTCCTACGACAGCGTCCCGAACAACAGGTATCTCACCTCCGAGTGGAACAAGCCGGAGGGGGAGAGGGCGCCCAGCGAGTACAAGGTGCGCTATTCGCGCGAACAGGTAGCAGCCATTTCTTCGAGCGCGGGTTTCCAGATCGACAAGGTGCTGTATAGAAAACAGCTGATACCGCGCAGGGTCTACTTACTGCGGAAAATGTAGCCGGGAGGCTTTTGGAAGCAATGAGAATCGCCTTCGTCACCCCCGAATACATAAGCGAGAACAATTTCGATGGCGGTCTTGCCAATCACCTGGGGAGGGTTTGTCCGTCTCTGGCGAGACTGGGGCATGAGGTCAGCGTGATCGTCGCCTCGGATGTGCGGGGGACCCTTACCCTTGACGGTGTCACGGTTCACCGCGTGGCGGTCCACCCATCGCTCAGATACCTGGCCAACCGGCTCACCTGCTGGCGCCTGACCACAGCCGTTGAGTGGCTTTTGAAAAGCCACGCGCTTAACCGCGCCGTCCGCAGGCTCCACCGCCGGTCCCCCTTCGATATCGTCCAGTACGCAAGCTACTGCGCCACTGCTTTTTTCAGACCCGGCAGGCTCCGCGCCGTGGTACGCATCTCCAGCTACGAGCCCCTGCGCCAGGAGGCCTACTCCCTCCCTGATACCCCGGATCACCGCCTGATGGCGCGCCTGGATCTGGCGGCGATAAGGAAGGCTGACGCGCTTTTCGGCCCGAGCCGGCTCATCGCCGACGTGGTCGCGCAGGAGGCGCTGCGGCCGGTTCAGGTGATCGAGCCTCCCTTCAGCGTGGAGAGCGCCGGCTGGGACCACCGCCCCTACCTTGACCTGCTAGAGGGGAAAAGGTACCTCCTCTTTTTCGGCACCCTTGGAGTGCTCAAAGGGGTGGCTGTCATTGCCGAGGCGATCGAAGAGCTTTTGCAGCGGCATCCCGATCTCCTGGTGGTCTTCATCGGCAAGGACGGCGGCTACCACGGTCGTCCGATGATTCAGCACGTCTGGGAGAAGGCCGGAGCCCAGCGCGGCCGGGTAATCTCCCTTGGGCAGATGCGGCACCACCAGCTCTACCCGATCTTAAGCCGCGCCACCGCGGTGCTGCTTCCTTCCTTGATCGACAACCTCCCCAACAGCTGCCTTGAGGCGATGGCGCTGCAGCGGGTGGTGATAGGTACCAGGGGGGCGAGTTTTGAGCAGCTCATCGACGACGGCGAAAGCGGCTTCTTGTGCGAGCGGGGGTCGGCAGAGGGGCTTCTGGCAGCAATTGAGAGAGCCCTGTGGCTGACGGAGCAGGAGCGCAGCCGGATCGGTGAGCGCGCAGCCGGGCGGATCGGGCGGCTCCACCCCGAAGCTGCACTCGGGACGCTGCTGGAGTTCTACAGGAGCGTGATCCGGGATCAGGGGATGGTGTCGTGACTGCGCGCGCACCGCTACTCTCCGTCGTGGTCTGCAGCTACAACCGCGCCGGCCTCCTCCCCGGCTGCCTCGACTCCCTGGTGGGGCAGACCCTGGACCCCTCTCTATACGAGGTGATCGTGGTTGACAATAACTCCACGGACCGGACCGGTGAGATCGCTGCCGGGTACGCGGAGCTTTACCCCAACTTCAGGGTGGTGACCGAGCCGAGGCAGGGCCTGAGCAACGCGCGCAACCGTGGGTGGCGGGTGGCCTGCGGGAGTCTCGTCGCCTACCTCGACGACGATGCCAAGGCCACTTTCTCGTGGTGCGAGGGAATCGTCCGCGCCTTCCAGACGGTGCTGCCGCGGCCTGCCGCGGTCGGTGGCGAGATCCGCCCCTGGTATAGTTGCGCCCCCCCGAGGTGGTTCTCGGATGCGCTGGAGGCAAGGACCTGGGGGAGCCATGCTCACTTTCTCGCTTCCTCCTGCGCACGCTACGGTTTCTCCGGCTCGAACATGGCGTTTCCTAAAGAGATTCTCGTGGGGTTCGGGGGGTTCTCGGCCGAGCTTGGCATGATGGGGGGGACCATGGCCCTGGGGGAGGAGACGGAACTGTTCACCAGGATCTATGCCGACCACCCCCACTTCTGGTATGATCCGGCCATCTCTGTCTTCCACCTGGTACCTCCCGGGAACATGCGACTGGGGTACCGGTTCCGGCGCTCTTTCAAGTGCGGGGCGGCCATCGCCCAGATCGAAGGGCGACCACGGGGGTTTCGTCACTGCTTGAGGGGCGCCATCGACGTTGGCTTCGTGCTGGCCCGAGCGGCGCTCGCCTTGCCGCGCTCCGGCGCCGGCTTCGGGACAGAGGCGGTGCGCCGGCTCGAAGAACTAGGTGGTAGAGTGGGGTACTTTTTTGGCTCAATTTGATCGACACGGACGCGCCACGGATGTCACAAGGGATACTGCTACTCCTTCAGTCTCCGTCGTGATACCCGCCTATAACAGAGCCGGCACCATCGGATACTGTCTCGACAGCATCTTCAGCCAGACTCTGCTCCCGGATGAGGTACTCGTGGTCGACGACTGCTCATCCGACGCGACGGTCAAGGTGGTCCTGAACTATCCCGATCCGAGGGTGCGTTGCATCAGGCTGGAGAGAAACAGCGGGGCGCAGGCCGCGCGAAACCGCGGCATCAGGGAGGCGCGGGGGGAGTGGATCGCCTTCCAGGACTCCGACGACGAGTGGATCCCTGAAAAAATGGAGAAACAGGTTCAGGCCCTGCGGCTTTGCGGGTTCGCCCCCTTGACCGCGGTCCACGCCGACTCAATCTGGCTGGATGCCGACGGAAGGGAGATCGATGTGGAACTGCCGCTGGTGGAAGGGGATAACGCCTACCCCGCACTCCTATCCCGGCCTGGCCCCTGCTTCCCGTCGCTTCTGGTCTCCAAGATTGCGCTGGAGAGGATCGGATACCTGGACGAGATGGTGCCATCTTTCCAGGAGTGGGATACCTCGATCCGTCTGGCCAGGATCTGCCGGTTCGTTCATCTCAGGGAGCCGTTGTTCATCTATCACCTCCATGAAGGCGAGACCATTTCGAAGGGCAAGATGCGTGACATCCTCGGCTACCAGTACATCATTGACAAGTTCGAGCGGGAGATCAAGGAGCTCTGCGGGGAGGACGCCTGGCAACTCCACCAGAAGCGGCAGTTCGCCACCTGCCTGAACTACGGGTTGTGGCGCCAATCGGACCGTTATCTTTCCATGATTTCCCCAAAGGATCTCGATTTCAGGATTTTACAGCTCTGCCGGGCATTTCATCTCAGGCCCGAGCAGCTCTCCCGGGCTAAGGCCCGTTTCTGCGGAAAATAAAGGATCTGCTCCATGGTAGAACAAATAACGCACAACGGCGGCTTGCTGGCGATCATCATCCCGGACAGATTCTCTGCACCCGGCATTCATTTCTTCACCCCCGACGACTTCTCACAACAGGTCGCCTACATGCGGCATCCGGCGGGGAAGGAGATTCCTGCGCACGTTCACAACCCGGTGCCGCGTGAGGTGAGGTACACCCGGGAGGTTCTCTTCATCAAGAAGGGAAAGCTCCGCATCGATTTCTACGACGACGAGCAGAACTACCTGGAGAGCCGCATCCTGGAGCAGGGGGACGTGATCCTGCTGGCTAGCGGCGGCCACGGCTTCGAGATCCTGGAAGAGCTCGAGATGATCGAGGTTAAGCAGGGACCGTACGCTGGCGAGGATGACAAGACCCGCTTCGCGGGGATCTCCGCGCAAGAGGTCATCATGAGGAAAAGCAATGGCTGACTTCATCCCGGTAAATGAGCCGCTTCTGGAGGGAAACGAGAAGCGCTACCTGCTCGAATGCATCGATACCGGCTGGATCTCCTCCGAGGGCCCCTTCGTTGAACGCTTCGAGGACGAGTTTTGCCGGCGGGTGGAGAGGCTCCACGGCATCGCGGTAGCCAACGGCTCGGGCGCGCTGGACATCGCAGTTGCAGCGCTTGGGCTGGGGCCGGGGGACGAGGTTATCTTGCCCACCTTCACCATCATCTCCTGCGCTGCCGCGGTGGTCCGTGCCGGCGCGGTCCCGGTGCTGGTGGACGCCGACCCGGTGACCTGGAACATGAATCCCGGCCAGGTGGCGCGGCGCGTCACACCCCGCACCCGAGCCATCATGGTGGTGCACATCTATGGTTTGCCGGTGGACCTTGATCCACTTCTTGAACTGGCGCGCAATTACGGCCTGAAGGTGATCGAGGACGCAGCCCAGATGCATGGCCAGAGCTACCGGGGCAAACCATGCGGCAGCTTCGGAGACGTCAGCACCTTCAGCTTTTATCCCAACAAGCACGTGACCACGGGCGAGGGGGGGATGCTGGTCTGCGACGATCCGGAACTGGCAGAGCGCTGCCGGAGCCTGCGCAACCTCTGTTTTCAGGCAAAAAAGCGCTTCGTGCACGAGGAGATCGGCTGGAACTACCGCATGTCGAACCTGCAGGCGGCGATGGGGGTGGCGCAGTTGGAGCGCCTCGACGATTTCGTAGCCCGGAAACGGCGCATGGGGAAGCGCTACACGGAGCTTCTGGCCGGCACACCCGGGCTCGAGTTGCCGCCTGCCGCCACCGACTACGCCGACAACATATACTGGGTCTACGGATTGCTGCTGGATAGCGAGGCAGGTCTCGACGCGGAGGAGGCGATGCGGAGGCTCGGTTCCCTCGGCATCGGGACGCGTCCCTTTTTCTGGCCGATGCACGAGCAGCCGGCCCTGCGCAAGATGGGACTTTTCACCGGGGAGAGCTTTCCCGTGGCCGAGCGGATGGCGCGCCGGGGTTTCTACCTGCCGAGTGGGCTTGCCCTGACAGACGGACAGATGGAGCGGGTTGCAGCTGCGGTAAAGAGTCTCACGGGACCGGCGCGCTGCAGGGAAACTCCTTGCCGTGCGGTGAAGCCATGACCTGTCTCAATGCAGGAAGTGGTGCCGGGAGGAACCCCGTGAAACGGATCGGTCTGTTTCTGGATATCGAGCCTGCCGGCGGGGGAACCTTCCAGTACTGCGAGGCCGTGCTCGACGCCCTGACCCTGCTCCCCGCGCAGCGTTACGAAGTGGTGGTTGCTTACACCCACGGACTGTGGGAGCAGTACCTGCGGGATTTTTCCCTTGAAAAATTCCAGGTCCGCCGCGGCTTCTTCGGACGTGGGGTTGGCTTCATCTGGCACAAGCTCGGCCTGCCGTTAGGCCCCTGGCGTGCGATCAACCCGCTCTTCCATTCGATGGCACAGGACCTCCTCAGACAGCAGTGCGATCTTTGGATCTTCCCCTCCCAGGACACCCGCGGTTGCGAATTAGCGGTCCCGGCACTGATCAGCATCCACGACCTGATGCACCGCTATGAAAGGCGATTCCCGGAGGTGGGAGCCCGCAGGGAGTTCTCGATTCGCGAGGCGCAGTACCGGTCCATCTGCAAGTGGGCGCGAGGAATTCTTGTCGATTCCCAGTTGGGAGCGCGCCACGTCGCGGAATCGTACCAGGTCAGCGGCGACATTCACGTCCTCCCTTTTATAGCGCCCCCACACGCCTGGAGCCCTTCGGTTCCTCCCGGCTTCAATCGGCGGTATCTCCTGCCGGCGAAGTTCCTGTTTTACCCTGCGCAATTCTGGGCGCACAAGAACCACACGCTCCTGATCTCTACGGTAGCGAGGCTCAAGGAGGAACTACCCGATATTAAACTGGTTCTGGTCGGGTCGCGTAAAAATGCCTACCAGCAGGTCTTGGCCCAGGTTGAGGAGCTCGGGTTAGGAGAAGACGTACTTTTTCTGGGGTATGTTCCTGACGAGGACATGCCTGGGTTCTATCGGCGCGCTAGGGCTCTGGTGATGCCTACTTTCTTTGGCCCCACAAACATCCCGCCTCTTGAGGCATTCGCAGTCGGCTGCCCCGTGCTACTCTCGAACCGCTATGGCATGCCCGAGCAGGCTGGCGGTGCGGCGCTGCTTTTCGATCCTGACTCCGTGGAGGAACTGGCCGCCTGCATCCGGAGGATCTGGAGCGACGACGCGCTTTGCGCCGAGCTAGTTGAGAAGGGAAGCGCCCTTGCCGCAGCATGGGGGCGGGAACAGTTCGCCTGCCGGTTACAGGAAATTATCGCTGCCGCCGCCCCGTAGTCTTGACGTTGAGCCGATGCAATCTGCTTCAGGTGCAGCTCCCGTTCGTGGGGTATTTTTGTAGCCGATATGTTACGCGCCCACGGCCCTTACATGGCTAACTGATGATGTGAAGAGGAGATGCAGACTCTGGCTCTCATCCGAAGTTATCTTCAGATAAATCCCTGCGGCAAGCGCCGTATGGGAAAGGACCCTGCACGATTCCTGGGCCTTTACCGGAGGTTGCCACATCCCACTCGACTGCAGGAGCTATACCGCGTCATGCTGCAGATGCCCGGCGCTTGGCTCGAACTCTGAAAACGACCTGTCGCGCTGGACCTGGCGGAGGAAAGCCAAGGCGTGGCGTGGCGTGCCCATCACCGTGGTCACCCCCAGTCGATGGCTCGCCAGGTGTGCCAAGGATAGCGCTCTATTCAAGGAGCTAAGGATTGAGGTGATCCCGAACGGGTTGGATCTTAAACGCATAGTGACTGTGGAGAAGAAGCTTGCACGCCGTTCCTTCGGGTTGACCGACGACAAGAGGTACATCCTCTTCGGTGCCCGTGAAAGCACTAGCGACAGGAACAAGGGGTTCCAGTACCTCGCCCCCGCCCTGAGAAAACTAGCAGAAGCGGGTTTGGGGGAGACCTGTGAGGTTCTAGTCTTTGGTGCCGACACTCCTCACAGCCCCCCGGACCTCGGGTTACGCACCCGGTACCTCGGTTACTTCCATGACGAGCAGATGTTGAACCGGCTCTACTCTGCGGCAGATGTCTTTGTCGCGCCCTCCACGCAGGAGAATCTTCCCTTCACCATCATGGAGGCGATGGCATGCGGGTGGAAGCCGGCTTTTCCGCCCTCAGGTGCATACTGAAGTACAACCTTTTTAGATAATCCACAGATCGCCTTGAACAACCCATTGCAGGTGCGCATGGAGCACAAGTCCTTTTCTCTTAAAATCTGGTTCGGTGT
>Ga0209317_1001870_pt1 | contig 16705 bp, 16 predicted proteins | sample RifGroB2_FD_183994 | JGI IMG/M metagenome (GOLD analysis project Ga0209317, IMG submission 183994) | Soil microbial communities from Rifle, Colorado, USA - Groundwater B2 (SPAdes) (version 2) | ecosystem: Environmental > Terrestrial > Soil > Unclassified | place: Rifle, Colorado | collected... | reverse complement strand
GGATATCTATGGCCAGTTCGAGAAAACCTTCCATATGTACTTGCCGCGTATCTGCAATCACTGTCTGAACCCTGCCTGCGTGGCTTCCTGCCCGTCCGGCTCGCTCTACAAGCGTGAAGAAGACGGCATCGTGCTGGTCGATCAGGACAAATGCCGCGGCTGGCGTATGTGCATGAGCTCATGCCCGTACAAGAAGGTGTACTACAACTGGGAATCCGGTAAGGCCGAAAAGTGCATCGCCTGCTACCCGCGCGTTGAAAACGGCCTGGCAACAATTTGTTCCGAAACCTGCGTCGGTCGTATCCGCTACAACGGCATCATTCTTTATGACGCAGACCGTATTTCCGAGTTGGCCGGCGTTACCAACGAGCAGGACCTGTATGAAGCGCAGTGCAGTATCTTCCTTAACCCCAACGATCCGAAAGTGATTGCCGCTGCACGGGCGGAAGGTATCAACGATGACTGGATCATTGCGGCGCAGAAATCGCCTGTCTACAAGATGGCCATTGACTGGAAGATTGCCTTCCCGCTGCATCCTGAATTCCGTACGTTGCCGATGGTTTGGTATGTTCCGCCGTTGTCTCCAGTAGCCAACGCGATCGATCAGGGCAAGCTGAAAACCATGCCTGATGGTGTGATTCCGATGTCTGGCGAGATGCGCCTGCCGGTCAAATATTTGGCCAACCTGATGACTGCCGGCAAGGAAGCGCCAATCGTGCTGGCATTGAATCGCATGATCGCGATGCGCAGTTACCAGCGCATGAAGCGTGTGGAAGGCGTAGTCAACACCAAGGCTCTCGAGGCTGCGGGTATGACCGAGGAAATGGCGCAGGATATGTACCGCTACCTCGCAATTGCCAACTACGAAGACCGTTTCGTTATTCCTACCGGTCACGAGGAAGAGCGCCTGGACGATTCCCACGGCTTCCAGGGTCAGAACGGCTTCACCTTCGGCAATGATTCTTCGACCGGTGTCAGCAAGGTCACGCTATTCCCGCGCCGCCGCAAGGAATCCATGGAACCAAGGGAAATGGCTCCATACGTGGGTGACGGTGCAATCACGGGCGACCGTTAAGGGGAAAGTCATGCAAATTTATAAAATATTATCAGTGCTGCTGGAATATCCGGAAGAGGAGTTGATTGATAGCCTGCCGGAAATCCGCACGATACTCAATGACAGCACGGAAATTGATGCAGCGGAAAAGGTGGCCTTGCGGAAGTTTCTTGACTACCTGGTAAGCATGCCGCTGACTGAACTTCAGGCCTACTATGTGCGAACTTTTGATAGCACTCCGGAGCACAGCCTGCACCTGACACACCATTTATTCGGTGATGAAAGCGACAGGGAGCGTGGTCCGGCGCTGATCGACCTGGGGGAAATGTTTAAGGAGTATGGCGTAACAACGGTGACTAATGAGTTGCCGGACTACCTGCCATTGCTTCTGGAATTTGCTTCTCATCTGGAAGAAAATGAGGCGATGGTGTTCCTGTCCGATGTCAACAAGGTGCTGAATATATTGATTGATAATTTGACCAAGGCTAATAGTCCCTACGCTGCGCCACTTTCTATCATCGAGAGTCGGGCTACGTTGACTCGTCTGGCTGCTTAAACTTAAGGAGAATGAAATGCATGAGAACGTTTTTAGTATACATAACCTGCTGTTCGGCGTGTACCCGTATGTCTGCCTGACGGTATTTATCATCGGCAGCTGGTTGCGCTTCGACCGTGAGCAATACGGCTGGAAAAGCGATTCCAGCCAACTGCTATCCAAAGGCTATATGCGTCTGGCAAGCAACTTCTTCCATTTTGGTGTGCTCGCGATTTTCGGCGGCCACTTCGTGGGATTGTTGACGCCACATTGGATATTCCAGCTGCTCGTGGATGACATGTCGCATCAGTGGATCGCCATCACCGCAGGCACCATCTTTGGCCTTGCTGCGTTGTTTGGCGGCACTATCCTGTTTTTTAGGAGATTCTTTAATCCGCGCATTTCGCTTACCAGCCGCTCCGCAGACAAATTTACCATTTTCTGGGTAATGTTTACGCTGATTCTTGGCCTGCTGACCATCCCGGTATCCATGGGCCATGCTGGTCACGGCGACCCGCGTGTGGTGACAGCCATGGCGGAATGGATACAGAGCATTGTTTACCTGTACCCAAACCCGCAATACCTGGAAGGGGTCGATACCATCTTCAAGCTGCACGTGTTAGCCGGTATGACGGTGTTCCTGATATTCCCGTTCACCCGTCTGGTGCATATCTGGAGCATGCCGTTCGGCTATGTGACACGCGCATACCAGATTGTGCGCACCAAGCGTTTGAAGTATATGGAAACCGACAGATACGATCAGCATAAACCAGTAGATATGTAAGTGTTTTTGAGCAGTATTACTGCTTAGTTTTTCGTATTGTTATTCAGGGCGTGCTGTTCGACCGGTTGTTTACGGAAGGGCAGCGCGCCCTGCCCATATGTGACCCCGTTACGGTCAGCACTGCGATTCCGCAGTGCTGATTGCCGGCTCATGCACATCATTCATCTATGACACAAAATTATGAGCGACGTTAATATATTCCTGAAGGGCTTCAGGCGCTTCCAGCATCATTACTTCGATCGTAATCCGGAGCTGTTCGACCGGTTGATTACCGAAGGCCAGCGCCCAAGGGCACTGGTGGTGGCCTGTTGCGATTCGCGCTGCGACCCCGGGGTGCTGACCGACAGCGCGCCCGGCGACATGTTCGTGGTACGCAATGTCGCCAACCTCGTTCCACCGCACATCCAGGCGGCTTCCTATGCCGGCACCACTTCCGCGATCGCGTTTGCGATATGCAACCTGGGAGTGGAACATGTAATCGTCATGGGCCATGCCAGATGTGGCGGTATCCGCGCGTTGATGGAGAACAAGTTGCCCGATTGCGACGAGGAGCTACTCATCGCAAAATGGCTCGGGATCGCTGCGGATGCGCGGCAGCAGGTGTTGAAGGAGTTGCCGGGAAAATCGCAGGAAATCCAGACGCGCGCCTGCGAGCAGGCGTCCATCCTCAAGTCACTGGAAAACCTGATGTCCTACCCCTGGATCAGCCGGCGCGTCAACGAGGGCAAGCTGGCGCTGCATGGCTGGTATTTCGACATGGGAAATGGAACATTGATGCAATATCACAGCGATGCCGGGGAATTTCTTGTGGTTGAGCCGCACCCTGAAGGGAGCGCAGACCATTCGGAGGAGCCGCCCAGGCAACCGCAACGCCTGTTTGAAAACTGGGAATCCAGCCCGCAGCCATAAAGCTGCGGAAAATTTTCCGCCGGCCACTGATTATCTTTCAAAGCGGCAATAACTATGTAGGGTGCATTCCATGCACCAATGGCAATGATGGAATGCACCCTACAATATTTCGCTATTGATTGAAAATTTTGAATAAGAGCCCATCTATGCCATCAGCAGCACCCCGTTTAACCTCAATGCTGTTCACTTAAGAAAAATTCCGTTCGCCCTGAGCTTGTCGAAGCAACCGTGTTACAAGTCAAGTGGTTTTGGGGTTCCACGGGGTATTATTTTTCAACATTGAATTCATAATGGTCAGCAACTTTCTCATGCACGCAACGATCACGACCTTGGGCGGTTTGCCCGCTTTTTTCAGGCGTTCAGCGAATGCCTTGATCGGGTCATTGCACCGTATCGCAGAGACGGTCGCCATGTATAAAACTGCACGTACATCAGCCCGCCCGCCCCAGACGAAGCGTTTGCCACGATGCTTGCCGCTGTCCTTGGCCAATGGGGCAACGCCAGTCAGCGCCGCAATTTCGCGGCGATTAAGCGTTCCAAGCTCAGGACACTTTGCCAGCATTGTCAGAGTAGTCACCGCGCCAACGCCAGGAATGCCACGGAGCAGGTCGTCCTTGGCTCGCCACATATCCGATTCGCGCAAACGCTTGGCCAAATCGTTGTCAAGTTCGGTAATCTGTTTATCCAGCCAAGCAATGTGTTTGTTCAAACTTTTTTGCATTGGTTTGGAAGCTGCTGTGCCGAGCCGGAGGGTCTCTTGAACCCGAATATCGATCAATTGACGCCGTCTGCTCACCATGTCATCCAAGGCGCGGGTATCCGCATCCTTGAGTGGGCGCGCCTGCGGTCGAATTGCTTTGGCGAACGCCGCCAGTGCCGCCGCATCAACCTGATCCGTCTTGGCCAGCTGCCCGGTGGCTTTGGCAAAATCACGCGCTTGGCGCGGGTTAATGACAGCGACCGGCAATCCAAGGCTGGCCAGTTCGGTCGCGATACGCACTTCCAATCCGCCCGTGGCTTCGATCACAATCAAAATCGGTTTTACTTCTTTCAGACGGCTGACAACTTGGCGTACTCCCGCCTCATCGTAAGCAACATGCAACGTCTGCACAGCAGGCTCGATGCACACGTCCAACGTGGATTTGGACACATCGATGCCAACAAACTTCTCCACTATCATTTTATTCATGGCACCCATCCTTGCAAAAATGCGGGCTTATTTACCCAAGCAACCGTTCGGGTTATCAATGAAAAACCGGCACAACGCTCCTCGCTTCGACACGGGCTTGCTGTCCCAAGGGCTAGTCGAGCTGCTGTGCCGGGCCAGACAGAATTAACCAACAAAAAACTAACCCATGTCCAGTAAAACGAAGCATACAAGGGCTTTGTGTGAGTGGCTGGTGGTTCGACAAGCTCACCACGAACGGTTAAGTGAACAGCAGCCGCTAATAGGGGCGGATTTACAGAGGAGATCGGATGAGTCAATCAAAAGCAGCAAAGCCTTCATCGGTGGTTTGGCAGGATGGCCATGTGTCATTGGAGGATCGGGCCGCCTTGCTGGGCCAGCGCCCCGCTACCTTGTGGCTGACAGGGTTGAGCGGTGCGGGGAAATCCACGCTGGCATTTGCGCTGGAGCGCCATTTGACCGGCAAGGGGCATGCCTGTTTTGTGCTGGATGGTGACAATGTCCGGCACGGCTTGAATCGCGACCTTGGCTTTTCTGCGGAACATCGTACGGAGAATATCCGGCGGATTGCCGAAGTGGCGCGGCTGATGAATGACGCCGGGCTGATCGTTATTTCAGCCTTCATCTCTCCCTACCGCGCAGACCGCGAGATGGCTCGTCAAGTTATCGGGGAGGACCGGTTTGTTGAGGTATATGTCGCGACCCCGATGGAAATTTGCGAGCAACGCGATGTGAAAGGGCTTTATCAGCGCGCACGTTCAGGTGAGATTGCCGATTTCACCGGGATCAGTGCGCCTTATGAGCCGCCGGAAAACCCGGCAGCGACCATCGATACCAGCTTAATCACCTTGGATGTTGCGTCTGCGCAACTGGCGCAAATCCTCATGCCGCGATTGCGGTTCTGATGCGACTAGATGCCAAGTGTCGGGAAATCCAACAATATGGTCAGCAAGAAAATAAGTATGTGAACCGTGCCTATCGGCGCAGCGGGACATTGTGGGAGGGGCGCTTTCGCTCGTGTCCGGTGCAGGAGGAAAGCTGCTTGCTGGGTTGTCAGCGTTATATCGAGTTGAACGCTTTGCAGCACAGGTGGCGGAGATGATCGGCAGGCGGGCGAGACGCCCGCGATCCCGGAATTGTGCCGTTGTAGGTCGGATGAGCGCAGCGTTAACCAGCGGCTTATGTCACCGTATTTTGGTGACTTAGCCGAATGGCTATGCAAAGCTATCCGACATGGAGGTGTCGGAAGGCGCTGCGCTTTGGCCGCAAGCTCGAAACTTCGCTTCGCTCGTTTTCCGACCTACGAAAACCGCCACCTTTTTGGTTCCGGCTCGTCCGGCTTGGGGTAGAAAACCGTGCCCCCTGTTTTTCTGCCTTTTTTGCTCCCCCATTTGGCAGTTAATTCAACTCAGATGGGGTGTTTTGCAAGAGCCTCTAACGCAAAAAATCTCAACAAACTCGCTCTGAATCCGGCTCGACTGATCCGTACATGGCCATGCTGATCGCATCTACATACGGGTCTGGCATCCTGATAAATTCCACGGTTTGGTATGACGCCGGTGCGCGGTACAGATCACGGTAGTAGCTGGCCAATACCGGATCGGTTGTGCTATTCACTGCTTCATTGACCGCCTCCTCCAGCGGATCGGCTTTCATGTCGGCAATGACTACCGCAGTCGTAGTGTTGGCATATTTACAATACACACCACGTTCGAAGCTGTCAGAAATCATGTCTGTGCCGGCATAGGTAAAGGTTGGCAGCAAAGCTGCGGCAATCAATGTCAAAAAGAATTTGTTCGGTTTCATGATCATTACTCCTTTTGCTGATTAGGGCAACACGAAATGGCCACCTACGTCAAAAAATGAGCAGTAATCATGCCGGAAAACGAGTTACCAAAAAATCAAGCTATTAGGTGAAACGAAATTCGTTTAGCGGATAAAACATGCAAATGTGAACATTGATTAACGTTTATAGTGAACTGATCTTGCCCATGAAAAACGTATTTCTTCCTCTCAGGCGGGTCTTACTGTTCTGCTCGTCGACCGACGCGATGATCGCCGTGCGCCGCCGGACGCATTATTCGCAACGAGCAAGACATGCAGCGACAGATGGCCGTTCATCGTGAAGCCCCCCGCTTGCCCGCTTCGATGCGCTTCAAAAACACGCCCATCACTTCGCGGTACAGCGCGCCCTTGAGCACGCTGTCCTCGTTGCCGGCGTCGACGTTGGGGTTGTCGTTGATCTCGATCACATAGAGGCGCCGGCCTGCCTGCTTGATGTCCACGCCGTAGAAGCCGTCGCCGATCAGGTTGGCCGCGCGGAGCGCCATTTTCACCACGCGGTCCGGCGCCTCGCCGACCGACAGCGCCTCCGTCTTGCCTTCGATGAAGTCGTGCTTGTCGTCGCCGTGCCGGATGATCTGCCAGTGGCCGGGCACCATGAAATATTTCGCGACGAACAGCGGCCGCCGGTCGAGGATGCCGACGCGCCAGTCGAACTCGGTGGGCAGGTATTCCTGCGCGACGATCAGCTCCGATTTGTCGAGCAGGCCGTTCACTCTGGCGGGCAGCTCTTCTTCAGATTCCACCTTCACCACGCCGAGCGAGAACGAGCTGTCCGGCTGTTTGAGCACGCAGGGCAGCCCGAGTTCGGGGATGACCCGGTTCACGTTGTCGCGGTGCACCAGCAGCGTTTTCGGCGCGGGGATGCGGTGCCGCGCGAGGATCTCGGCGAGGTAGACCTTGTTGTTGCATTTCAGGATGGAATCCGGGTCGTCGATCACCACCAGCCCCTCGGCTGCCGCGCGCCGCGAGAAGCGGAAGGTGTAGTGGTTGACGAAGGTGGTGTCGCGGATGAACAGCGCGTCGAACCCGGCCAGCCGGCCGTAGTCGGATTTGGTGATGAATTCCACATGCATGCCGAGCGCCTGCGCCGCCTTCTCGAACTTCTGCAACGCCTTCGCATTGGAGGCCGGTTCGGGGTTGCCGGGGTCATGCAGGATCGCGAGGTTGTAACGCGGTGCTATGCGTTTCGCTGTGCGCCGCCTGCGCCCGGTGAAATATTCCGTCGTGGCCTGGAGCGCGAATTCCTGATGCGGCGGCGGGATGTCGCTCGCGGCGATCGGCCGCATGCTGCGGATGCGCCAGTGCTGGCCGCGGCGCTCGAATTCGGCGCGCAGCAGCGGCGCATGCAGCAGGTTGAAAAGCTGGCGGCTGAGTTGATCGTGGCGGCTTGCCGCGCTGCGGCCGAAGTAGATGCTGAGCTCGAAGGTGTCCGACTTGATGGTCTTCAGCGATTTCTGAATCAGCTCGTCCAGCCCCTCGGTCAGCAGCCGCACCATGTTCTGCGATTGCAGGTCCTCGATGGTGCTCGCGCGCGGCAGCGGCTTGTGGCCGCGCGCCTCGGCGAGCAGCGATACGTAGTAGCCGAGCGTCTGGTAGCGGTAGCTCTTGCACAGGTTGAACACCCGCGCCGTGCGATCGCCGCCATAGGCCGGGTCGCTCAGGTAGGCGCGCGCCGGCACGACGCTCACGCCGGGAATATCCAGCGGCCAGTCGCGCGGATTGTTGACCACGATGAGGTTGCTCACAACACCTCCTTCTCTGAGAATCGCCCATGGCGCGACTCCGCCCGGCGCAGGCGCAGCCCTTCGCGCACCAGCGCCGCCTCGAAATCCGCGAAACTTTCCGCCGTCTGTGCGTTATTTGACCACGCATGCTGCAACTGCGCCAGCGCTTGCCCGTCAGCGTGGCGGCCATGCCGCAGGAAGCCGAGTTCCTGCGCCGCGGACAGCGCCAATGGCGACAGCGGCGGCGCGGCCTTGTTCCAGATGCCGCGCAGTTCGCGCAGGAAGATCGCTACGGTCGTGTCGCCGATGCCCTTGCCGAGCGCCTTGAGCCTGGCTTCCAGGTCGCGCGGATCGATTGCTGCGGTATGCAGCGCATCGAGATCGCCGCCGTAGTCGCGCAACAGCGCAGCGCATACCGCGAGCAGCTTGGTGGCGGTCTTGAAGTCGTAGCGCGTGTAACCACCGGCATCGAGGATCGCCACCAGCCCGTCCCAGCCGGTATCGAGCATGCGTTGCGGGGCGAGCACGCCGCGCGCGGCAAATTCGCGCCAGGTGCGGGTGGCGAGCTGTTCCGAAATGCGCGCCCCGTACAGCGTTGCGGCGAGCAACCATTTGAAGCGTTCGCCGCTGTCCCTGGCGAGGTCGATGCCGAGCGCCGCCGCATAGCGCCCGCCATGGTTGTGCACCAGGTCGGCGGGGGCGATCACGGCATGTTTTGCGGTCATGGGCTGGCCTTACATGGTTTTCCTGAGCAGCTTGCGCAATGCGGCCAGCGGGCGGGTGTTGAGCACGTCTTTCTTTTCCAGCCAGCCGCGCCGCGCCTGCCCGACTCCAAATTTAAGGTTGGCGAAGTCGAATATGCTGTGCGCGTCCGAGTCGATGCTGACCAGCACGCCTTCCTCCCTGGCGCTCTGGCAGTGGCTGTCGAGCAGGTCGAGGCGTTCCGGGTGGGCGTTTAGTTCGAGGAAGCAGCCGCGCTGCCTGGCGTGGCGGATGATGCGCAGCATGTCCACATCGTAGGGCTCGCGCTTCTCGATCAGGCGGCCGCTGGGATGGGCGAGCAGCGTGAAGTGCGGATGATCCATCGCGCGCAGGATGCGCTCGGTCTGTTTGGCGCGCGACAGGTCGAAGCGGCTGTGCACCGCGCCCACCACCAGATCGAGCCGTTCCAGCACTCCATCCGGCAGGTCGAGGCTGCCGTCTTCGAGGATGTCCACCTCGATGCCCTTGAGCAGCGTGATGCCGTCCAGCTCTGCGTTGAGGCGGTCGATCTCGTCGCACTGCTTTGCGAGTTGCAAGGGATCCAGGCCATGCGCGACGGTGAGGCGGCGCGAGTGCTCGGTGATTGCGAGGTACTCCAGCCCCATTTCTTTGGCGGCGAGCGCCATGTCATGCAGGCTGTCGTGGCCGTCGCTGGCCTTGCTGTGCGCATGCAGGTCGCCCCTGAGGTCGGCCAGCTCAACTAACTTCGGCAGGCGTCCGGCGCGCGCCGCCTCGATTTCGCCGCGATCCTCGCGCAGCTCCGGCGGAATGTAGGGCAGGCCGACGGCGCGGTATACCGCTTCCTCGCTGTCTCCGGCGATGCGCTTTGCGCCTCGGAACACGCCGTATTCATTGATCTTCAGGCCGAGCTGCTGCGCGCTGCGGCGGATCGCGATGTTGTGCGCCTTGGAGCCGGTGAAGTAATGCAATGCCGCGCCATAACTTTCCTGAGCCACGGCGCGCAGGTCAACCTGCATGCCGCATTTGAGCAGCACGCTGGCGCGCGTCTCGCCCGCGGAATACACCTCGGCGACCTCGTCATAACCGGTGAAGCGCCGCATCACCGGACTGTCCGGTTTTGCAGTCACGAGGATGTCAAGGTCGCCGACGGTCTCGCGCATGCGCCGGAAGCTGCCGGCCACGGTCACCTGAAGCACGCCGGGAATGGCCTGCAGAAAGTCGCGCAGCGCTTCGGCATATTGCGCCGCGGTGGCAAGCTTGAAGCGCCGGCCCTGGCTGGCATGGGCTTGCACGGCCTGCAGAATGTTCTGCTCGGTTTTTTCGCCGAAGCCGTGCAGCGCGCGGATGCGGCCGTCCTGTGCGGCGCGCTGCAGTTGTTCGACGGTCTGCACGTCGAGATCGTGGTACAGCGCCTTGACCCGCTTCGGCCCGAGGCCGGGAATTTTCAGCAATTCGGTGACCGCGGGCGGCAGTTCGCGGCGCAGGCGATCGAGCAGGCTGCAATGTCCGGTTGTGACGATTTCGCTGATTTTGCCGGCAAGATCGCTGCCGATGCCGGGCAAACGGGTTAAATTGTCACCTTTCTCCACCAGCACGCGCGCCTCCTGCGGCAGGTCGCCGAGGATGCGCGCGGCATTGCGATAGGCGCGGATGCGGAACGGATTCGCCCCCTGAATCTCCAGCAGGTCGGCGATCTCGTTAAAGATCGCGGTGATGTCGGCGTTATGGACGGGCATGTCCTCCCCTCATCGAGGGGCTATTCGTCGCTGAGGTGCGGCTGCAAACCTTCCGCCGGTTCGCCGGTTTCCGGATCTATATGGTCGGCAATGCCGATCTCGGCCTCGGCTTCCTCCAGTGTTTCGCCGCTGGTATCTTCCTGCTGCTGCATGTCCTGCACCGCATCGAGCAGCGTTTGGAAGGGCCCGTACTCCTCGTCGCTGAGCTTGTCCTGCCAGTAGAAGCCGTCCGGCCGCTCGATGATTCGCGTTTGGTCATAGTCAGGCGAGGTCAGTGGGATGGGTATGGCAGTGGTCATGATTACCTCCAGTGATTGATGTTGTTTTTGCGAATTCATTCGCATCTCGGTTAGTGCGAATGAATTCGCACCTGCCCTTCAACTGCTTTTTCCAGGTTCATTCGGCGCGAACCAGCAGCACCGGAACCGGCGCGTCGCGCGCCACGGCTTCGGCGACGCTGCCCAGCAGCAGGCGGCTTAAACCGGAACGCCCATGCGTGCCGATCACGATCAGGTCGGCCTGCCAATGCAGGGCATCATCCTTGATCACGCCGGCAATGCGCTCCCCCTTCGCATCGAGCAGCGCGGTTTCCGCCGTCATGCCTGACTGCCGCGCTTTTTCTGCGGCCTGGGCAAGAGTACGCTCTCCGGTGTGCCGCACGGCTTCCTGCAGGGCGGCATAATCGATGAAGGCATAACCCTCGGTATCAAGCGGAAAGATTTCCTCAAGCACATAAGCCACGCGTAACTGAGCCTTGCCTTCCGCCAGCCTGATGGCCTCCTGCAATGCCCGTTCGGAAGTCGTGCTGCCGTCGATTGGAACCAAAATGCGCTGATAAATAGTCATCTTCTCGCCTTTCCTGTTTGAGGTACGAGCCAAGCTGATTCGATTCTATACCTCTTTTGAATTTGCAGTGGCGCGCCGGGCATTCGGGTTGATTTTCGTGTAGTCGAGCTCGAACTGGCGATGACTGTCTCGCGCAGCCGCAAGATCCCGGCCATCTGCCTGAATCCCACTTGTTTTCATGTCTAAATAATTCCAAATTTGTCACTCCTGCGAAGGCGGGAGTCCGGAGTTTCGTCATCCGGTGTGGGTTGTGCGGCTCTGCCGGGCGCGATGGTATGATGCGCGGCGTTTGCAGCGTAAATATACGGACTAATGAACCTCCTTAAAGCCCTCGCCACCATCAGCAGCCTGACATTGCTTTCGCGCATCCTCGCCTTTGTGCGCGATGTGCTGATCGCGCGGATCTTCGGCGCGGGCGCGGCGACGGATGCGTTTTTCGTCGCGTTCAAGCTGCCCAACCTGCTGCGCCGCCTGTTCGCCGAGGGCGCGTTCTCGCAGGCGTTCGTGCCGATTTTCGGCGAATACCGTAACCGGCGCGGGCACGACGAAACCAAACTGCTGGTCGATCACGTCACCACCATGCTGGCGCTGATCCTGTTCGCGGTGACGCTGATCGGCATCGTCGCCGCGCCTATCCTGGTCTATATCAGCGCGCCCGGCTTCGCCAAGGACGCGGAGAAGTTCGATCTCACCGTGCGGCTGCTGCAAATCACCTCGCCGTACATTTTCTTCATCTCGCTGGTGTCGGTCGCGGCGGGCATCCTCAACACCTACAACAAGTTCTGGGTGCCGGCCTTCGCGCCGGTCCTGCTCAACGTCTGCTTCATCGGCGGCGCGCTGTGGTTCGCGCCCTATTTCGACCCGCCGATCCTGGTGCTGGCCTGGGCGGTGTTCGTCGCGGGCATCGTGCAACTGGCGTTCCAGCTTCCGTTCCTGAAAAAGATCGGCATGCTGCCGAGCATCCGCTTCAGCCTCAAGGACGAGGGCATGTGGCGCGTCATCAGGCAAATGGGCCCGGCGGTGTTCGGCGTGTCCATCGCGCAGATCAGCCTGATCATCAACACCATCTTCGCCTCCTTCCTCGTCGCGGGCAGCGTGTCCTGGCTGTATTACGCCGACCGGCTGATGGAATTCCCCAACGGCCTGCTGGGCGTGGCGCTGGGCACGATCCTCCTGCCGTCGTTATCCAAGTGCTACTCCAGCAACGACACGGCCGAATACTCGAAGCTGCTGGACTGGGGGTTGCGCCTGACCATCATGCTGACGCTGCCCGCCGCACTGGCGCTGGGCATGATTGCCGTGCCGCTGCTGGCGACCTTCTTCCAGCACGGCGCGTTCACCGCGCATGACGTGCTGATGACGCGCGAGGCGCTGGTCGGCTACAGCGTCGGGCTGGTCGGCATGATCCTGGTGAAAATCCTCGCCCCCGGCTTCTATGCGCGGCAGGACATCAGGACCCCGGTGAAGATCGGCATCGTCACGCTATTGGCGACGCAGGCGATGAACGCGCTGTTCATCGGCTGGATACAACATGCCGGGTTGGCCCTGTCGATCGGCCTGGGCGCGTGCCTGAATTCCGCGATCCTGTTTTATTACCTGCGCAAACACAACATCTACCAGCCCGAGCCTGGCTGGGCGAAGTTCTTCGCCAAGGTGTGCCTCGCGCTGCTGGCGCTCGGCCTCGCGCTGTGGTTCGGCATGGGCGCGGAGCAAAGCTGGCTGACCCGCTCCGGCTGGCCGCGCATCCTGCACCTGTCAGCGCTGGTCGCTGGCGGCGTGGCGGTGTACTTCGCCGTGCTCGCCGCGCTGGGTTTCCGTCCTAGGGATTTTTCCAGGCGGGCGGTGAGTTGAGTTTGTGGATAAAGACAAACAAAACCGGAACCCCCTCAATCCCCCTTGTCAGGGGGAAGAAAAACGCACGCAATTTTCGCCTGCTGGGGAGTCGGAGAGCGCTCCTCCCCTGACAAGGGGAGGCTGGGAGGGGTTAGGTGGCCGTGAAAAACCAGGCTTTATCCCCTACAAATCCAACCTCACCGAACTCGCCCGCGCCAACCGTAAAAACCCGACCGCCGCCGAACGAAAAATCTGGCATGAGGTTTTGCGCATGCGCCAATTTGCCGATTACAAATTCCTGCGGCAAAAACCAATCGGCTGTTTTATCGTTGACTTCTATTGTTCGTCATTGCATCTGGTGATTGAAATTGATGGCGACGACCATGCCGAATCCGTCGGCTACGATGCGGAGCGGGCCAGGATTCTGGGCAGTTGCGGGTTGACGGTGATCCGTTATTCCAACCGCGAAGTGATGCACAACATCAGCGGCGTGTATGAAAATCTGATGCAGCGTATTGCGGAAATGCCTACTTGTCGTTCAGCAGCCCCTGCATCGCCGCGACCGGTTTGACCTGCGGGAAATACACCTGCTTGTAGAAGTTGCCGAGGTTGCTTGACCACGCCACGCCGTCGCTGCGTCCGGTCTGTTTCCAGTAATCCATGAGCTCCGCATCGTAGGCGTCTATTGCATTTGGGTAGCCGGAGGCGTCGTAGCGTTCGTCGTGGCGGAAGGTCTTGATGTCCATGCGCGGCTTCGGTGGCACGTCGTCCTTTATATGCCCGATGCACAGGCCGACCAGCGGGAAGGTGAGCGGCGGCAGCCCGAGCAGGGCGATCATGCCCTGCGGGTTGCGGCGGATGCTGCCGATCGGCACGATGCCCAGGCCGAGCGATTCGGCGGCGGTGATCAGCGTGCCGAGGACGATGCCCGCATCGACGGCGGCGACGCCGAAGCCTTCCATGCTTTCGTGGACGATCTGCGCCTGCCCGGCCTTGCGCACGCCGAGGTCGGTCTTGTGGAAGTCGATGGCGATGACGATGAACACTGGCGCCTGCGTGACCCACGGCTGGCCGCCGGAAAGCTCGGCGATGCGCGCGCGCTTTTCCGCATCGCGCACTACGATCAGCGAGATTTCCTGCGCGTTCATCGAGGTCGGCGCGCGGTGCGCGGCGGCGATGATCTGGTCGAGCATGGCGTCGCTGATCGGGTCGGGCTTGTAGCTGCGGATGCTGCGGTGGGATTGCTGGATGCGCAGGGTTTCGTTCATGGTTGTTTCTCCGATAATTGTTACTGGGGTGAAGTGGACAGGTGCATCGCCTTGGCAACGACCGCGCGGGTCAGCAGCGGGGCGAACAGTTCGATGAAGTCGTAAGTATAGCCGCGCAGGTATTCGTTCTTGCGGATCGCGATGCGCGTGGTGTTGGGCTTGAACAGGTGTTTGGCATCGATCATGCGCAGGTGCCGGTCGCGCTCCGGGACGAAGGCGATCTCGGCGAGGATGCCGATGCCCAGCCCCAGTTCCACATAGGTCTTGATCACGTCGGCGTCGATCGCGGTCAATGCGATGTTCGGCGTTATGTTCGCCTTCTCGAAGGCCTCGTTGATCTTGCCGCGTCCGCTGAAGGCGAAGTCGTAGGTGACGATGGGGTATTGCGCGATCTTTGCCAGCGTCAGCCGCTTCTCTTCCAGCAGCGGGTGTTTGGGCGGCACGACTACGCAGTGATGCCATTCGTAGCACGGCAGCGTGACGAGGTCGTCGTACAGCGACAGGCTCTCGGTCGCGATCGCGACATCGGCCTCGCCGTTCAACACCTGCTCGGCGATCTGGGTCGGGTTGCCCTGGTGCAGGCCGAGTTTCACTTTCGGGTAACGCCGGATGAACTGCTTGACCACCGGCGGCAGGATGTAGCGCGCCTGGGTGTGGGTGGTGGCGATGGTCAGGTGGCCGCTGTCCTGCGAGTGGAATTCCTGCCCGACCTGCCGCAGGTTTTCCGCGTCGTGCAGCATGCGCCGGGCGATGTCGAGGATGGCCTGGCCGGGTTCGGTGATGGCGACGACACGCTTGCCGTTGCGCACGAAAATATCGATGCCCAGCTCCTGCTCCAGTTGCTTGATCTGTTTGCTGATGTTGGGCTGCGAGGTGTACAGCGCGTCGGCGGCATCGGAAATCTTCAGGCCGCGCCGCACGATCTCATTGACATAACGCAGTTGCTGCAGATTCATCGCGGTATTCCTATATGACTTATAGTTATAATATGCTAACAGAAAACCATTTAGAAATATAATCACGCCCGGCTAGAATGCGCGCCTACCGATTTTATGTATGCCCCATAAATTCATTTTGCGGGATGAAGCGCAAGGAGCCGCGCAGCGAATGACGAGACATACCAGGTTGGTAGGCGAGGAGTGAACGACAACGAAGTTGCGGTGGAGACTAACCTTTAGGTTACGTCGTAACCAACACGCGACGCCGCGATTCGCCCGCAAAATGAATTTCTGGGGCATACATGGATTGGATGTACACATTGTCAGGCTTCCTGGTCGGGCTGATCGTCGGCGTGACCGGGGTAGGCGGCGGGTCGCTGATGACGCCGCTGCTGGTGCTGTTCTTCGGCGTATCTCCGGCCACGGCGGTGGGGACGGATCTGCTGTATGCCTCGCTGACCAAGACAGTGGGCGGCTGGGTGCATGGGCGGCGCGGCACGGTGGACTGGAAGGTGTTCGGCCTGCTTGCCATGGGCAGCCTGCCGGCCGCCGTGGTCACGATCGCGCTGCTGAAATATCTTGGGCTGGACGAAAAATCCCTGCGCAGCCTGGTGACCGGCGTGTTGAGCGTGGCTTTGCTGGCGACGGCGGCGGCGCTGCTGCTGAAGGATCAGATCAAGAAACTCGCGCGGCGCAAGGACGGCACGGTGTACGAGCTGCATCACCGCTACCTGCCCGCCGCGACGATCGCGACGGGCGTCGTCGTCGGCGCGCTGGTGACGGTTTCCTCCATCGGCGCCGGCGTGCTGGGCACGGTCGCGTTGCTGTTTCTGTATCCGCGCATGCCGGCGGTGAAGGTGGTGGGCACGGACATCGTCCATGCCGTGCCGCTGACCGCGCTGGCCGGGATGGGGCATATGGCGCTGGGTACGGTGGACCTGGTGCTGCTGGGCAGCCTGCTGCTGGGTTCGCTGCCCGGCATCTATATCGGCAGCCACCTGAGCGCGAAGGTGCCGGAAAAGGTATTGCGCCCGCTGCTGGCGACCATGCTGCTGATTATTGGCATCAAGATGGTGATGTATTAACAAAGGAAAACCGCGATGAGTAGTCGTAGGATGGGTTGACGCAGGAAACCCATCAAGGAAACGATGGGTATCGCTACGCTCCACCCATCCTACGTACTGTCGCTATGTATAACTCTAAGGAAACAGCGATGAGCTCAATTACACAAAATTTAGCCGACCTGGCGGAAATCGACCGCTTCGAGCAGGCCATCCAGGCTTTCAATGCCGGTAGCCTGGATATTGACCGCATGACGGCGGTG
>Ga0209317_1001869_pt1 | contig 16708 bp, 18 predicted proteins | sample RifGroB2_FD_183994 | JGI IMG/M metagenome (GOLD analysis project Ga0209317, IMG submission 183994) | Soil microbial communities from Rifle, Colorado, USA - Groundwater B2 (SPAdes) (version 2) | ecosystem: Environmental > Terrestrial > Soil > Unclassified | place: Rifle, Colorado | collected... | reverse complement strand
CCTATTTTCCTCAAACCTTCGGCAATCCGAATATTTACGGCATGCCATGTTGGAAAGGCCGCCGCTATCAAACCCACGAAAAACGAGGCTGCTACGTCAAGAAGGAGAGTCGTTGCCGATACATCAAATACCGGAAAGAAATTGCCCATGGTATTGCCAAAATACTCCGCCCCGGGAAAGGTGAGTATGATGCCAAGTACGCAACCGGTCATGGTTATGACAAGGGATTCGCCGAGGATAAGTATGGCAATATGCCAGCCGCCGAACCCGAGTGTTTTCATGATGGCATATTCCCCTATTCTTTCACGCGCAGTCATGGCCATGGTATTGGCAACGACAGCCATGATGATAATAATTACCATGAAAGAAACGAGCTGAATTACCGTAACGATGGCCTCGGTCATGGTAACAAAACTCATCTGGAATGCCTTTTCGGTTTCGGTCAGGGTTTCGGCAAGTGAGTTTTTAAACGTCTTGTCCACAGCCTCTGATATCTCAGCGGCCTGGTCGGGGTCGTCTATTGCAATGATGTAAACGCCTGTCTGGTCGGCCCGTCTCGGCGTGGTCTTTTTCAGACGTTCGTTGAGATAGTTCCAGTGAAAGAATAATTGTGTTTCGTCCGCGCTCTTTTCAGCGCCGTAATATATGCCCCGGAGCACGAATTCCCACGCGCCGGGGAAGATGGTTCCTTTTAAGGTTATGGTATCACCAACCTTCCACTGGAATCGCTCTGCTACCTTACGGCCGGCAATGGCTGACTTGCGATCCCTGATGAATGCGGTTTTCTGGTCTTCAGGCAGCACATATTCCGGATATAGCTCCAAAAACGTTTTTGGCTCAACAGCAAAGTTAGGAATAAAGTTTTTTTCCGATATATAGGTGCCATTGAACCATATAGCATACGAAACACCTTTCACTCCCGGGATTTGCCGGATCTTTTCCTTGTAAGAAAGGGGGAGAGAGAAGACAAGGGAAATTGAATTTCTGCTGATGAGACGGGTTGAAGAAGATGCCTCAACACCTGAATACCATGCGTTAACCAGTGTCCTCAGTATGCCAAACGCCAGAATTGCAATGGTGATACCGAGGATGGTGAGCGCGGTGCGCAGCTTGTGGCGCAGTGCATTTCTAAAGATGAGTTTGAGAATGTGCATTCAAAATGCCTTTTTCAAGCTTTCTGATAATATGCGCCCTTTCCGCCGCATGAGGGTCATGGGTAACCATAATAATCGTTTTGCCAAATTCCCGGTTTAAACGGGCCATAAGTTCCAATATTTCTTCAGCAGAAACCCTGTCAAGATCACCCGTCGGCTCATCCGCTACCAGCAGGGTTGGATCGGTGACAATCGCACGGGCTATGGCAACACGCTGCTGCTGACCGCCTGATAATTGTGAGGGATAATGATCCATACGGTCGGCCAGGCCGACCATCTGGAGCGCCATCTCCACATGCTCTCGCCTTTCCTTTCTTGAAAGCCAGGTTAAGAGGAGGGGAAGCTCCACATTTTCGAATGCAGTGAGTACGGGGATCAGGTTGTAAAATTGGAAGATGAAACCCACGTTGGTAGCCCGCCAGCGGGCAAGTTCTGTTTCTGTCATGGCGGTAATGTCCAATCCGCCAACCATTACCGTACCGGTATCCGTTTTGTCTATGCCTGCGATGAGATTTAACAAGGTGCTCTTGCCCGACCCGGAAGGTCCCATTAATGCGAGGAACTCGCCTTCAGGTATATCAAAATTGATATTCTCCAGAACCGGTATGACCTGAATCCCGCGTCGATAAGATTTCGTAAGATTCCTTATTTCAACAATTGGTTGTTTTATGTCCGTCATGGTAGTATTGATACAAAAATACCCCTCACCCTGACCCTCTCCCACAAGGGGCGAGGGAACTCTCCCTCCCTTGATGCTTATCTTTACCCACATTTCTGTCTGTACACCGTGGGTTGCAAGGTAAACATTCGGTAAACACGTTATGCACTGTCCATTCCCAACTTCCGTGAGGACAAGTTTGTCATTCCCGAATGCTTTTATCGGGAATCCACCGCCCATCAGCACACGCCTGGATTCCCGCTAAAAACATGCGGGAATGACATGTGTAAGACGTATTTACCGAATGTTTACGTTGCAAGTCCCCCTTAAAAAAGGGGGATTCAGGGGGTTGTTTAAGTCGTTTGAAGTAATAGCCTTATATTTATTCTGTCTTTACACTGATATTTTGTATAGAATCTTCTTACTATACCAATTTTTTCATTAATTACATTGATACTTTTTATTTCACTGTGTAACAACCCCCTAACCCCCTTTTCTAAGGGGGAATTTACCAAGCTTCTATTTTTCTTTCATCTTAATCCTTGTTCCATGCTTGAGATTTTTCGGTGGATTCACTACCACCTTGTCTCCCGATTTGACACCGTCTAATACCTCTGTCATATCTCCAATCCGTGAGCCTGTAGTTAAAGGGGTTTTATACACACGATTCTCATTTACAACGAAAACAAACCTGGTATTGTTGTTCATCATGATTGCATTGCTGTTCAAGGCTGTCTTCGGATTTTGTTCCCCCAGAGTAACAGACCTTTCAAGAAAGGCAACCTTGGCGCTCATCTCGGGGAGGATACGATCATCCTTATCCAAAAATTTCACCTTTACCATGACCGATGCCTTACTGCGGTCGGCCGTGGGAACGATCATGTGCACCATACCGCGGAATCGGTTTTCAGGAAGGGCGTCCAGTTGCATTTCACACGGCTGGCCTATTTTTACTTTTTGCAAATTTGATTCTGAAACATCCGCCTCCACAAGAAGAGAGTCCATATCAGCAATGGTTACGACGGCAGCCCTGGCAGTAGCGGCAGCCCCCAGCGGCGCAACGATGTCGCCGACATCGGCGTTTTTGGTCAATACAACCGCATCAAAGGGCGCTCGGATGAACGTATATTTCAATGAAATCCTGGCAAAATGCACCGCTGCCTTACAAGCATTTATGGCTGATTCCGCTGCGGCTACCGACGCCTTTGCTTTTTTATAACGTGCCTCGGCAATGTCGAGTTCAGACTGCGGTACGACTCCTTGCGATAGAAGTTCCTTTTGACGGTCGTAATGCAAGGTGGCGTCGTTCATTTCTGCCTTTGCCATATCCAGATTGAACATAGCATTGTCCAGATTTGCTATTGCCTGATCACGTGCGGCTGCCGCATCTTCACCTTCGAGCTTGGCAATTACCTGTCCCTTCTTCACCTTGCTTCCTTCTTCTACCCCTAGCCATTCAAGTCGTCCGGTTATCTTAGATGCTACTGCTGCCTTACGCTGTGCAACCACATAACCGCTGGCATTTAATAAAGTAAATGTTTGTGATGGATAAACCTGTGAAACAGTTGCGACCTTTACTTCAACGACGGGATTAAAAACTATTCGATAAAGAATGAAACCAATTATGAGGGCAGACACAAGCATGGTTATTTTAAAGAATAACTTCCTGCGTCCGCGGCGATACGGCATCGCATCAGATTTGTCTATTTTTAATTTTGATATATCTTTGTTTATCACGATTCGTTCCTTTGACGTTCTGCGTTCTTTTAAGGTACAATGTTTAGGGATTCTCAATATACTTGATACTTAATATTTTTGCTATAAATTATTTCGACTGCATTAATACGATTTGCAATTCATTGATTTAATGGAAATAGAGAGTTTTATTCTTGCTTAAGAGAACATTTGACAGTGAACTGGGATGGGAATAAATTGATGTTGTTTGTATCCGAATTTCATTCTTTTCCCATGAAGGGAGAGAGAAAAATGAACCTCTATTTTTCAGAGCGGTTCACTTTCTCAAAGGCATCCATAGCCTCTGCAACGAACTTACGGACGAGATGAGTATCTTTTCTGCCATTGGAAGATTCCACGCCTGTATGCACATCGACACCTGCTGGACGAACATATTGAATGGCTTCGCGAACATTATCGGGATGAAGACCTCCGGCAAGGATTACGGGCTTTGGTGAGATAGATACCAATCTCCTGCTTATATCCCAGTTATGCGTCTTTCCTGTAGCGCCGCAGGCTCCTGTTTCCGGGTCATAGGTGTCTGTAATAAATGCATCGGCATGAGGGCAATAATCTGAGAGTTGGGCCTCCAGTTCAGAAAGATTGTTATCTTTCACGATAAGGCTTTTAATGATATATAGCCCGGAGTCCACTTTTCGCAGGGTTGCCAGTTCATCAGGAGAAACATCACCATGAAGCTGAACTATGCGAGCGCCGAGTTGATGGCAAAAGTTCAAAATATCTTCGGCTTTTTTAAGGTAGGTTATTACAACGCCGTAGTGAGGCGGTTTCAGGGAACGGATTATCTTTCCTGTTTCTTCCTCTGAAATGTCCTCTTTGTGGACTGTGAGTCTTAAAGGAAACCCCAGGTGGGTTACTCCCGATTCAACGAGCATCCGGGCTTCTGCGCTATCAATGATTCCGGCTACCTGTATCAATCCCCCAGATTCTGGTTCCTTCATCTCGCATCCTCGCTAAATAACGATCAAGATATTCCGTTTAAGTCCCCATTAGCAAAGGGGGATTCAGGGGGTTGTGTTTTTTCTGAGCTATTCCCCATTTTCATGAGGACAAGTTCACAACCCCCTAGCCCCCTTTTCTAAGGGGGATTCTCTATGCCATACATCGTATAACCCGCATAATAAAATAAAAAAACAATCGAGTTAATCCTATAGTAATGGCATCTCGGCAGGGTTTAAAACAATCTGTGTAATCTGCTAAACTTGTCCTCGTGGAAACGGGGATCTGTGGTTTCGATGGGAGGTTTAAGCCCATATGCCGGGTATGGGTTGTTCGCAATCCTTGCACTTATTATCAATCAAATGGTTTTCCAATATGGAGAATCCCGCCCGCCTGATTACGATGTTCTTGCAATGCGGACAGTAGGTATTTTCACCTTCGTGTCCGGGTACGTTACCAACGTAAGGGAAATGAAGTCCCGTATCAAGGGCAACCTTTCTGGCCGTCTCTAAGGTTTTTACCGGTGTCGGCGGCAGGTTCTTTATCTTGTAGGTTGGATGAAAACGGGTAAAATGGATGGGGACATCCGGTCCGAGATTTTCCTTAATCCAGCCACACATCCCCTTAAATTCCTTTTCACTGTCGTTGAGTGTGGGTATCACAAGCATAACAATTTCAAACCACATTCCAATTTTTTTTAAGGTCTGCAAGGTATTTAACACGGGTTTCAATTCACCAGTGCAGGTATCCTGGTAAAATTTTTCCGTAAAACCTTTTAAGTCAATCTTCACAGCACTCAGGTGTTGGCAGAGTTCTGTTAATGGTTTCTCTTGAATATAACCGTTCGATATCATAACACTCTTTAGGCCGTGCTTATTGCCCAGTTGCGCCGTATCGAACATATATTCATAAAATACCACGGGTTCGGAATACGTATAGGCTATCGTCTTACTGCCGCTTGTTCTAGCGTCTTTTACCACATCATCGGGTGTTAGTAGAATACTTTCGACCTGTTCGGGCCGATATTGCGAGATCTGCCAGTTCTGGCAGAATTTGCACTCGACGTTGCATCCCGCCGTGGCAAGGGAATAAGCCTTTGTGCCGGGTAAAAAATGGAACATGGGTTTTTTTTCTACTGGGTCGACATTCAGGGCGCAGACACGCGAATGCACCAGGGTGTAATAAGCGCCGCCGCGATTTTCCCGCACACCGCAGTAACCGCGTTCCATATCGGCAATGGTGCATTTTCGCGGACAGAGTTCGCATTCCACCCGAAGGTCTTCCAGTTTCTTGTAATGCATAGCCTCTTTGACTGGAAACCCCTGATTAATGCCCTTCAGTGACTCAGGGGTATAAACATCTTCTGCCCATGCAACTAATTTATTTCCGAGACAAAGACTGCACGCCCCGAACATACCTGCTTTTATTAACGACCTTCTGGTAATCATAAAACACCTCAAACAAAACGGAACAACTTACCACGAAAAGACACGGAATATCATTTTACATTGAATTATATTGCCATTGTATTGGCAAGTCAAGGAATGTAGGAGTGGATATTTTCATTCTCAGTTTTACTTGAGGCACTTGTAGCGGATTTTGAGGTGACTTTTTCCATTTACTTTGGTAGACTTCTAGCAATCATCTATGATATGAATCATAGATAACAAAAAAAGGGATCTGAGATTTAATTTAAATGTACAGACACATTGTAAAATTTAGCAAACGATGAATAAATTATTACACATGAACGCAAAAGAAGTATTGAAAAAACATTTAGAAAAACTTTTATCTAATTGCAAAATAAATAATGGTATTGTTTGTTTCGATGACAGCACATATAAAGATATTGACAAATATATAAAAGAGTTGAAAAAACATAAAAAAGCATGGATGAGGGATATAGACCTTTATCGTCTTTTACGTAAACACATTTCAGAATATTTAAGCGAACGAAACGAAAAAACAAGGGAAATCTCGGGTAATTTAAAAGATATTATCGGTAAAAAAGAAACCGAAAGTATATGTGGTACAATAATATCCTTTATAGAGTCTATCCCAAGAGAATATTTTGTTTTTTTTGAACTTCCTTCTGCGCAGAAAATAGGTGTGAATGAAATAAGTTTAACAGATAGTATTTCATTTGTTGAAAAAAACTATCCTTATATTATTACTAATCTAGAAGAAGCTTATTTTAATATGCTTAAAAAAGAAAATATGCGAATGTATGTTCGTATAAAAGTTGATGGATATGCAGATGGGACTTTAGAAAGTAATGCAATAAAGAAGGCATACTCAAAATTTAAGCAGGTATTTTTACTTGCTAAATTGTCAGGTATAATTAAAAGGAAACCCGGATTACACCTTCGATTTACAACACCTCAAAACCATGTTATCAACGTTACTGAACCAGATACAGAACAGTATGCTTTTCCTCTTCCAAAAATAGTGTCTGACTATATATCAAAGATGGGAATTGACGAAAATATTTTAAAACCAACTGAATTTGAAGTTCTTTTTGAAACGTTTGAAAATGCAGAAACACCTACTCTTGTCGATAAAATCAAAATTCTTAAAAACCGCCTACAATATCCTATAAAACTATTGAGAACCTCTGATAGCGATGAAAGTACTGAACCAATAAAAACTGCGATTGAATGGGCATTTGATTCACTTACTAATGATAATGATACATTTGCTTTTATACAAGCGTGCATCGGCTTAGAATCAATATTAGGAGATGAGGATAGTAAAGAAAATATAACGAAAACTCTCGCGGATCGTTGTGCTTATTTACTCGGAAATAGTATTTCTAAAAGGAAAGATATAAGAGAGAAATTCAAAGATCTTTATGAGGTTCGCTCTAAACTTGTTCATGGACGAAAAGCAAGCTTAGACGACGAGCAACGCAGTTTATTGAAGTTTGCTCAAAATATACTGGATCAAATTATTTGGAAAGAAATTTCATATATAGAATAAATTATAAACATAGAAGATGAAAATTCTGAACATCGTGTATCTTTAAAAGGCGGAACTACAAATGCAAATAGAAACATATTTAAAAGAAGCCGTAGATAGGATTATAAAAAGGTTTAATCCAGAGAAGATAATTCTTTTTGGCTCTTATGCCTATGGGAAGCCAACTATGGATAGCGATATAGACTTGATGATTGTTATGGATACGGATGAAAAGCCGCACAAGAGGGCTGTGCTTATAAGAAAGGCGTTAAAGGATATAGGTATTCCAAAGGATATAATCGTAAAGACTCCTCAAGAATTCGAACGGTTTAAGGATATTGTTGGTACAGTCATTTATCCTGTTGCACATAAAGGAAAGTTGCTTTATGAAAAGCGATAGATTAAGTGTTGTAAGGTCATGGTTTAAGAAAGCAGAAAACGATCTAACAAACGCAGAACATACAATGAAAATGGAGAACCCTCCCTGTGATACAGTATGTTTTCATGCCCAGCAGTGCGCCGAAAAATATCTTAAAGGTTTTCTTACTTTTCACGAAATAGATTTTCCTAAAACGCATTCAGTTGAAGAACTTGTAAGATTGTGCAAAAACGTTGTGCCTTCCATAGAATCTGAGGTTGGAGTTGTGGAAATCCTATCAAGTTATGGTGTAGAAATCAGGTATCCAGACGAGGTTTATTATGATATACCCAAAGAAGATGCAAGGGAGGCTATTGATTTAGCCAAAAGGGTTAAATCCGTTGTTCTTAAACTTCTTGAAGGAAAAATGTAAAAAAACAATATGATACTGTCTACGTAATATGTCTTCTGAACCTTTGAAGTTTATTGCTGATGCGATGCTTGGCAGGCTTGCGAGATGGTTGCGCATACTTGGACATGATGTGGTATACGACTCTTCTATTTCAGATAACGACCTTATCGCACGTGCAATTCGCGAACACCGAATTATCTTAACCATGGATAGGAAACTCACCGAGCGTGAATCGGCAAAGAACTCTCTGCTTATCAAAAGCCCTTCTTACAAAGAACAACTCAAACAGGTTATTACCCATTACAATATTGATTATAAATCAGGCATTTTTACGAGATGTCTGGTTTGTAATAGTCTTTTAGCGTCTATTGAGAAGGAAAAAATAAAAGACAAAGTACCGCCGTACGTTTATTCGACACAGGATGAATTCGATATCTGCCAGCAATGCGGCCGTATTTACTGGTCTGGTACACATAGAGTAAAAATGCTGGGAATGCTTGGTGAAATTATGAAGTAATTTTGCCACAAATTACCGCAAATATTTGACAATTTCTGCATGGTTTTGTATAGTTATTAGAAATTATTGGAGACGTTAGAAATTTTCTTTTTATACAATAAATTCGATACTTTTTTTAATAAGGGAAGAGCATGAAAAGATATTTTATACCTCTATTATCATGTTTGCTTGTAATCTCATTTCTGCGAGGCGCGCTTTCTGCTGAGAAAAAGCATCAAAATGAAGAAGTTCTGGCAACTGTCAATGGGAAAGAAATAACACAGGCGGATTTGGCTAATCGACTGGAAACTTTCAGAAATACAGATGCAGAAACACTCAATACTATTAAACAGGAAATCCTGGATCAACTGATTACCGATATATTGCTGGAAGAATTCATTGATAGACAGGGTTTAGTTGTTGCCCCTGAGGAGATTGAGCGGGAGGTGAATCAGGTAAGAAGCAATATCACAAGCAATCAGAAGGATTCCGGTCAATCACTGGAAAAAGTCCTTGCATCGATAGGCTCTAATATGAGTGAATTCAAAAGAAGTATAAAGCATTCTCTTGCGCTTGAAAAATATTTTTATAATAAGCTCGACGATAAGACTCTGGAGAAGTATTTTGATGGAAACAAGAGCCTTTTTAATGGTGAGTCTGTTAAGGTCTGCCACATACTCATCGACACAAGAAATATGAAGACACAGGAAGAATTATCACATGCGCTGGAACAAATCAAAAGTATTAGAAAAGAAATTGATATCGGGGCTGCTTTTGATGAAATGGCAAATAAATATTCCAACTGCCCATCGGCTCAAAATGGGGGTGATTTAGGATTTATTCAAAGAAAAGGCAACCTCGCAAGGTCATTTTCGGACGCAGCATTTTCTTTACGGATAGGCCAGGTAAGTGAACCGGTTCAGACGGAATATGGATACCATCTCATAAAAGTAACGGAGAAGAAAGAAGGCGCTCATGTTAAATTTGGGGATGTTAAGCAAAAAGTCAGGTTAGCAGTGCTGGATGAGGAGACCCTCAAATTACTCTCTCAGCTTCATAAAGCGGCACAAATTGTAATTAACCAGTAAGACGGTTTTCTTTATTAACGCTTGATTTCTGATATCTCTTTCGATGCAATAAGTTTTTGGGCAAGTTCGTAAGTGAGTTTTTCTATGGCTTCATCTACGGCAGGCCCAAATTTGGGGCCCGTCGTCATCCACCATTCGTGTTCGACCTTGGAGGTTACAAAGTCCAATCCTTTTCCTTCCACCGCAATTTCTGCGTTCCACACGGTATTAAGGTTGGGATCTAAAAATGATGCCGTGATTGAAAGATTATGGCGTCCAATAGCCCTCCATACTGATACTTCCATATGAAGTTCTATTTCAGATTTTTTTAAACTGATAGCCAAAATCCCGTCCAATGCTTCTTTATTCAAAAATTCCTTATTCTGTAAACTATCTATCAATATTGCCTTTTTAAATACGATGCGCGACATCTCCTCGATTTTTGAAGAAAGAGTTTCGCCGATTGGAAAAACAAAATTTGGGAAAACATAATAAGGCGTACCCGCTTCATCTTGTTTCAGCGGTACTTCCTGGACATAATTACGCAAGGTTGGTTCAATATAAATACCAACAGTAAGCGGTAAAGGAGTTATTTGATAAAGCTGCTTGTCAAGTTTTGGGGAAAGTCTTACATGCGGTCTGGTCCCGCTTAAGCAACCGATTGAAGTGAGAAAAAAAAGTAAAATGAGCCAATGTTTATATGATACAGATTTAATGAGATGCATGAACAAACGACCTCTTTAAAGTGTCACATTGTTTTCTTTCCTACGCAAAGATTAATCTAAATAGTATACGAAACCGGGGCTGTCGTCAATATCCTTTTATCTATTCCATTTCATGGGCACATCATCGCTTTCTCTACCAACGAGAACAACCCCTTTTATGTTTTTTAGTCTGTTATAAATAGGGTATGTTTTTAAAAGAAGTGTGGTGCCGGTTTTGGGGTTTAATATCTCGCTGGTTGTAGTAACGCCGGTTTTCAGTGTTTGCCATGTTGGACAATTCTTACAGGCCAGTGCAAATTTATGCTTTGTAAAAAAACACTTCTTTCCAATTGGACATCCTGTAAAAAATTCTTTTGCCGCCTTATTTATCTTTATTACCTTAAACTCCGCATCAAATACAATGATAGGGTCTGTTATTGCATTAAATATGGAATTGAATTTTTCTCTTGTTTTATGCATTCTCGTACGATATGTGTGTCCCTTACTAACGACCTTGCTGGTGAGTGAGGATGTATTCAAATGCGTCGGTTCTGATTTTGAGCTGTATCTTTTGGTAAACAAACTTCATTCTCATAAAAGCAATTTTAGCTTACTGCTGCGCCGCTATTAAACGGCAATCTGAAAGTGAGCAATCGGCATACCGTAATAAGCAGTTTAGATTATGTATGATGATTTATTTGCACAAGTATTTAGACTGCTAATATATAAGCAAAGTTGTTATTAGCAGTAGTTTCTTTTATGCGGGAAGACGACGAAGCAAACAAAGGTGTTTCTGGTGGTATTCAGCCAGTGTTAGGGGGGTGTGTAATTGAAATAAAAACCTATGGGATTTGAAATGATTATTTTGGAAGTCTTATACTTAATACAGGGCACGGAGACCTTTGTATTACCCTTTCGGCAACACTTCCAATCAATATATGTTCCAATCCCGTCTTGCCATGCGTGCCCATGACAATTAAATCTACCTGATTGTCTTTAGCGGACGTTATTATTTCCATAAAAGGAACACCTTTAACCACGAGGGTGCCTATGTTGATATTTGTTCGGATATTATCGGGTATCAAATTGATAAGCCGCATCTTGAGACTTTCAGTCTGTTTATCATCCAGAAGCAGGTCGATTTGTTTCAATATATCTCCTATATCACTCATATAGGGTTCTATAACATGTATGAGATACAGAGAGGCACGGTCTTTAAGTGATAGATCTATTGCGTAGGTTAATGCATGGGTAGAACAAGCAGAAAAGTCAATCGGACACAGTATTTTCTTTAATTTAATCATACTTTTAGTAATAGAAAAAGGCAGTTGCTAATAGAACAATTAACAACTGCCTTTAGATTAAGAAATCTTTAAAATCTGTGGCGTGTTACCACGATTAGTGATGTCCACTTGGGTGGAGTGCAGCGGCGCCCAAATCCAGCGATATAAACCGAATATCTTTTTCTTCTAACGTAACTTCAGTGTGTTTGCTTACACCGCCATGTTCGTGAACTGAAATTTCATAGGTTCCTGCTTTTAACTCGAACACACAGGTACCATTCTTGCCTGTTGTACATGTATTATCACCAACCTTGATTTCGGCTCCCTCTATTGGTGTACCGATAGCAATTGCGGTAACCCATAATTTTGCAGGTTTAACCTGATAAGCCTGAGCCTTTGCCATACCAATTCCTGCGACCAGCGCTACACCCAAAAACCCTGCTAAAATCTTCTTCAACATAACCCCATTCTCCTTTCTTCAGTTTATATGATATAAAGTATATAAATTAAATACCATCAATGCGTATTTTAAATTAAGTTCCTCCTCCGATTTCCACCCCCTTTCACTGCATGTATTTAGTATGTTTTTTATAACAAATATTGGTTTATTATACCTTTTAAAATTCCCTCGTCAATATATATTTGTTTCAGAAGTGGATAGTTTTTCATTTTAATTCCTTTATTACAAACATCCCTTCCAGTGGGTTCATAAGCACTGCCTTAATCCTGTCATGCCACAATTCCCCGAACTCTTTTATCTCTGCGTCAGTTCCCTTGCCTGTTACGGCCAATGGCATCAATTCTCCCATTTTAGGATTGGCAGGGAGCATGTAATTGCAATAAGAGATTTCGATCTTCCTTTTCGTATCCATCCTTTCAAATATCACCGTGCACACCGCATCTTCACCGGCTTCCTGTGTTTCATCAAAAGACAGCAAATTATGCCTGTTGTAACGACCGCCGCCCAGCCCCTTAAAACCACTCTCACTCGCAGCGCCGGTTATCAACGTAACAACCTGCGATATCGGCCCATTTACCTTATAGTCTATTCCCCCTTTGAATGTTACCTTGATTTGGCCACGTACCGGCGTTTCGTTACCATATAAACTTTTCAATGCCACTTGGGTTAATTTATATGCGCCGGAAACTGCCGGACATGAATGGCCGGCAAGTTTTACCGCATCGGTATACGTGAAAACAAATGCCTCGTTTTTATCCATCGCACCCAGCGCTATGGCAAGGGGGTCTTTAATTTTGATTGTTTCAACTTTATCAAAAAATGATTTATTAAATTTTGTCTGCTCCATTGATTTGTCTCTCTCCTTATATGAATAATTTTAAGATTATGCCTGCTAAAAATGTTCATCTACTTGATGGACGGTATATTCAACACCTTCTTTTACATTTGTTTTTAGCTTTTCAATGAATTTCCCATCAGTCATAGCCTCTTGCTTGACCTTGTCCATCAGGTATTCTACAGCTTCCTTGGTATTTGTCTTTATTTTTTGATTCAGCGCAGCGTCATTCAGCGCCTCATTCTTTACCTTCTGTAAAGAATATTCAATTGCTTCTTTTGCATTTTCTCTTATTTTTTGAGTGAATTCCGGATCGTCTAATACGGCAGACACTGCATAATCGACAGCGCTTGCCATTATATAATCAATTGCGTTTTTGACTTTGGAACGTAACATTCCGATTCCAATGGCAGAGACGATGGTAATCATGACAATGAGCATAACACCCCATGCGATTACCCTGCCGAAGGCATCCACCAAATTGTTTATAAAACCAGATGTCCTTCCATTATTCCCTTCCATACGCTACCCCCTTTTGATTAAAGGTTGAATGAAACTAATCCTCAAGCGTGGATATATCCCCTGTAGGCAATCCCAGGTCTCTTGCTTTTAGCAGCCGGCGCATAATTTTACCGCTGCGGGTTTTGGGTAAATTTGTACAGAATTCTATTTCACGCGGGTATGCATGAGCTGCCAGGCGATGCCGTATAAATTTCTTCAGTTCCTCTTCCAAATCCTTCGCGGGTGCAAAACCTTCATGAAGTACCACAAAGGCCTTAATAATTTCGCCCCTTTCAGCATCGGGTTTTCCGATCACCCCCGATTCTGCTACAGCCCTGTGTTCAAGCAGTGCGCTTTCTACCTCAAATGGACCCACCCTGTGGCCTGAGGTATTGATGACGTCGTCTGCCCTTCCCACAAACCAGAAGTAACCATCCTCGTCCTTATAGGCCGTATCGCCCGTTGCGTACCATCCGTTTATATTAAAATATTCTCTAAACCGCTTCTCGTCTCCCCACACCTTCCTCAGCATAGAAGGCCAGCCTGGTTTTAATGCCAGAAGTCCATGCTGCCCGGCCGACAGTTCATTGCCCTTGCCGTCAATAATAGCCGCTTGTATACCCGGAAAAGGCTTGCCCATAGAACCGGGCTTTACCGGCAAACAGGGGTAATTTGCAATCATAATGGATCCCGTTTCCGTCTGCCACCAATTATCATGGATGGGTAGTCCGTAAACCTTCAAACCCCACCGGATCACCTCGGGGTTAAGCGGCTCACCGACGCTGCAAATATACCGTAAACTGCTTAAATCATATTTTTTTACAAGGTCGTCACCGTCTTTCATCAACATCCGCAAGGCCGTAGGGGCTGTGTACCATACGGTAACCTTAAAAGTTTGGATAATCTCATACCACTTGGCGGCGTCAAACCGGCCGTCAAAGATATAAGAAGAGATGCCGTTCAGCCACGGCCCCCACACCCCATACACCGTTCCTGTTACCCAGCCGGGGTCAGCGGTGCACCAATAAACATCGTCGTCTCTTAAATCCAGAACCCATTTGGTGGTGACAGAATGTGAAATCATGTCATTGTGGACGTGGGTTATGCCTTTTGGTTTGCCTGTGGTACCGGAGGTGTACAGGATATATAAGGGGTCTTCCCATTCCATCCATTCCATTTCAAACTTATCCGGGGCATCTTTCATCAATGCTTTATAACATACGTCACTTTCTTCTAATTCATAGTCTTCTTTGACATTGACTAATACGGTATGTTCTAATTTTGGCAACTCCCACAACACCGTGTCAACACGTTCTTTCAATTCGGGTGTCGTGATCAATATTTTTGCTTCGCTGTTCTGTAAACGGTCACGTACTGCATCAGGCCCGAAGGCAGAAAACATAGGCCCGGCAATGGCGCCGAGTTTTGCAATGGCTATCATGCTGATATAAAGCTCCGGCATCCGGGGCAGAAATATAAATACACGGTCTCCTTTTTTAACCCCTAATTTCCGGAGCATATTGGCACACTTGTCGGAAAGTTTCTTCATCTCCAGGAATGTGTACTTTTGACATGTCCCGTCAGCGCCCTCCCAGTACAAAGCTACCTTATTCTTTCGCCACGACTGGGCATGCTTGTCAATAGCCTCATAGGCGATGTTTACCTTATTATTTCTTATGCAGATATCTTTTTTAATGGCTTCCCAGGAAAATTCCTTATAGGTCCTTTCGTAATCCAGGAGACCATCTGTTACAGGTTTTTTGCTAATAATTTCCGAGTTTTTCATAAATACGATTTTCAGCTATATTTCGTCTCTTGAAAAATTGCGCCAGGGTTGTTTAAAAAATTTTTGCATATATTATAATGTAGGGGCAATTCATGAATTGCCCCTACATTTAACGTCTAGGAATTTCAAACGTACTGCGCTGGTTCAGGTTTGCAGCCTGAACCAAAAATATCAGACACAATCTTATATCACTTATATTTATAAGTCAATCAGAAAGGTTTTAGTATCGATATGTAGGGACACAGATGCTCGCAGATGGGCGCAGAAAAATTCAGCAAAGACTGAGGAAAAGTAATAGTTCACGCAAAGGGCGCGGAGAACGCAGAGAAAAACGCTTACAAAGGAAAAAACCCGCGTGCGTCAGTGCGTGATGAACTCTTGCAGCGAAGTGTTAGTCGAAGCCTCTCTGTTGTGTTAAAGACCAGGTTCCAGTGGAAGACGCCTTCGACGAATCCGCCTTTTTTCAATGACAACGATAGAACTTGGTAACTCTTCGTTTGGAATCGTTTCGAGGGCCACTCTTAAGCGGTCTAAAGCTTCTTGCTCACTGTAATTTCCGCCTCGGAAGAGTATGAGGCCAGGCCCATCAGACTGCGCCATGGCCAAAAGCCGTGGGTAGTCTAAATCAGCCGTAACTATTACCCGTTGTTCATGTCGAGCTTGTTCTGAAATCACTTCATCCAAAGCGCGATCTAACCCCACTTCAAGAGCGTGAACGGCATCATGGCCTTGCCGTACAAGCCACTTTGCCAATTCAGGTGACAGTGGCATGTCAACGAGAAACCTCATCGCGAAAATTCCACCGTTTCCTCTTCTGCCAGATAGGCAGCGTAGCGCAAAGCTTCTTCAATATCCCGGGCTTCTATGTAAGGATAGGCTTTAAGAATAGATTCTTTGGTCTCCCCGGAGGCCAAGAGTCCAAGCAGGCGTGAAACTGGGAAACGGAGTCCACGGATGCAGGGCTTACCCAGGCAAACATTAGGATCTACTGTAATACGTTCAAACTTCATGCGTTATTCACCTCCAAAATTTCCTCACGGATGGTTATCGTCTATTTTCTTTCCATTAAAAAAACTTCGTGTCTTAGTGACTTTGTGGCTAGTTTGAAATTCCCGGACGTTAAATCCTTGTTGACAGAATAGCCTATTTTATTATACATTTACAACATGAAAATTCGTTATTTTGCAGATACAGATACGGCGCTCATTGAATTTTCGAACGAGTCAATTGTGGAAACAAAGGAAATATCGGAAAACCTTTATATTGATTTAGACGGCAAGGGTAATCTTGTCAGCATGACCATTGAGCATGCGAAAGAGAAGGCTAATATTTCAGAAGTATC
>Ga0209317_1001868_pt1 | contig 16728 bp, 11 predicted proteins | sample RifGroB2_FD_183994 | JGI IMG/M metagenome (GOLD analysis project Ga0209317, IMG submission 183994) | Soil microbial communities from Rifle, Colorado, USA - Groundwater B2 (SPAdes) (version 2) | ecosystem: Environmental > Terrestrial > Soil > Unclassified | place: Rifle, Colorado | collected... | reverse complement strand
CTCTCAAATTTTTTTTTACAACAGTCTGTAAATTTTCCTGACAGGTGATATATTAGTCACAGCTAGCTAGCGTAACAGGATCTCGGAAAAAGGAGGTAGTCAGTATCGAAGAAACTCCACCGAAGAGAATTCTAATTACATGACAGATGTAAAACATCCGGTGCGCAAAGCCCCGGAATGACCCCTTGGAAAAGGGGATCAAGCAATCAAAGAAGGAGGCCCGCTAGTATCAGCGGACCTCCTTTCTTTTTGTGATAGTAGCGGCTGGAAACAGGGCGGTGCCATTCTTCAGTGAGTGCAGCGCCTTTGAGCTTCCGCAAGCTTCCTGGCTTGATCTGATGCCAAAATTCCTGGCGCAGCAAAGCCTTCCATAGGCGTATAATAGGATCGTGGCACAATCCAATGACAAAGGAGGCCTTATGAAAAGGATAACCGCAGCGATAGTTGCCATGGCCATTGCCATGGTCTCTTTGCAGGGATGTTACGGGAAGATGGCCCTCACGAAGAAGGTGTACAGGGTAAACGGCGAGGTCAACGACAAATTCCTGCGCAGCCTGGTGAGTTGGGCGTTCATAATCGTGCCGGTGTATCAAATTTCGGTACTGGCTGACATCGTGATCTTCAACACCATCGAGTTCTGGTCCGGGACAAACCCCGTGGCACAGGGAGAGAAGGAGTTCCAGTACAGTGAAAACGGGGAGACCTACAAAATCCATGCGCGCAAGAGCGCCGGCGTGATCACCTACACTTTCAACCACTACAGGGGCGATACCTATCTCGACACCCTAACCATCGACTGGGATATCAAAACCGGGAACTCGTTAGCTTTGCTGCAGAAAGACGGCAAGGCAACACATTTCCAGGCGGTACTCGGTAAGGGAGGCGTGGCGGTGACCAGTTCTGCGGATGGGGTGTTGTACCGTGGGCAGGAATCGGTGGCGCTGTACAACTAGAGGGGGGTGTCACTCAGGAGAAATAAGCCACTGTCACTAGCTGGCCCGGCGGTCCTTGGCCGCAAACAACTTCGGGAGTATACACTGAATTTTTTTTTTACAACAGACTGTAAATTGCCTCTGGCAGGTGCTATATTTGACTCAGCTAGCTAGCGCAACAGAATCTCGGAAAAAGGAGGTAGTAAGCATCGAAGAAACTCCACCGATTAGGATTCTAAAAACCTGACAGCTGTAAAGCTCCGGTGCTCACAGGCACCGGCATTCACCCTTGAAAAGGGAACTCTGCAATAAAAACAAATGAGGCCCGCCAAATTGGCGGGCCTTTCAATTTTTCAGACAGCCAAACCCCTGATCCCGGCTGCATCGACTGACTTTGCCTTTCCGCCTCGAACTACACCCCCTATCCCACTGACAGTATTGTTTCAAGAACAAAGCGCCCAAGGTCTGAACCGAGGCCGGTATCGAGTTTTGATAGAACATTCTCGTTGTGATACCTTAACTGCGCGTGACAGTGGGACACGCCGCGCCCGAGCCGCTATGACACAACATACCACACTGCTTCTTCCTGAGCGACCTATCGCCAGCCAGCCCAACTAGCTTTTGCGAAACCTACGCGCAAAGCCGACTCCCAAAATGCCCAGACCAACCAAGGCAAAGGTAGAGGGTTCGGGGACTGGTGCTGACACCACCTGGAATCGGGCATCTGCATTGGGTCTTGCGGTTCCGTCGGAATAGAACACCCCGCCGGAGTATAGGTTGCCGTCCAGTTCCGCTCCCCATCTCGCAGTGTCGTTGTACAGCGCGATGGTATAGCTAGAGCCGACATCGAACATAATCGAGCTTATATCGAGATTGGCATAGCCCCGAGTGCCGATTGCATGCAGGTCGACTTCCTGGGATAGGAGTTCATGGTCGGCCGTAAAGATACCGGCGCCCCAGAATAGCTTCATCGTGATGAGGTAGTCATTTGGAGCAGACGATTCGTTGCCGTCCCTGACGCCCATGCCGGCCCATAATGCATGGCTCTCTTCTGCCGTGAAGGATTGGCCTATCGGTTGAAAATAATGAATCTGGTTCCAACCGCTACTGACATCCTGAATGATGGTGGCATGAACGGAAACTGCCGAAAACATCAGGACTAAAAGGATGGTCAACCGCGCAACGCTCTTATTCATGTCGTAAACTCCTCCTGCCCTGGATTACGGATCGCTAAGAATCAGCACTTTTCATGCCATCGGGGCTCGGCGTTTCCCTGTCGACCTGAGTAGATCAAGGCTCCGGACTAAAAACGGCGGCAGCTCCGTAACTTACTGTGGACAGGGGCAGGAGGTCGAGGCTAACTCCCGCATTGGGGTGGAACCAGATGGGTTAGCGAATTATGTTAAATTTATCGAATTTTTGTCGGGAAACTTTACAGTCATAGGTGGTGCAACAATACACGATGCTGCCACCGCTCATTTCAAAACGGATCGCGTTTGTTCGCCCATTTGAACGCTTTGCCGAGGTGCTCGACGCGGCGTAGCAGAGTACCGCCGGATAGTTTTGAAACTGACTTAGGTGAGAGACCGCCCTGATGACCATGCAGGAGAGCGGTTGGGAGTCAGAGGTTGTCAAAGATGTTTTGCAAAGACAAAGGGTTACGACAGTGTCGTAACCCTTTGTTGCTTCTGGAGCCATCTAACGGAGTCGAACCGTCGACCTATTGATTACGAATCAATTGCTCTACCAACTGAGCTAAGATGGCAAATCATCTATACTGCAACTTCTTGTTTCTGAATACGGTTAGGGCCTGCGAGCCCGCATGAGAACGTTGTAGCCCTTAGTTTCTACCCGAAAATGGGCGGTGCGTCAATATCATTCTGTGTGTGCAGGTGGCGTTTTTATCTTGCCCTACCGAATGCTTGCCTAGCGAGAATGAATGGGATACGTTTCTATGCATCTTTGGGCGCCGTACGCCAGAGACGCTCAGCCGTTGGTGATAGGTCGGAAATATGAGTGAGGTCTTTGCGTGAAAGGTGAAGAGTCTATTTCGTATAAAGAACTGTTCGAGAAGTATCAGGGTTTATCGCCCGAACATTCACCGGAAATTCGCGCTCATCGATCAAAGGATCGTGTGGTACGGGAGTATCCATTTGTTGAGTTTCGGCCGCGCGGAAGAGAGTATCATGCGGCTCGAAAGCCCAAATATCGCCAGTGAACTTATTAACACTGTGGGAAATCCTGGAACTTCGAGCTGTCTTTAGGGGGTGCGAAATTGAGCTGAGTCAAGAATAGCGTCCCAGATCTTGAGCTTATCTTCCAGTTTTGCGTCTGGAGATTCCATACGAATAACGATCTCCGGATACTCTCCGGAGTCTTTCTTTCCCGCATAGCATAGTGCCAGCCGAAGCTCAGTGCTGCTCGATGACTGTCGGCCATCCTATCTACTTCCTCTTCGCCATCTAATCCGGCTACCTTACGCTTCAGGATATCCTGTCGATGTCCATACCTGTGGCTATGACTGCTGCGGTTCGCGCCAATAGTCCTTCATCCTTGAAACCCCGCCTCCATCATCGCTTCTTTATGCCGGATTTCTCCCACCTGCTGCTTCCTTTTTAAACCCTCTTTCCCGCCCTGCGAAAGCCTATGAATTTGGGAATACCATTGCTTTTGGGAATAACCGTATATTCCCTGTGATATCAGGATCTTGCCGCTAAGGGTTGGCCGCGCGGCAACAATTAGCTCATAACCTTTCCGTGGTGAATACGCCAATATAAAACCAAAGTTTATCTTAAATATTGGCAAGTTGAATGAATATTTCAAACATTGGACTTCCGTTTGCAAACGTAGTTATAGCAAATGACGATTTGGTCAAATTTTCATGGTCAACAACGCCAGTCTCACCACACCAAACACGAGGAGGATGTAACTATGAACCGCAATTCCATGGCCCGAAGCATTCTGCAGATTGTCACCGGTTTGATAACCATGCTGCTGCCGCTCGCCGTTTTTGCCGCAGCGCCGGCCGGCTACCCGGCTGATTATCAGCGAATCATCGATGCCGCCAAGAAGGAAGGGAAGCTGGTGGTGTACGCCACCACCGATACCAAGGCCGCCGAGCCGATCATCAGGGACTTCGAGGCTCTCTACCCCGGCATCAAGGTCGAGTACAACGACCTGAACAGCACCGAGCTGTACAACCGTTTTATCGGCGAGGCCGCCGCCGGAGCCGGAACCGGGGACATCACCTGGAGCGCTTCCATGGACCTGCAGGTCAAGCTGGTCATGGACGGGCACGCCTTGACCTACCGGTCGCCGGAGGCGGGCAAGCTGCCGGCCTGGGCCGACTGGAGGGACCAGGCCTACGGCACCACCTACGAGCCGATCTCCATCGTCTACAACAAGCGCCTCTTGAAGGACAACGAGATCCCGAAATCCCATGCCGACCTGGTCAGGATGTCGGGAAATCCCAAGCTGAAGGGGAAGGTGGTGACCTACGATCCGGAGCGCAGCGGCGTCGGCTTCTCCTACCTGACGCAGGACCTCAAGAACAACAAGGGGTTCTGGGATATGGCCAAGGCGCTCGGACAGTCCGGGGTCAAGGTGTACACCAGCACCGGGGCGATGATGGAGAAGGTGAGTTCCGGTGAGGCACTCATGGGTTACAACATCATCGGCTCCTACGCCTTCCTCAAATCGAAGAAGGACCCCTCCATCGGCTTCCTGTACCCCTCCGACTACACGGTGATCATGTCGCGGGTCATGTTCATCTCCAGGCACGCCAAGAACCCGAACGCCGCCAAGCTCTGGCTCGACTACACCCTCTCCCGCCGCGGCCAGCAGGTGATCTCGGACAAGGCGGACCTCTTTGCCATCCGCTCGGACATCCAGGGGGCCACCACCATGGCGTCGCTCTCCAAACAGCTCGGCAAGGGGGCCAAGCCGATCCCGATCAACAAGGAAACCATCGAGTTCCTGGACCAGAAAAAACGCCTCGACTTCCTAAGGAAATGGCAGCAGGCAATGGGGACGCTTAAATGATGAACAAGACGCCTTTGTCCAAGATCGTGGTGATCATACTCACCGCCATCGCGGTCTTCCTCCCCATCGGCCTGCTCTGCTGGCAAAGCCTGCTGGATGCGCCGTTCTTCCAGGCGGACAAGAAGATGGGGCTGGACGCCTACCGCTTCATTTTCGAAGACCCGGATTTCAAGCGGGCCTTCATCAACTCGGTGTACATCTCCCTGGGCATGGCTTTTATCTCGGTGCCGCTGGGGGGGCTCCTGTCGTTCCTGATGGTGCGCACCGACCTGCCGGGCCGGAGCTGGATCGAGCCGCTCTTGCTGATTCCGGTGTTCGTGTCGCCGATGATCCTCTGCTTCGGCTACACGGTGGCGGTCGGACCGGTCGGCTTCGTCTCCATCTGGGCGCAGAGCATCCTCGGTAACGTCCCCTGGAACCTCTATTCCATGGGGAGCATCGTCCTCATCGCGGGGCTCTCCCACGTCCCCCATGTCTACATCTACTCCTCCTCGGCGCTGCGCAGCCTGAGTTCGGACGTGGAAGAGGCGGCGCGGGTCGCCGGAGCGGGACCGCTCAAGGTGGCCGCCACGGTGAGCCTGCCGATGGTGATGCCGGCGCTGCTCTACAGCGGCGTGCTGGTGTTCTTCCTCGGCTTCCAGGTGTTCGGGCTGGCCCTGGTGCTGGGCGACCCGGAGGGGCACCTGGTGCTCGCCACCTACCTCTACAAGCTGACCAACAAGCTCGGCACCCCTTCCTACCACCTGATGGCCGCCGTGGCGATGTGCATCGTCACCATCACGGTGCCGATGGTGCTGTCGCAGCGCTTCCTTTTGCGAAACGCCCACAAGTACATCACCCTCAAAGGGAAGGGGGCGCGCCAGCGCACCCTTCCCCTGGGCGGCTGGCGCTGGGTGGCGGCGGGGCTGGTGGCAGCCTGGCTGGCGGTGACCGTGGTGATCCCGATCGTCGGGGTCGGCTTCCGTGCCTTCGTGACCAACTGGGGCGAGGGGGTCACCTTCATCGAGGCCTTCACCCTGGACAACTTCAAATCGGTGTTCGAGCAGAGCAACCTGATGCGCGGGGTCATCAACACGGTCCTCGTCGGTGTCATCGGCGGCGGGCTCTCCGTGATCTGCTACACCTTCATCGGGCTGGCGTCGCACCGAAAGAACAACGGCTGGACCAGGCTTCTGGATTACACGGTGATGACGCCCCGCGCCGTTCCCGGTCTCTTGGCGGGCCTCGCCTTTCTCTGGGTCTTCCTGTTCTTCCCGCCGCTGGTCCCGTTCAGAAAGACCCTGGTCAGCCTCTGGCTCGCCTACTCGGTGGTCTGGCTCGCCTACGGCATGCGCCTGGTCAGCACCTCGCTGCTGCAGGTGGGACCGGAACTGGAGGAGTGCGCGCGGGTGACCGGCGCCACGCCGGGACAGGTGAACCGCCACGTGACCATCCCGCTCATCAAGTACGGCCTTCTGGCCAGCTGGCTCATGATCTTCATGATCTTCGAGCGCGAGTACTCGACCGGCGTCTACCTGCTCGGCCCCGGCACCGAGGTGATCGGCTCGCTGATGGTCTCCCTCTGGGCGGCCGGTGCCATCGAGATCATCTCGGCGCTCTCCGTCATCAACATCTTACTGGTCAGCGTGGGTATGGGAATCGCGCTGCGCTTCGGAGTGAAACTTCATGACTGAACTTACCGTACAGGACCTGCACGTAACACTGGGCAAGAATCACATACTGAAGGGGGTCTCCCTGGAGGTGAAACGGGGCGAGATCGTCGCCCTGCTCGGCCCCTCGGGGAGCGGCAAGACAACCCTGCTCCGCACCATCGCCGGCCTGGAGCAGCCAAGCCACGGCGCCATCCGGATCGGGGAGCAGACGGTGTTCGCCTCGGCCAACAAGACCGATATACCGGCGGAGAAGCGCTGCCTCGGTTTCGTCTTCCAATCCTACGCCCTCTGGCCGCACCGGACCGTCTACGAGAACGTCGCCTACGGGCTTAAGCTGCGCAAGGTGCCCGAGGCGGAGACCCGGGAGCGGGTGCAGGAGGTGCTGCGCAACCTCGGGCTCGGCGATCTCGCCGAGCGCCATCCGCACCAGCTCTCCGGCGGGCAGCAGCAGCGCGTCGCCTTGGCCCGCTCCCTGGTCTACAAGCCACAGGTGATCCTGCTCGACGAGCCGCTCTCCAACCTGGACGCCAAGCTGCGCGAGGAGGCCCGCATCTGGCTGCGCCAACTGATCATCGACCTGAACCTTTCGGCGGTCTGCGTCACCCATGACCAGGCGGAGGCGATGGCGATGGCCGACCAGGTGGTCCTTTTGAAGGACGGGGTGATCGAACAGGCCGGCACGCCGCAGGAGATGTACGGCGCGCCGAAATCGCTCTTCGTCGCCGAGTTCATGGGGGCGAACAACACCATCAGCGGCATGATCACCGAGGTCGACGGGGAGAACGCCGTCATCGAGGGTAACGGCTGGTCCTTGCGCGGCAGGCTTCGGGCCGGGCTGAAGGCCGGTGACCGGGCCACAGGGGTGATCCGCCTGGAGCAGATCAAACTGGCCCAGACGCCGAAGGAGAATTCCCTCCGGCTGCCGCTCTCCGCCTCGGTCTACCTCGGGAACACCTGGGAGCACGTCTTCGACCTGTCCGGCGGCACGCTGCGCGGGTACGGCAACGAGTTCATGCACCCGGGCGAGCAGCTGATAGACATCCCGGCCGAACACCTCTGGCTTTTCTAGCCCCGGGGCATGCGGCAGGAGGCGGCATAGATCAAGGAAAGGAGGGGCAGTTCCCCGGCTGAACCAGTGTTTTTTATCAGTAGTTCATTTTGCGGCGTTTGGAATGGCAACACACAAGGAGGCAGTATGAAACAGATCAGGATCAAATCGTCGGTTGCCGCCATGGCGGCGGTGCTGTGCATGGCTTCGAGCGCGTCGGCCCTGGAGAACGAGTTCCACGGCATGTTGCTCATCAAGGGGGACTTCACCAACTTTGACCAGGCCGGCGGCAACGATGTCATGAAGGCTTCGACCCGGGTGCCGGGGAACATCCTCTCCCAGGGCGACACGGGAAAGAGCTTCTTTTTTACCGAACAACGGGCCCGGCTGCTCTACAGGGCGACCCTGACCAACGATGTGAAACTGGTGACGCAGTTCGAGATCGATTCCCGGTGGGGCGACACCTCCCAGTCAACGGCAACGACCCGCAACGTCGGCGGGGCGATGGAGGCGGACCAGGTCAACCTGGAGACCAAGAACGTCTACATGCAGTTCAAGGTCCCCTATATGCCGACCACCGTGCTGGCGGGCATCCAGCCCTTCGACGACTCCTACAAGGGGGTGTTCCTGAGCGCCGACATCGCGGGGGTCATGTCCACCACCTCGATCGGCGATGCAAAGCTGCGGGTCGGGTGGCTGCGCGGCTACGACAACAAGAACTTCAACGGCGCCGACAACACCATCCCGCCGGTGAATGCGACCTCGGATAACAAGGGGACCTCGGCCTTCGTGCCGGGGCGCTACTCGCTCGATCTCGGCATCCTGGAGGCGAACTTCAACGTTAACAAGGCGCTGAAAGCAGGGGCTTCCTACTACATGACCTACGACAACCTCTCCGGGGGCTACAACGTGCTGAGCACCTTCGGCGTGAACGCCGCCTACAATTACGGGCCGGGCGTGGTGGACGGCTTCGTGCTGTACCAGACGGGCGACAACCCGACCAACAACTTCGGCCGCGTCGGCGCCAAGGTGAGCGCCTTCGCGGCGAACGTCGGCACCAAGGTCAAGGCGGGCCCCGGCACCCTGCGCGCCAACTTCCTGTATGCCTCCGGGGACGACGGCCAGGGGGAGATGTCCGCCTTCCAGGGGGTGAACCAGTTGGGTGACGGTAACACCACTTCCACCTTCTCGGCCGCCCAGATGACCATGCTGATCACCAACACCAAGTATTCCGCCAACACCGACCGCGGCATCATCAACACCGTGTCCAACTATGACCAGGGGGTCATCGGTGCCTTCTTCGGCTACGACGTCGACATCGACAAGGCGTTTCTCAAGGCGAACCTCGGCATGGCCGCTGCCGCCAAGGAAAACCAGAGCTTCAAGCTGAGGAACCAGAACACCGGGGGCTTCGAAAACGGCAATTACCTCGGCACCGAGGTGAACGCCGAGGCGGGGTACAAGATCAGTGAAAATCTGACCGCCAGCCTGGTCGGTGGCTACGTGTTCCTCGGGGACTACTGGACCGATACGGCAAAGCCTGCCGGCGGAGCCGTCAAGACCCCGGACAACCCCTGGAAAACCCAGGCTGTGCTGAAGCTGGTGTTTTAACACCCGTTCAACGTTCTACGTTTAACGTTGTTCAACCCGTTCTATGTTCTAGTTGACCGCTTTGACTGCGTGCGCGGGGCGACCCGCGCACGCGCTAGGAACTGGCAACCTGCACGCAAATCGTGTATAAACGGGGGCAGCTGCCGGCAAACCGGGACGCGGGAGCGTCCCAAGATGCGTTCCAACGCTGGAGCATTGGAACGATGAAAAAGGCCCGACAAACCCTCGCCCTCCGGGAGAGGGTGGCCAAAGACCGGGTGAGGGGCTTTTTGCCTGCGGAAACGATACCCCCCCGGGGTCAGACCCTGGCACGAGGCCCGGCCCCGGTTTGCTTAGGAGTATAAGGAGTAACCATGAAACCGACTCTCCTTGCCCTGGTCTGCACGGTCCTGCTGCTCACCTTGCCGGGGGGCGCCCTGGCGCAACCGCTGAAAGTCCACGTCTCCCGCTTTACCGTTACGGGAACGCCGGCAAAGGACGAGCTTGCCCCGACGCTCCAGGGGATACTCTCCTCCCGGCTGAATCCGGAACGGGTGCAGCTGGTCGATACCGCGGACAAGGCGGAACTGCTGCTGGCCGGCAGCTACGCGCTGTTCGGCAGGCTGTTCAGCCTGGACGTCCAGATCAGGAACAGCGCGAGCGGCAGGATCCGCACGGTTTTCGAGCAGGGGCAGGATCAGGACGACCTGCTCCCCGCCATGGGACGCCTGGCGCAACAGATCGACAGGGAACTGGCGAAACTCACCCAGGGGAGCGCCCCGGCTGCCGCCGCTTCGCTGCCGGCCGCAATCACGCCGGACCTCCCGCCCCCTCCTGTGCCCTCTCCGGCAGAGGGCTACCTCGTCAAGGGGGACGCCGCTGCCGGCAGCCCGGGTAGCCAGCCGGGCGTCGAGCTGCCAGGGGTGTTCTCCGGCATCGCCCTCGGGCGCATCCTGCCGGGCGGGGAGCGCGAACTGTTCCTGACGGCGGAGCGGAAGATCCGCTACTACCGGCTCGGGAAGTCCGGTCTCAGGGAGGTCGCAGAGGTGGTCATCCCGCGCCCGGCGAAGGTCCTCGGCATCGACAGCGCCGACCTCGACGGCGACGGTGCCCCGGAGCTGTACGTCACCGTCATGGACCGGGAGAGCCTGACTTCGCAGGTCTACCTCCCCAAGGAGGGGGGGCTGGAAATGATCGCCGGCAACCTGCCGTTCTTTTTCAGGGGGATCGGCCCCGACTTCCGGTCGCGCACGATCTACACCCAGGAGCTGGGGGCTACCGGAGAGTTTCTCTCCCAAGTGGCGCCGCTGGTCAAGGCGGGCGCACGGTTCGAGACGCGGGACCGGCAGAAACTGCCGGGTAACGGCGCCATCTTCAACTGCACCGGTTTCCGCGACGCTGCCGGCAGGGTCTTGTACGCCGTGCTGGAGGGGGACGGCCATATCGGCGTCAGCTCGCCCGAGGGGCGGCAGCTCTGGCAGAGCAGTGAGAAATTCGGCGGATCGGAGAATTTTTTCACCCGGGAGTCGCTGGCCGAGCAGAGGGCAACCGGCGGCGACCGCCTCTGGACCTTCCTGGAACAGCGGATCATCGCCACGGCGGACGGGAAACTGCTGGTGCCACGTAACCAGGGGACCCTCAGCGTCGGCAACAGCCGCTCCTATACGAGCCACACGCTGCATGCCTTCGCCTGGTCCGGCTCTCACCTGAAGGAACTCTGGCATTCGAAGCCGGCGGCGACCTACCTGGCCGATTTCGCCTTCGACCCGGCATCGGGCGAGGTGCTGCTGCTGGAGGTGGTCCAGAAGGAGAGTATGTTCAACCAGGGGGTGACCCGGATTTCCCGACACAGGGTGCAATGACGGGAGGCCCATGCCGGCAAGGGGATGAGGGATGAGGGATGAGGGATGAGGGATGAGGGATGAGGGATGAGGGATGAGGCGATGCCAGGGCGGATAGGGATGCTGCGCCGGGCGGTCACGGCGGCGGCCGGCTCACTGGTCTTCTTGCTGCTGGCCATGGCGGCCTTTGCCGGCGCCTCGGAGAAGCGCGAGATCATCAGGGTCGGCGGCAACCGCGATTACCCACCCTACGAGATGGTGGACGAGAAGGGAGAGCCGGCCGGGTTCACGGTTGACCTGCTCTACGCCCTCGCAGAGGTGATGGGGATGAAGGTCGAGGTGAGCCTGGGAGACTGGGCCAAGCGCCATGACGGCCTGAAGGACGGCGAGATAGACATGACGCTCGGGATGAACAACTCGGCTGAGCGGGAAAAGGTCTTCGATTTCACCTCGCCCCACACCATCGTGCAGCAGGCGATCTTCGCGCGCCGGGACTCGCCGACGGTTTCGTCCCTGGAAGAGCTGCGCGGCAAGAAGGTGATCCTGCACCGTAACGGCATCATGCACGAGACCCTCCGCAAGCTCGGCTACGAAAAGGACCTCATCTTCGCCGAAACCCCCGCCGGCACGCTCAGGGAACTCGCCTCGGGGCAGGGGGACTACGCCCTGGTCGCCCTGCTGCCGGGGATGTACATCATACGGGAGCACAAGCTCAGCAACCTGGTCCCGGTGGCGCGCAACGTCGCTTCGTTCCGCTTCTCCTTCGCCGTCCGGGAGGGGGACTCGGAACTCCTCTCCCGCCTGAACGAGGGGCTGGCCATCCTGAAGAAGACCGGCCAGTATCAGGTCATCTACGACAAGTGGCTCGGCGTCTTGGAGCCGACCCGGGTCTCCTGGGAAAAGGTGCGCAAGTACGCGGCGATGACCCTGATCCCCCTGATGCTGCTGCTTGCCAGCACCTTCGTCTGGTCGCGCACCCTGCAACGGAGGGTCGCCGAGCGCACCATCGAGCTGGCGCGGGAGGTGGCCGAGAAGGAACTCGCCCTGAAGAGCCTGCGTCTCGAACAGGACAAGCTGGTCCAGGCGGACAAGATGGCCTCGCTCGGCATCCTGGTGTCGGGAGTGGCCCATGAGATCAACAACCCGAACGGTCTCATCCTTTTGAGCGTGCCGACCCTGAAAGAGGCGTTCGAGGACGTGGAGCAGATCCTGGAGGGGCACTACCGGGAGCATGGCGATTTCAACTTCGGCGGGCTCCCCTATTCGCGGATGCGGGACAAGCTTCCAGAAATCATCGTGCAGGTCCAGGAAGGGGCGAAGCGGATCAAGCGGATCGTGGACGACCTGAAGGACTTCGCCCGCCAGGGGCAGGCGGGGGGGCAGGAATCGTTCGATTTCAACCAGGTGATCCAGGCGGCCGTGCGGCTCGTCTACGCCACCATCTGCAACGCGACCCTGCACTTCAATTTCGAGTACGCCGACGACCTCCCCAAGGTGAACGGCAACTCGCAACGGATCGAGCAGGTGGTGATCAACCTGATACTGAACGCCTGCCAGGCGCTCCCCAGCCGGGAATGCGCCATCCACCTCTCGACGAGCCGCGGCGCGCTGGCGGGAACCGTGGTGCTCACCGTAAGGGACGAAGGGATCGGCATCCCGGTGGAAAACCTCTCCCATCTCACCGACCCCTTTTTCACCACCAAGCGCGAGCACGGCGGCACCGGACTGGGGCTCTCCGTCTCCAGCGCCCTGGTCAAGGATCACGGCGGCTCGCTGGAATTCGCCTCGCAACAAGGGTGCGGCACCACCGTCACCCTCACTCTGCCGGCCGTCCGGAAGGAAGACTCTTATGAAAAGTGAAACGACCCCCACCTTCAGCGTGCTGCTGGTCGATGACGACCCGGCATGGCTCATGTCCCTTGCCGTCAGCCTGGAACGCTGCACCGGCATCACGAACATCATCACCTGCCAGGACAGCCGGGAGGTAATGGGGATGCTGGCACAACGCAAGGTCGGCCTGATCCTGCTCGACCTGGTCATGCCGCACCTGGGGGGAGAGGAACTCCTGGCGATGATCCACGAGCAGCATCCCGAGATCACGACCATCGTCATCAGCGGCATGAACCAGCTTGAGACGGCGGTGCACTGCATGAAGATCGGCGCCTTCGACTACTACGTCAAGACCGACGACGAGGACCGGCTGATGAACGCCGTGCTGCGCGCCACCAGGATGATCGAACTGGAGCGCCAGAACCGGGAGATGTCCCGCCAGATCCTGAACGGCGGCCTGAAGCACCCGGAGGCCTTTGCCGGCATCGTCACGGCAGACCGCGCCATGCACGCCATCTTCGCCTACCTGGAGGCGGTTGCCCCGAGCCGCCAGCCTCTGCTGATCAGCGGTGAAAGCGGCGTCGGCAAGGAGCACATAGCGCTGGCCGCGCACCGTCTGAGCGGCTGTGCCGGGCCGCTGGTCGCGGTGAACGTGGCGGGGCTGGACGATACCGTCTTCGCCGACACCCTTTTCGGTCACGTGCGCGGCGCATTCACCGGTGCGGAACAGGCGCGGCGCGGCATGGTCGAGGAGGCCGCCGACGGCACCCTCTTTCTGGATGAAATCGGCGATTTGAGCATCCAGTCCCAGGTCAAGCTGCTGCGCCTGCTCCAGGAGGGGGAATACTTCCCCCTGGGGAGCGACCGGCCGAAACGGCTCAAGGCGCGCATCATCGTCGCCACGCACCAGGACCTGGCGGCAAAGCAGGCAAACGGCCAGTTCCGGCGCGACCTGTACTACCGTCTGCGCACGCACCAGATCCAGGTGCCGCCTCTCAGGGAGCGTAAGGAGGACATCGCCTTGCTGCTGGACCATTTTCTCGGCGAGGCGGCGCAAAGCCTGGGGAAGAAAAAGCCGACCCCGCCCAAGGAGCTGGCCCTTTTGCTGCGCACCTACCGGTTTCCCGGCAACGTCCGGGAGCTGCAGGGGATGGTGTACGACGCGGTGAGCATCCACCGCGACCGGATCCTGTCGATGGAGTCGTTCCTCAAGGCGACCGGCAGGGGGGAGGGGCAGCAGGTGGAAGCGGCGGCACCGACGCCGAGGGAGGACCTCTTTGCCGCCTTCGATGTCCTCCCCACCTTCGGGGAAGCGGCCGAGCTGCTGGTCGGCGAGGCGATGTCCCGCGCCAACGGCAACCAGAGCATCGCCGCCCGCCTGCTCGGCATCTCCCAATCGGCGCTTTGCAAGCGGCTGAAAAAAGGGAGATAAGCCCGGATGGCAACCACCCACATCTTCCCCACTTACTGTAAGGGGATAAAAACCCCTTGATTTTCTTGACAGTCGGCTTTTCCTCTTTAAAATTGGCAAATTGTCAATCCAGGTTGAGGAGGCTACACCATGAATAAATTACGGTTGTATGTTGTGGCAGCATCAATATCAGCGGTTCTGGCAGCAGGAGTTTGCCTGGCCGCCGAACACCCGGGGAAGGAGGTCGAGAACCCGAAAGCGGAGCATCCGGGAAAAGAGGTCGAGAAGACAAAGGCGGAGCACCCCGGCAAGCCGGTCAGCGCCAAGTTCGTCAAGAAGTCGATCAAGGAACATGTCAAGGCTCAGTCCAAGGCTACCGGCGGCGTCTTTGTCATCGATGACGATAAACTCGGCAAGAAGTGGAAGCTGAAGCTCGACAAGATACACGATCCGGTCCGCATGTTTGAGAAGGATGGGAAGATGATTTACTTCACCTGCAGTGATTTCAAGTCCACCGAAGGAAAGGATGTCATCGACACAGACTTCTGGATGGTTCCCAAAGGGGATAAGCTGGAGGTGATCGACACCAAGATCCACAAGGTAAATGGTGAGCCCCGCTACACCTATGAAGGGACCGAAATAAAGAAAATCAAATAGTCCCCGGACACCGTCAGATTTCAGGCTTGCAAGCCCCCCTCATCCGGGGGCTTTTTTATAGCTTTCATCCCCGCTAAAAGAAAGTTCGAAGGAGTGTTTATGCGCATGCACCGGTACCTATTTTGGACGGCTGTTACGCTGACGGTCTTGAGCGCCCTGGCGCATGGGGCGGTTACAGCGGAGCCGGAAAAAAGACATTTTCTCTTCAGTTACAAAGTCAAGCTGAAGGATATCCCTCAGGGTGAGCTGCGGCTATGGATTCCTGTCGCCCCAAACAACGGGGAGCAGACGGTTAAGCTTGCCAAGGTGACCGCGCCCATTCCGTTGGAACCGAAAAAAGAGGGGGAATACGGCAATTCCCTGCTGTACGGTAGAGTCAAGGCCCCTGCAAAAGAGTTGGAAATCGAACTGCAGTACGAAGTGACTCGCATCGAGAAAAAGGGAAGCCTGACGGGAAGCGGCACCATTGCGCCTGCGCCAAGGGAGGAGCTGGCCCGTTTCCTGGCGCCGGACCGCCTGGTGCCACTGAACGGCAGAATCAGGAAGCTTGCGGCAGAGGTGACCGCGGGGAAGCTCACTCCCCTGGCAAAAGCGCGGGCCATCTACGACTATACCGTCGATAACCTTTCCTACGACAAAAGCGGCACCGGCTGGGGAAGAGGCGACATCAACCACGCCTGTGACTTAAAGCGTGGCAACTGCACCGACTTTCATGCCATGCTTATCGGTCTTTGCCGGGCAAGCGGCATCCCGGCCCGGTTCATCATCGGCTTCCCCATCCCGGAGGGTGCTAAAGAGGGCAGTATCGGGGGATACCACTGCTGGGCCGAGTTTTACCTCCAAGGGAAAGGCTGGATCCCGGTGGACGCCTCTGAGGCAAGCAAGAACAGGGCAAGGAAGGAGTACTACTTCGGCACCGTGTGTGAAAACCGGGTGGAATTTACCACGGGGCGGGACATCCTGCTCGAACCATCCCCGCAAGGAGAAAAACTCAATTATTTCATCTACCCCTATGCCGAACTGGACGGAAAGCCGTATGACAAGATGGAGAGAAGCTTTACGTTTCGGGAGGTATGAATCCCAAGCCAATGGTCGGAGATTTCCCCTCTCATCTTTCCCCGCAGAATAGCTCCAGAAGCCTCTCTTCGGCCATTCCGCGACCAATGGCCGCCAGCAGTCGGCATATGGCGGACAAATGGTTCGCGGGCCCCAAAAATGCCTTTCTCTATGAGAACCGGCAAACCGGAAGCGTTAATTAGCGGAAAAAAACCTCTCCCTGCACAGGCGGCACCGTAGCCGACTCACCTTTCTAATCTGCGCCGACACCCCCTCCGAAAAACCCCTGCGATACTTAAAGCTTGCCGCCGAGGCTCTCATTAGAGAAGGTGGCCGGGGCCTCCGTGCGGTCTTGCCGCGATACCCTACCTTTTCACTGTCATTTCTCTAATCTAGCCAAAAAGCCGAACCCGGGGCGTACGTTTTGCTTTAATGAGATTCGGGGCGGTCTACCTTTTCGCGCACAAAATTCCGAACTGAAGGCTTGTGGGGTGTCAGATGCTGAAGAAATTGTTCATTGCGATTATGCTGTTAGGTGTTGTTCCGGGCCTTGCCAACGCATGGACGATCACGGCAAAGATAGGGAGCGCGTCGGGGTCTCTGACCTGCGAGGGGGTGACGCTGAACAGCGGACTCAGTTATATCACGGTCCCCAATACCAGCGCCTCCA
>Ga0209317_1001867_pt1 | contig 16731 bp, 19 predicted proteins | sample RifGroB2_FD_183994 | JGI IMG/M metagenome (GOLD analysis project Ga0209317, IMG submission 183994) | Soil microbial communities from Rifle, Colorado, USA - Groundwater B2 (SPAdes) (version 2) | ecosystem: Environmental > Terrestrial > Soil > Unclassified | place: Rifle, Colorado | collected... | reverse complement strand
CCCTACTCGATCCGGATGTCTGCGCCGGCACTTGTCAGGCTGGCCGTCGGCAGGCACGCAAAGCGTGTGCAGCAACCTGAATCGAGAGGGGGAGCCATGGACGAGAAACTGGCACGGATGGCCGCCTTGGCCGGCAGCAACGAGGAGATTGCGGAGAAGCTGGACGCGGTGCTGGCAGGGCCCAACGACCGCGCCTATCTGGTCTGCGGTTACGCCGACTGCAAGCTTCACCTGAACGGGCGCTGCACCATCTACACGGTGCTGGACGTCCCCCGCATGAAGAGCGGCGCCCCCTGCAAAAGCTACGAGAGGTCGAGCTCCCCCGAGAATTGACCCTGGCGGGATCAGTCGTAGAGGGATTCTTCCTCGGGGGGCATGCGGCCGTTTCGGTCCAGGAAGGCGAGCTGCTCGAGCTTCTTGCCTACCCGCTCGCTGCAGAAGGTCCAGATGCGGTAGCTTTCCATGCAGAGGATGGTGAAACCGGCGCCGAAGACCGCCCAGTAGTTGTCGCCGAGCGCCTCGGTGAAATAGTAGAAGAGGTAGAACCCGCCCAGGTATGCTACGTGGCAGAAGCTGCTTTTGTGTTGCACCCCCGACATCATGCGCGACAGGCTCAGGATGATGGCGGAGAAGGTGTACAGCACCAGCACCAGGCTGATCATGAGCGGCGTCGGCGGGGCGCCCAGCGAGGCCACGACGGCAGCCGGGGAGGGGAGGAACCAGAACTCCCGCCAGGCGAGCATGCTGACCACCAGAAACAGGGAAAGCGCCCACAGCCCCCGGTTGGAGAACCTTTTCAGGCGCTTTACCTCGTCGATGAGCCCCAGGCGCAGCGTCGCCTGAGAGCAGCTAGCTCCCTCCCCCATGACCCCCGTCTTGTTGTCTTCTGCCTGCTCCATTAGTCACTCGCGGCTGTCATGGGCGGGAACTCAGTCATTTGTCCTGACAAGGGTGGCGTCATCTTCTGTCTTGAATGACTGCTGCTCAATCTCGTTTAATTTGACCCTTATAAAGTAGTAAGACTGGGCTATCTTGTCAAGCTCATAAGGGAGATTAGTCGGGCGAGAGGCATCGCTGTTACGCTCGCTTCTCTCCGTGTACTCCTGCAGTTTCTTCATCGGCACCAGGACGATCATCTTTAACAGAGTTATGACGCCTGCTATGGTGAGAACCAGTGTCAGTACAGAGAAGACCAGCATCTCTATGCGTATCGTCGTAAGAGAATTGAGCGTCGCCTCCTGGGAGAGCCCTATGTCCAGGGTCCCCAGGACCTTCTGCTCCCTGGGGTGGAAGTGGCAGGCGGCGTTGGCACACTCCGGCTCGTTGTAAATGGGCGCGGTGACGGCGAGCACCTCCTGGCCGGCCGCGTTCCTGAACCTCCTTGCCTTCTGCATGTTCCCGATCGTGGTCGCCGGCGCCGCCTTTTCATGGCAGACCACACACCCTCGCCTTTTCATGGCAGACCACGCACCCTTCGGCCTTCTTGTCCACCTGGCGGTTCACCTCTTCCGGCTTGGAGGAGAAGGCGACCACCCCCCTCTTGTTGAAGATCCGGACGTGCTGCACGCCGCTTTGCTCGCTGATGTTCCGGATTATGGCGCCGTTTAGCTCGCCGTCGGACTTCATCATGGCGTAGCGGGTCGACTTCAGGACGATCCCTGCCAGGTTGTTCGCGTGCCCTATGGAATCCCGGATCACGACCTGCTTGATCGCCGCGTAAAGCAGCACGAAACAGACCGCCAGGAAACCTGTGACGACTATACCTACGGGAACCAGTGCCCTACCTGCGATTTTGTCGAACATGGCGCCATCTCCCATTGCTGCTCTTGCTGCCCCCCTCCAGGGGCAGGCACCCCTGCTGCATCTCCTTCCGCGGCTCACCCCTTGCCGTCCGGCGAGCCGCGGAAGGTTTCTCCTCCGGCTAATCGACTTCGGACATCTTGCCGTAGCTTGCCACCGGGACCGGGCTCCCCGCGCGCCTTGCGGCAGGGGCGCGCAGCGCCTCGGTGACCGGAGCCTCCTGTTCCTGCTGCCTCCAGCGGTACAGTATCGGGAGCCGGTACAGGATGAAGCGGTACACCACGATGTAGATGGCGAAGATGGTCAGGCTGATCACCACCTCGCGCCACGGGGGGACCTCCCGGTGCGGCAGTTTCCAGTTGAAGGTGATCATGGCCGTGTTGACCCGGTTCAGGACCACGCCGAAAACGGTCATGAACGCGCCCAGCCTTACCATGTTCAGCTTCCGCATGTGCACGCCGTAGGTCATCAGGGTGAGCGGGAGCATGAAGCCCACGATGATCTCGAGCATGAACCACTGCCCCCAGCCGCTGTCCAGGTACGCCCACTTGTTGTCATGGGCGATGCCGATCAGCTTGATGGTGATGTAGGTGGCGATCCCCATGCAGGCCCCCTTGGCGAGCGAGACGGTGACCCGGTCCAGGCTCTCGTGGAATCTGCGGTCTCCGCGCCACTTCATGGCCTTGGCCGCAATCGTGCTGACGGTGATCACCATGCACAGCCCCCCAGGCAGCGAGGAGACGAAGAAGTGCAGCCACTGGAAGGAGGAGGAATACCAAAGCGGGTGCACCTTCCCCGGTGCGTAGGTGAACAGCGCGCCGAGCGCCCCCTGGTGCAGCGTCGAGAGGATGATGCCGGCCACGGTGAGCCCCAGGGTGATCCTGCGCACCCCGCGCTTTCCGGCCGGGAACCCGATCCACTCGAAGAAGGCGCTGGAGACCTCCGCGACCTGCACCGAAAGGTAGGTCGCGACGTGCCAGGCGACCAGGAAGAGCACGGCCGCCGGCCCGAAGGAGACCACCATCGGATAGGGCAGACGCCACGGCTGCCCCAGGTCCGCCATCAGGTAGATGACCGCGAAGAAGTAGCCGAGCAGGCCGTTTAGCAGGGCGAGCCGCTCGATCGGCTCCAGGTCGTGCCTGCCGAAGATCTCGCAGGCGGTGCCGAGCTGGAAGCCGGAGGAGGAGAGCGGCACCATCGCGAAGAGCCCGAAGCCCAGGAAGAGCCCCCAAGGGTAGTCGTTGGAGCCGCTGGTGGCCCAGGCGAGGCCGAAAAAGAAGCGCCCGATCAGGATCGGTATCCCCACGGCGAAGATCACGGCCAGTACCCAGTTGAACGGGTTTCTGAACGCCTGCAGCAGGTACTGGCTCGGGGTGAGCCCCAGGAGCAGCTTGTCAGTAAGGGTACGTTTCCTCCCCGAGTCGTCGTAGGGCGAGTCGACTATTGCCAAACCGTGCTGGATCATTTTTTTCATGGCTCGCGATCCTCCTGGGTGGTTTCAGTGTCATGACCATGCTCTTTGTCCGCGTCGTGCTTGGAGAGCAGGTGGATGCCGGAAAAGAGCGCCGGCCAGATCGACAGTACCATCGGTACCATGCCGAGGAACTCCTTCACGTTCGAGATGATCGGGTCGTTGCTGAGCGAGGTGTCGAAGCCGATCTTGTCGAAATCGGCCCCGGCGAGGTATAGCCAGCTGGTCCCTCCCACCTCCTTCTCCCCGTAAACATGGTCGATGTAGCGCTCCGGAGTGGCCCGGATCCTCTCGTGCGCCAGCTTGACGAGGTCGGAGCGATGCCCGAAGGTGAGGGCCTCCTGGGGGCAGATCTCGACGCAGGCGGGGGGCTTCCCTACCTTTAGCCGGGTGTCGTAGCAGAGGACGCACTTCTTCACCACCGGGTTGGTCACGCTCTCGTAGTCGTAGGCCGGGACGTTGAACGGGCAGGCGATCATGCAGTTGCGGCAGCCGACGCAGACCTTGGGGTTGTAGATAACCGCCCCTTCCTTGGTCTTCGTATAGGCATTAACGAAGCACGAGGTGAGGCAGGCGGGCTCGTTGCAGTGGTTGCACTGAGGCAGGCGGGCTCGTTGCAGTGGTTGCACTGCACCTTGCGGTAGACCGGCCCCTTGGGCTTGTCCTCTTGGTACTGGTTCACCACCGTGTAAGCCTTCGCCGTCGGACGGCGGGTCTCCTGGAATACGGAGGCGTCGTCGAAGGAGGTGTCGGGCTCGGGGAGATGCTGCTCCTTGTTGCAGGCAGCCTCACAGCTGCGGCAGCCGATGCAGCGGGTGGTATCCACCAGCACGCCCATCGCCTCGGGATATCCCTCGAACGACCCGCTCGCCCACCCCTTGCTGGTTTTGCCGAGCGCTATGGTAGTCCCGCCTATCAGGCACGCCTTCAGGAAGTTTCTTCGTTTCATCAGCGTCCTCCTTATTTCATGATGTGCTGTTAAAGATGGTGCGTCTCAATGCCCTTTTGCGGCACGGGCCGGCTTGGATCCCTTCCTCTGCGAACTGTAGAACGCCTCTCCCTGCGTGGTGCGCGGATGGCATTCCATGCATCCGACCGGCCCCGTTCCCTGTTTGCTGTGGCAGCCTATGCAGCTTTGGTGCATGGCCCCCTTGAGCCCCATCTTGTCCCCCATCTTGTCGAGGTGGTAGCGCCGCTCTTCGGCGCGCCTGGCGGCGAGCGTGTCAGGGGAGAACGGTGTCGATGAGTGGCATCCCCTGCAGGAGACGACGGAGGTGGGGCTGCTGTTTTGGTGGCATCTCGCGCAGTTTGGATCCAGGACCAGGGTGCCGGTGGTGTGGTGGTGGCAGTCGGAGCATTCCTTGATCAGCTCGATGTGCTTTGCGTGGTCGAAGGAAAAGGCGCTGAACAACTTGCCGTTTTCGTTCAGCGTGATGGAGTCCGGGATCGTCGCGCAGTGGGGTGCGGCGACCTGGGACAGCGACGTGGCGCACAAGGTGAGCGCTGCGAGTATCAACGGTTTGTAAGAGGACATGTCATGTTCTCCTGACGGTTTAGTGGGGAGCTAGGCTCCCTTGCTGATTTGGGCTTGGCTTTTAGCTGATCTGCCGGGTCCCGCCATGGCCGCCTCACTGCCCGGGTCCGTCCTTGGCCTGCTCCCCGCGCTTGTGCAGGTAGCGGTAGAAGGCCGGGAAGCCGATGAAGAAGGCGACGCATATCAGGTACTCGATCCCCTTGATGTACTGGTAGAAGTCGACCAGCGTGAAGACTTCCTTGATCTGACCGATGCTGCCCAGAGATTCTTGGATCATGGTATTAGCTCCTTTGCCGTCGGATTGCCCGCCGACTAGTTCTTGATGCGCGATGCGGTCTTTTCCTGCTCCTTGCCGATTCCCTTGATCATGCCGTAGAGGGTGATGATGGCAGGGATCAGCTGCACCACGAGCACCAGGGCGCAGAAGCCGAGGAAGAGCATGATGCCGAGTTTGCTGACATAGACCTTGCTGGTCGAGGCGGCGCAGGCGTTGGCCGCCGTCATGAGAAAGACGATGGAGGTGTTGATTGCCGCGGTGAAACCCCTGTTCGTTTTCATGATGTTCCTCCTTTGGTGGTGTGATGTTGAAACGGTAGGCGCCGGTTGCCGGAGCCCGGGCTCTTCCGGTACAAAGTCGGTTCAGGCCAGCCGAGGCCTCAAGCTTTCGAACGCGCACCGAACCGCCTGGCGGATCTCCTCCCGGTCCTTGGCGTCGACCGGTTTCAACGCATGGTAGAAGATCCCTTCGCTTCTGAGCTTTCTGGAGAGCGGCAGCGAGGTGCCGGCGGCGATCAGTATGATGGTCAGCTTGCGGTTGCACTGCTTCAGGAGCGGTATCAGTTCGGCTGCCGTGAACTCGTCGAACTTCGTGCCCAGCAGCACGACCTGCGCGGTCTTTTTCAGGATCCCGGAAAGGGCGCTTTCCACCGAATTGGTGACGATGACGTTGTAGCCTGACTCGATGAACATCTCGGCCATCTGTTTTCTGCAATCCATGTCTTCGTCCACTATGAGAAGTCCTTGCATGGCTTTACCCTCACATGGCGGGGAGCGATGCCTTCCCGGCCCCGAAACCCGGGAAACACCGGCTCCGCCAGCTTGCAGTCGGTCAGGGGGTGGTCCTGTTGTGCCTGACTGCCTCCTGGTCCTGCTGGTCGGCTTCAGACGAGAAGATCCCTTTCAAGATGCCCAGGAAGAGGGTCAGGGCCGGGAGGAACTGAAACAGGACGACGAGGGTTATGAACGCGGCGAAGAAGGTTGCGCAAAGCCCCAGGCTCCCGTCCCCGCTTGACCCGGCGGACGCCAGGGCGTGGGTCGCGGTAATCAGCAGTGACGCTGTGGTTGCGGATAAGAATTTCATGATAATCTCCTTTTCTTGCCGGGGACTCGAAACGGCAGCGTTACAGCTCCTGCCCGGCATGCCAACCTGTATAGCATCGAGCGTGCCACCGTCGTTCCTGCCGGCCAAGGTGCTGTTGTTGCGCGGTTCGCTTCTTTGGGGCGCTCTTTTGGGGTGCTTTGGCAGCCGCGAATGTATAGGCGCGTTATACAGGCCGCATCCCCATCGGTGGCGGCTGTGTAGGAGGCGGGAGGTAAAGGCGTGTCGAATCGAGAGGTAAGCTGCTCTCCGGCGGTGTATGGGACCGGCATACACCGGTCTCTCAGGTAAAATCGGGTTCGGACGCCGGAGGCGGAGGGGGACTGTCAAGGAGGGGTATTGCTCACCGGCTTGAGATATATGAGTTCTGTTTCATGTCTTTTTGTTGACACGGGCTTTGATGTGGGCTATTGATAGCAGCACGCTCGGCTCCGTTTGCTGTGATCTTTCTCCTCCTGCAGCAGACCTGATATTTCACCAAACTCAACAGCTATACGAACGTGGCGCATCTATAACTGAAGTTTTCAAATGGTGAGTGCTATGAATATTCTTGTGGTTGATGATGAGTCTGTAATCAGGGAAGGCCTTGCCAGGATACTCGAAGGAGACTCCTTCGCAGTGGACGCAGCAAAGAACGGCCATGCCGCCATTGAGCTTTTGCAGCAAAAAGAATTCGACCTGATCATCACGGATCTCAAAATGCCGGGGATGAGCGGCTTCGAGGTGCTAAACGCCGTGAAGACGCTGCAGCCGGAGACGCCGGTGATAATGATCACGGGATTTGCCACGGTGGAAACCGCGGTCGAGGCGATGAAGAACGGCACGGCCGACTACATCGTGAAGCCTTTCACTCCCGAGCAGATACTGGAAAAGGTGCATCTTGCCCTGGAGCAGAAGAGGGGGTCGGTCGAGGATATCCTGGTAAAGAAGGAGCTCGACTGCCATCACGGGTTCGATGAGTTCGTGGGTGAAAGCCGCGAGATGCAGAAGGTCTACCGCCGGATCATGCAGGTCGCCGCTACCGACAGCACCGTGCTTATCACCGGCGAATCCGGTACCGGAAAGGAGCTGGCGGCGCGGGCTATCCACAAGAACAGCCCGAGAAGGGACCACCCCTTTGTGGCGGTGGACTGCACCGCGCTGGCCGAGAACCTCCTTGAGAGCGAGCTCTTCGGCCACGTGAAGGGCTCCTTCACCGGCGCCATCCAGACCAAGATGGGTCTGTTGATGGTTGCCGACGGGGGGACCTTGTTTCTGGACGAGATTTCCAACATAAGCCTGGCCACCCAGGCGAAGCTCTTGCGCGTGCTGCAGGAGCGCCAGGCGACCCCGATCGGGGGGACGCACCCCATCTCCTTCAACATACATCTTGTGGCAGCCACCAACCGCAACCTGAAGGGCATGGTCTCCGAGGGGAGGTTCCGGGAGGACCTCTTTTTCAGGCTCAATATCATCCCCCTGGAGCTCCCCCCCCTGCGCGAGAGAAAGGGGGACATCCCGCTTTTGATCCGCCACTTCATGACCAGGTTCACCCAGGAGGTCGGCAAGGACCTGCGCGGCATAGCGCCCGACGCGATGCAGTTCCTGGAGAACTATTCCTATCCCGGCAACGTGCGGGAACTGGTCAACACCATCGAGCGTGCCGTGGTGCTCGCCGAGGGGGACGTCATCCAGAAGGAGAACCTGGAGCTTGGCGATTCGGCCGAACCATGCACCGGTTTTGAAGGCTTCATCCCCACCAACGCCGAGGCCCTGAAGGAGATGAAACGGCACATCCGGGACCGGTCCGTGGAAAGCGTGGAGAAGGCCTTCGTGATGAGCGCGCTGAAACGGAGCAACTGGAACATCTCCCGCGCCGCGGAGGAGACCGGCATGCTCCGCCCGAACTTCCAGACCATGCTGAAGCGCCTCGGCATATCCGTTAAGGACTACTTCGGGAAGTAGTCCGGGCGGCGCTCCATCCCCAAGGGAGCGCGACGGCCGAAATCTGCCGGCCATATGCCATCCTTTCCTCTTCATTTGTCCTGCAGCCTGTCGTCATCTTGCGCCGTATAGCCCCAAGCATCTCCAGTCTCGACCTTTCGCAGGGATAGCAGGATCCTCTCGCTGTGTTACACTCACATTCGTTGTTCTTCTCTTAGGGAGACCTGCCCAAGCAGAGGTGGACGCATGAACAGTGTTGATGGCAGGAGAAAGCTCACTCCTCTCAGCATCACCATAGTCTATGCCGTTATCGGTGTGACATGGGGTGCCGCCTCCTGCCTGTTTCCCGCCGTCCTGTCACACAAGTCCTTCCTGTACGAAGCTGTGGAAACCCTCAACCACGCATTTTTCATACTGGCCACCTCCGGCCTCTTGTACCTGCTGATATCCCGCAGCCATAGTGAGACGCTGCGCGGCAGGGAATCCCTTTCCAGGGTGAACCGCGCCCTCAAGACGCTAAGCGGGTGCAACCAGGCGCTGGTCCGTGCCGCTGACGAAGTCCAGCTGATGAATGACATCTGCCGCACCATCGTAGAGGTCGGCGGGTACAGGCTGGCCTGGGTCGGCATGGCCGAGCATGATGCCTTAAGGAGGGTGCGTCCCGTGGCGCAATGGGGAGACGCAGAGGGGTATCTCACCAAGCTGGACATCAGCTGGGCCGACACCGACCGCGGGCGCGGCCCCACCGGAACCGCGATCCGGACCGGCAGCACGCAAGTGGTGCAGAACATACGCTTCGACCCCTCCTGGGCTCTTTGGCGCGAAGCAGGGATCAGGCACGGCTTCGCCTCCTCGATATCCCTGCCACTGATGATCAAGGAGCGCGCCCTCGGGGCGCTGGTCATCTTCGCGGTGGAGAAGCGGGCGTTCGGCAGGGAGGAGGTGAAGCTTTTGGAGAGCCTGGCCGACGACCTGTCCTTCGGGATCGAGACGCTGCGCATGAACGCCGAGCGCCAGAAGGTGGAGAAGGAGCTGATGCTGCTCGCCTCGGTGATCGAACAGTCGAGGGAGGGGTTGATCCTTTTCGACGCCGGCGGCGTGATCAAGTACGTGAACCCCGCCATGGAGACCATCACCGGCCACGAGGCGCAGCAGATCGTCGGGCGAAACATCGGCACACTGGGCGGCAGCGAGACCGGGGGCGAATTCTACCGCTACATCTGGGACGATCTCTCCAGGGGGGAGACAAGGAGCGGGCATTTCATCCAGAAGGGAAAGGACGGCGACTTCTACGAGATCGATGCCAGGCTCTGGTCCATCTCGGAGAGCTCAGGGACGGCCACCACCCACGCGGTGCTGATCCGTGACGTAACCCATGAGATACACCTTGAGCGGCAACTGCGCCAGGCGCAGCGCATGGAGGCGATCGCGACCCTTGCTGGCGGCATCGCCCACGACTTCAACAACAACTTCGCCTCCATCATCACCTGTACGGAGATGGCCCGCGACGACGTCCCCGCCGGGAGTCCTCAGCGCGAACTCCTGGATGTGGTGCTCAAGTCCAGCTACCGTGGCAGGAAGCTTGTGAAGCAGATCCTTACCTTCTGCTGCCAAGGAGAGCAGGAGCGGCAGCCGGTCCAGGTCGAGCCGATCGTCAGCGAGTGCCTGAACCTGATGCGTGCCTCGCTGTCCCCTTCCATCACCGTCCGGACGCAATTGCAGCAGAGCCCGGGGCTCATCATGGCGGACCCGACCCAGATCCACCAGATCATCATGAACCTGATTACCAACGCGAACCACGCCATGCGGCATAACGGCGGTGTGCTGGAGATCGCGCTGGAAAGCATCGGGTTGGATACGGCCGCTGTACTGGGGGGGCCGGATGTCCCTTCAGGGCGCTATCTGAAGCTGACCGTGAAGGATTCAGGGCACGGCATGGACCAAAAGACCTTGGAGCGGATATTCGACCCTTTCTTCACCACCAAGGGGCACGCGGAAGGGACAGGGCTGGGGCTCTCTGTGGTGCACGGCATAGTCAGAAACCACGGCGGGGCCATCACCGTCAGCAGCATGCCCGGAGCCGGCGCGACGTTCGAGGTGTTCCTGCCGCGCATCGATCAGGCGGATCAGGTGCAGAGGCCCCAAACGGAGGGGGAGGATCTTTCCGGGACCGGAAGGATCCTGTTCGTGGATGACGAGGAGGATGTGGTGTTCGGCTGCCGGCGGATGCTGGAGCGGCTGGGTTACCAGGTGACCATCGGCAGGGACGGGCTGGAGGGGCTAGAGCTGTTCAGCTCGGATCCCCATGGCTTCGATCTCGTCATCACGGACCAGACCATGCCGCGCATGAACGGCACGGAGCTCTCGCGCGCGCTCAAGCTGATCAGGCCCGGGCTGCCGGTGATTCTCTGCACAGGGCTGGGGCCGACTGCCGAGAAGGCCCTGCAGCGGGAGGAGATGGAGCTGGCCGGCATCCGGGAGGTGGCGCTGAAACCGCTCGACCGGGAGGAGCTGGCGGTGATGATACGGCGCGTGCTGAAGCAAGGGGGGGAGGCCCAAGGGGATCATGGCGAAGATCTTGATCATCGATGATGAAGAGAGCATCTGCCAGTCGATGGCGCTGGTGGGAAAGCGCAGCGGCCATGACACCTCCTGCGCCAACACCCTGGCACTGGGAGTGGAAATGGCATGGTCGGAACCGTTCGACGTGGTGTTCCTCGATGTGAGGCTGCCGGACGGCAACGGGCTGGAGATGATTCCTCGCCTGGCGCAGGCACCCTCCAGGCCCGAGATCATCATCATGACCGGGTTCGGGGACCCGCGGGGCGCCGAGCTGGCGATAAACAGCGGCGCCTGGGATTACATCGAGAAGGGGTCCTCGGTGAAGGACATAACGCTGTCGCTGGTACGTGCCCTGGAGTACCGCAAGCAGAAGCTTTCCATCGGCGGGCAAAAGGGCGTGGTTGCCCTGAAGCGGGAAAACATCATTGGCAGCAGCGCAAAACTGAACGCCTGCCTGGATCTGGTCGCCTGTGCGGCGGGGAGCGAAGCAGGCGTCCTGATAACGGGAGAGACGGGATGCGGGAAGGAACTTTTCGCAAGGGCAGTGCACCAAAACAGCAAGCGTGCAGACAGGCAGTTCGTGGTCGTCGACTGCGCTAGCCTCCCGGAAACACTGGTGGAGAGCCTCCTTTTCGGTCACGAGAAGGGTGCATTCACCGGCGCGGAGAAGGCCCGCGAGGGGGTGGTAGGCGAAGCCAATGGCGGGACCCTGTTCCTGGACGAGGTGGGCGAACTGCCGCTCTCCATGCAGAAGGCCTTCCTGCGGGTGCTCCAGGAGCGGCGCTACCGCCCGGTCGGCAGCCAGCGTGAGCTACAGAGCGATTTCCGCCTGGTGGCGGCGACCAACAGGGACCTGAACCAGATGGTGCAGGGGGGGCAGTTCAGGAACGATCTCTTGTTCCGGCTCAGCTCCTTCGTCATCGAGCTCCCCCCGCTGAGGGAGCGCAGCGACGACATCAAGGAGTTGGCACGCTACTACATGGACAGGTTCTGCGAAAGAAACGGGCTGTCCCCCAAGGGGTGCCGCCCCGAGTTCATCGAGACCCTGATGGGCTACACCTGGCCCGGGAACATACGCGAGTTCATCAACACCATCGAACGTACCGTTATTACGGCAAGGGAAGAACCCGTGCTCTTCGCGCAGCACCTCCCGACCCCCATCAGGGTCCAGGTGACCCAAAGGGGGGTGGGGCATAATGGTCAACAGCGTGAAGCCCGCGGATCGGGAACCCTCCCGGGGCTGGCACCGCAAGGCGAGCTTCCCAGGCTGAACGATTTCCGTGAGAGCGTCTACCTGAAGGCCGAGAAGCAGTACCTGTGTGACCTGATGTCGCTGGCCCGCGACGAGATCTCCACTGCCTGCACCCTCTCCGGGTTGTCGCAGTCGCGCCTCTACGCGCTGTTGAAGAGCCACGGCCTGCACCGCTCGCAGTAAAACCGAAGCACCCGCTCCAACCTGCCCGCTCCCGGAAGCACCCCCATTTTCCCCTGTCTCTGCGCTTTCCCCCCTACCGCTCCCCGCCTTCCTGTGGCGCAGGAAATTCCTGTGCGGCAGGAAATGATTTTCCCACCGGCTGGCCGCAAGCGTCGCCGCTGTTTTGTGGAAGTCGCCGATTCTGCGTCCGTTTTCCGGTTTGCCGGGGGAGGCGCGCCGTTTGCTCCTTTCCCGCCTGGGCCCGGATAAGTTGCCGTAATTGCAGGGTATCCAGGTGTTGGTTTCGGCTGTGGCACTCCCGTTGCTATTACTTGGTAAAACCCAGAGGGGGAATTCGACGGAAAAGGAGAGCGCCATGAAAAAGGGGACGGAAGACTCGCTGTCGGGAAAGGTGACAAGTTGGTCGATTATCGCTGTGGTGCTGGCCGGAACGCTGCTTATCTCCGGCATAGCCGACATCTCCGAAGGTAGCGGCGTGATGGCAAAGATTTTCCTCCTGTTCCTCGGTGCCATCATCGTAGTGCAGGTCATACCGGGTGTCATGCTCTTTGTCGCCATGCTGAAGGGGATTTGCGGTCTGGTCGGCAAGAAGGCCAAGGCGGCCTTCGGAGAAGAGAAGAAGTAGCAAGCAGCGCCTCGAAGGCAAGAGAGGTGAGTTATGGACGAGCGGGGAATCATCATTGCGGATCGTGACGCCGAGTTTCGGAAACACGTAGCCGAGCATTTCAAAAAGGCGGGATACCGGGTGGAAACCACGGATTCAGCAGTCCATGTACTTTGCAGCGTTTTGGAAAAGCAGGCACCGGTGCTGCTGCTGGGAAGCGATTTCGACAAGAAGATCTCTTCGGCCGACTTGATTCACCTGCTGAAAAAAAGCAACCGCAATCTCTGCGTCATCATGGTTTCAGACGAGATGCCGCTGGCCCAGGCCAGGCAGGTGCGCCAGGAGGGGATCTTCTACCACGCACTGAAGCCGGTGGACGCAGCAGACACGGAAGAGCTGGGGATGGCGGTGGAATGCGCCTTCCAAAAGCAGCGCAGCAGGCGCCATCGAGGGCGTCTTCATTCGACGTTGCAAAGGGACGCTGCCGGAGGAGCCGAAGCGGGATACGCGCTTTCGTGGCAGGTAGCGCTGGCAGTCCCGGTCCTTGGGACGAGCCTTCTCGCCCTGGCGGCGGCCCAGGGGGTGCAGCAGGGAAACGACATCGCCATCTGGCTCTTCTTCGGCTTCTGCGCGCTGCTGGTCGTGGCCCAGTTGCTGCCGATCTTCCACATCAGGCTCCCGACGCGCATGCGCAATAGGGAGCCGGCAAAACAGCAGTACGTTCACCCGGATGACTGATAACCAGCTAAAGGACGCGCCCCTGGCAAAGGAGGGATACGTGAACTACATTCAACGCCTGATCACAAAGGTCTCAATGATGGGGTGGGGTACCCTCTGTGCCTTGGCACCGAACCCCGCCTGGGGATTCTCTTACGGCGAACAGTCCGGCGCAAACGAGGCGTGCCTCGCCTGTCACGGCGACGCGAAGGAGGTGCCCCGCTTCGCGTTTGTTGATCATCAACTGTTCGGGCAAACCACCCACGCGAGGATCGGCTGCGTGGCCTGCCACGGGGAGGTCTCGGAGAAGCATCCCGACGGCGGGCAGGTCCCGCGTGCCGAGTGTAGCGACTGTCATGTCGAGGTCGCTGGGGAGTATGCAAAGGGACTGCACGCCGCCAAGACCGGTTGCAACGGCTGCCATAACCCGCACCTGGTGCAAAGCCCCAAGGAGCTCTCCGGGCAGGAGATCAACCAGATCTGTTCGGGGTGCCACAACGCCCTGGAGATGACGGCAACGCATGGCCAGTGGCTTCCCCAGTCTGAGCTGCACCTGCGGATGCTGCCGTGCATCACCTGCCACACCGGCGCACGGAACTACTTCATAAGCATGTACATCGTCAAAAGCAGTGACGATTCCAGGTTCGGCAGGCAGGTCGTGGCGGGGTACTCCGAGCTGAAACAGCTGGCGGGGGGGCGTGAGGTCGTCTCCCTCATCGATGCCAATGCCGATGACTACGTCTCTGTCGAGGAGCTGCGCCTTTTCAACCGGACCCAGAAGTCGCTCCGCCTGCACGGCATGATGACCCCTGCCACGGCCTCGCACAAATTCGAGATCCTGGACAATCGCCGGAATTGCACCTTCTGCCACACCTCGGGGCCCGGCGTGATGCAGACCAGTTTCATTGCGGTACCGGAGAAAGACGGATCGTTCAAACGCGTGCCGGTGGAAAAGGGGGCGGTCCTCGATGCGCTCTACGTCGCCCCGGACTTCTACATGATGGGATCGACCAAGAACCAGGCACTGAACAACATCGGGCTTGCCATCATCTGCTGTGGACTGGTCATGCCGGTGGGGCACGGGTTCGTACGCTTTCTGACACGTAAGAACAGGAAAAGAAAGGAGCACTAGTCATGAGCGAGAAAAAGAGGATCTACCTTCAGCCCATGCCGGTGCGCATCTGGCACTGGATCAACGCCTTGGGCATCATCACCCTGATCGTGACCGGCGCCCAGATCCGATTTCCGGAGAGTGTGGCCGTCTTCCAGAGCTACAGGAGCGCGATAGAGGTACACAACGTCGCCGGCGTCATCGTTTCAGTCTCCTTCTCCTTCTGGTTTTTCTATTACAAGATGGTGAGGAACACCCTGGACAAGCTGTACATGCCGGACGAGGAGGACCTGAAGCATGGCCTGCTGCGCCAGCTCCTTTACTACTGCTTCTGGTACTTCCTGGGGAGGCCGAGCCCCTACCATGCCACACCGGAACAGAAGTTCAACCCGATGCAGAAGTCCGCCTACCTGGCCGTGATGTTCGTGCTCATGCCGCTTGTGGGGCTTACCGGGATCCTTCTTTTGAATGTGACACCGCTGCGGGTCCTCATCCTGATGTGGGGGGGGATAAAGGTCATAGTGGCGCTGCACTTCCTGCTGGCCTGCTCGCTGATCGCTTTTCTCTGCACCCACGTCTATCTGGCCACGCTTGGAAATTACATAAAGCCCATGCTGATCGGCTGGGAGGACGTGGAAGAGCATGAGGAGCAGCAAGCTGGAGTCGCGGCGACCACGCCTGCCTACCGGCCGGTCCGCCACTACCCGGAGTACGCAAAGATGCAACAGGAACAGCGCCAGGGCTAGCAGTTGCAGACGCTATCATGGGGAAAGGAGGAACGCCATGTCAGGGCATGCGATAGGACACATGAAGCACAAGACGGCTTCCGCTGCGGACCGTCTTCTGGAAGGTTCTGCAACTCCCTGCCGTGAAGAACTGGCCAGAGACATAGCCAAGTTGCACGCACTCTCCCGCCGCGGCCTTTGGGGGGTGATCGCGTTTCTCTGTCTCAGCGCTGCCGCACTCTGCCTGAGCCAGTCGGGTGTCTGCAGCACGATTCCCGCTCAGGTCAAGGAGATGATCGGGCCGCCCCCGCCCGCTGGCCTGTTGCATGTGGCGCTGGGAGCGTCATGGGTTTCCGCCCTGATATTGGTGCTGGGACGCAGGGGCGCGGACGGCAAGCCTGGGTACAACTGGTACAACATCGGGCTTCCTGCGGCGTTCTACCCGCTCTACATCTTTGCAGATCCGACCGGCATCTCTTTCCCTGCAGTATTTGCCGCCGGGCTCGTCCTTTTGCTGCTGGAGCATGCCTTCGTCATCTCCTACACGGCGAGGGAGATCCGGAAGGAAACGGAGAGGCTTCAAGCCATGCCGCGCTGACAAAGGACCGCCAGCCGCTCAAAGCCCCCCAAAAAAGAGGCCGGCCACTCAACCTGGGTGGCCGGCCTCTTATACTTGCTGCCGTCTCCCTCCTCAGCCACGCCGATGACAGGAGTCGCAATTGCCGTTCACCGAGAAGGCCGCCTTCCCGTCGTGGCACGCGCCGCAAGACTTCGACTTCTTCATGTCGGACATGGAGACGGGTTTGCTTCCCCTCTTGGTCGGGAAGGTGCCGGCATGGCAGTCGCCGCACTTGTACATGCTTAAGTGGGCGTCATGGCTGAAACGGGCCTCGCCTATCCCGGACACCTCGAACTTGATCTCCCGCACCGGATGGCATTTGTCGCACTCCGAGACGGCAAAGGCCTCCTTGGCGTCATGGCAGGCGCCGCACGATTTCCCCTTCTCCATGGCTGCCATGGAGGCGCGCCTGCCGGAGCCAAGCGGGTAGAGCTTCGTGTGGCAGGCGCCGCAGCCGTACATCTCCACGTGCCTGCTGTGGCTGAAGATGGTCGGTCCGGTTTCCTTGACCTTGAACACCACCTGTTTGGGAGAGGGGTGGCAGGCGCCGCACTTGGCGATGCTGAAGGCCTTGTTGCCGTCGTGGCAGGCGCCGCAGGACCTGCCCTTCTCCATCTCTGCCATGGAGACCCGCTTGTTGGGGCCGGTCCTGTAAAGGGAGTTGTGGCAAACGTCGCATTGCATGCTCTTCAGGTGCCTGGCATGGCTGAACTGCACCGGCCCGGTCTGCTTGACCTGGTAAGTTATCTCCCTCACCTTGTGGCACCCGGTGCATTTGCTCACGCTGAAGGCCTTTTTCCCGTTATGGCATTTGCCGCACGACCTCCCCTTTTCCATATCCGACATGAGGTA
>Ga0209317_1001866_pt1 | contig 16734 bp, 19 predicted proteins | sample RifGroB2_FD_183994 | JGI IMG/M metagenome (GOLD analysis project Ga0209317, IMG submission 183994) | Soil microbial communities from Rifle, Colorado, USA - Groundwater B2 (SPAdes) (version 2) | ecosystem: Environmental > Terrestrial > Soil > Unclassified | place: Rifle, Colorado | collected... | reverse complement strand
CATCTGGCAGATGCGCTCACCCGGTTCAATTTTGTACGACTCTGCCCCCCGGTTATAAATGCCAATTCCGATCTCTCCCTGATAATCAGAATCGATAACGCCGATCGTATTTGCCAGAACAATGCCATGTTTGATCCCTAGTCCGGAGCGTGGCACCAAGAGGGCCACCAGGCTGGGGTCGTGGATGCTGATGGCGATACCGCTGGGTACGAGCACAGTCTCACCCGGCTGCACAACAAGAGGTTTTTCCAGACAGGCCCTGAGGTCCATGGCGGCTGCTCCCTGGGTTGCATATGCAGGGAGTGGGATGCTGGTTCCCATCAGCGGATTCATGATTTTGGTTTCAATTCTATGAGATTTCATGTAAATTTCCCTACTTAGAGTAAAATAAACAAACATTTTGACATACGATATCAGACTTGCACAAAAAGACAAAACCACAAATTGTGAAGAAGAAGGGATTTATATGAAAGATCCACGGATTACCCTGTTTGCCGAGATCCTTGTAGATTATTCCACCCAGGTAAAAAAAGGGGATGTGGTGCTGATCAATGCTGCCGGTCTTGAAGCAGCGCCCCTGGTGAAGGAACTCTACGCACTCTGCCTGAAGCGTGGCGCCAAATATGTGGAGTACAACTTCTCGGTTCCCGAGATTGACCGCAAATTTTACAATCAGGCAAGCAAACAACAGCTTGAGCACTTTCCCCAGCACAAAATGGATTTTTATAAAACGCTTACCGTCTACATCAGCATCTCTGCCGGTGACAATTCCATGGTAATGGCCAATGCCCGTCAAGAAGCCATGGTGGCATATCAGAAGGTTACCAAGCCGCTGGTGGACCAGCGTGTCAAGCATACCCGCTGGGTGGTGACACGCTATCCTACCAACTCCGCCGCCCAGGAAGCCAGGATGAGCCTGGAGGAGTACGAGGATTACCTCTTCTCGGCCTGCTGCATAGACTGGAAGAAGGAATCCAAAAAACAGGACAAGCTCAAAAAGCTGATGGATCGTACCAGCAAAGTACGCATCGTAGCTCCGGATACGGACCTTCACTTCAGTATTGCCGGTTTGCCGGGGATCAAGTGCGACGGCCGCTTCAATATGCCGGACGGCGAGGTGTTTACCGCGCCGGTCAAGGATTCGGTGCAGGGGCACATCACCTACAACTGTCCCAGTATTTATCAAGGCAAGGAATACAACGGCGTCCGGCTTGAGTTCAGGGATGGCAGGATCATCAAGGCGACTGCTGAGGCGGGTATGAGCAAGCCGCTCAACAAGATCCTGGATAGCGATGACGGGGCGCGCTATATCGGCGAATTTGCCCTGGGGGTGAATCCGGGTATCCGCCAACCCATGCGAAATATTCTCTTTGACGAGAAGATATTCGGGTCAATACACTTTACCCCAGGCCAAGCCTATGACGAATGCGACAACGGGAACCGTTCCGCAGTGCATTGGGATATGGTGCGGATTCTCACTGATGGTGGAGAAATATGGTTTGACGATGTCTTAATCCAGAAAAACGGCAGATTCATTCACAAGGATCTGTTGGAACTGAATCCGTAGAAGGGGAATATAGAATTTATGACCGATTGCAAACATCCCGAGATCGAATTTGAACATGACGATTTCGACTTTGACACCATTGAGGAAGAGCTGCGGGTGGATGAGCGCTGTCAGTCGCTGCTGAAGCGTTTCTACCAACATCTGCAGGGCAGGGGGCTGACCCCCGAGGCAGCTTCCGAGCTGGCGTACTGCGCTGATTTTTATCTGCGGGATTACCTGCTGGATTTTACCCGCCAGAATCTTGCCCGTCCTCAACCGGGCCTTGTCAAGCTTTTTGCGGCCTCCTGGTTTATCACCCACACGCTGGATCCCGAGATGACGGTGCTGGGACAGCATCTGGAGGCAATTCGCGAGCTGTACTGTTTTCTCCATAAACAACATCTCATCTCAAAGGATGAGCTGGCCTTTATCGAGGAAGAGGCGAGTCAGACTGAGTATTATCGGCAAAGGATAGAGAGCTTTCTGGCAATTAATGGCGATGGTTATGTTGCTTGGGAAGCAGGATGCCCGCAAAAGGGCTGATAAGATTTAATTTGGGGGTGTAACTGCAATGGCATTTAAGGTGTTGAAACCAGTAACGATGACGATTCTTAATCAAAAACATATCAGAAAAGATTGGTTCATCGATTTTGATGGCGAAACATTTCAGCGTTTCTTCGACGAAATGTCAAAAGATATGAAGAAACAGGGCATAGCACTGAAAAAGATTCATAATCGAGACGTGGTGATTAAGATTAAAAGTTATGCCGATCTGCTTAATGTCGTCAAGCTTTCGTCACCTGAAGTCAATCATAGTAATCAGTGCATAGGTCATATCATCGGCAAAAGTGAGCATCTGGACATCATGGAAGATATCAGGGCTGCGGTAAACAAGTTAGCGTTTGCCCCGGAGACCATTGCCCCGGATAGTGAGTTCAGGAAAGTCTGCCACAACTGCGGTTGTGGATGCTAGGACGGGATGAGCTCGTTATGAATTCATTGGCGTAGAAAGCTTATCTACTGTTTGAAATGGTGTCTTTACACCGCCAGGCGCAGTGTCATTAGAGACTCAGGAACAGAATGCACATAAAGGGTACCGTTATAAATTGAATGGTATAAATTTATTGAATCCGGTATTTTTAAGATTCGGAATTTTTTTAGTGTTCAGGAAAGAATAGATATGTCAGAAAATCCGGAGCTTGACAAACCACCTTGTTGAGGCCCAAAAAATCCTGCGGTCAGCGGGGTTATAGATGAACACGTTCCAGGCTTTGCTCACTGGAAGGATACATTTGTTGGGCGCGTGGCAGTCATTTCAGGGTATTTGTCGTGGGAAGATGTTCTCGGAAGCTGGAAGGCCCGCTGGGGGATCGGTCGAATGACTTATATTGTGCCTCCCGGCCTGTATGCCCTCGGCGATCCGGATGAGGATTCACCCGTCCTGGTTACGGCAAATTACAAGATGAGCTATGACCTGGTGCGCCGTGCAATGCACAGGCACAATGTCTGGTTGATGGTGCTGGAGACCTACGGCATCAATGTTTGGTGTGCGGCTGGCAAGGGAACCTTCGGTACGGATGAACTCGTCAGACGAATTGAAGCGTGCGGTGTTTCTAAGGTTGTGCGCCACCGCCAATTGATCCTGCCGACTCTGGGGGCAGCCGGTGTCAAAGCGATTGAGGTTGTTAAGCGGACAGGTTTTGCGGTGCTGTTCGCTGCTCTCAGGATAGAGGATTTGCCCGATTTTATCAAAAACGGAATGGTTGCCACTCCCAAGATGCGAGAGTTAACCTTCACTTTGAAAGAGCGGCTTATACTCACTCCTATGGAATTGTTGCCTGGAATGAAAGCCCAACTAATAGTGGGAGTACCTCTGGCGATTTTAGCTGGTTTTCATCACGGCAGTTTTGAATTTTATCGTTTTATGGTGGCCTTTTGCATAGCAGTTGCGGCAGTTGTCTGCGGCACGGTGGTATCACCAGTGTTGCTGCCTGTACTTCCGGGGCGCATGTTTGCGGTAAAAGGGGCAATCGTTGGTCTAACGTGCTCCGCGTTCTTTGTTGCGGCGCTACGGGCATCGCATTCCGCTGTTTTGACGGAACTGTTGGCCCTTGTTCTGATAATGAGCACCATCAGCGCTTTTTATGCCATGAACTTTACCGGCAGCACCCCGTTTACCTCGCAATCCGGGGTGCGGCTGGAGATGCGCCGCTGTTTGCCTGTCATGGCGTGCGCCGGGATGTTGGGAGTGTTGCTGCTAGTTGTCGGGAGGTTTATCCCGTGAAAGGTTTTTCATATCTGCCGGATGTAGTGACGTTAACTCTCGATGTGGATGCCTGTATCGGTTGTGAATTATGTTGCAAGGTCTGTCCGCATTGTGTTTTTTCAATGCATAACAACAAGGCTGTTATAGCAGACCGCGACAGTTGCATGGAATGTGGCGCCTGCGCTTTGAACTGTCCAACCAGGGCTATTATGGTCGATGCAGGTGTAGGTTGTGCCAGTGGCATGATAAATCAGTGGCTTGCCAGTTTAAATATCAGGTTCAAAGACAACGATACCTGTTGTTAGCTACGTTCTGGAAAGGGAAATATAATCATGTCGTCAGCTATAATTCCGGAAACAGTTAGAAAACTCCTCGCATCTCAGCCGATTGAGTTGCCTATTTTTCACCCGGTGGCACTCAAGCTCCAGCGGATGCTCTCAAACTACGATTTTACGGTAGAGGAGGTGGCTCTGGTTGCCAACGAGGATATGTCTTTGGCAACGCAGATGCTCAAAATTGCCAACTCGCCCATGTACATGGGAAGGACCAAGGTTGCCACCATCAAGGAAGCGGTAATTCGACTGGGGGCTCAGCAGGTGATAAATATTGCCATCGCCGCTTCCCAGTCCGCTGCCCATGAGTCCATCAACCCTGCTCTTGATTGCTATATGAAGTCACTTTGGCTCCATAGTCACGGAGCGGCCCTTGGCGCCCGCTGGTTGGCTCTCAACTGCGGGATGCGTGGTGTTGCTGATGAAAACTATCTTGCTGCCATGCTGCATGATGTTGGCAAGCTTTACCTGCTAAAATCAATCGAACGACTTGTGAGTGCCGGCGTTATCAGTTCCTTATTTGATGTGGAACTGATATCTGAGATCTTCGAAGCCATGCATGTTGAGCAAGGCTTCCGCTTGATGCAGCATTGGAATTTTCCGGCCATGTATTGTGATGTCATAAAAAACCACCATGCAGAGGAATGGGACACGGTCAACAAGATGCTTGCCATTGTCCGTTTCGTCAACCTGGCTTGTCATCGTGTCGGTTTGGGCCTCAAGCATGAACCGAATCTGGATTTAATATCCACACAAGAGGCTGCAATCCTTGATATCGGGGAATTCCAGATTGCTGAACTGCTTGCGCTTCTAGATGAGACCCGTGAGATTGTCATCTAGTTTTCATCCGGAAACTCCGGATGGGAAACTATTGGTTTCCGATTTGGAAAGGAGGTATTTTTTGTCCTGGCAAGGAAATCGAGGTATTGCGCGGAGGCGTACATCGGTACGCCGCACAAGCAAGGCCGAAGATTGACGCCACCAGGGCGAAAAAGAACCCTTTCCGGACGGAAACCATCTAGGCATTCACCGGCATCTGATGATGCCGGACTTTATGTCATTTCGTGAGTGTCTGTGACCAATACTATGCATTACTTGAAATTACTGCGGCCACTTCAGTGGCTAAAAAACCTGATGATCTATTTTCCTGCCTTCCTGGGTGGGGCAATCCTCCAGCCTGGAATAGCCATGCTCGGCGTATTGCCGTTATTCTCATTCTGCATGGCGTCCAGCGCCGGCTACATTCTCAACGATATCCATGATTGTGATAATGACCTTCACCACCCTGACAAAAAATCACGACCTCTCCCGTCGGGCAGGATTCCCATTGGGGTGGCATACCTGCTTGCAGTAGTGCTTGCTTCTACTGCCGCGATCACCGCGTGGACTGTTTCTCCCTCTTTTTTCATGTATTTGCTCACATATCTACTGCTCACGCTCGCCTATTCAGTCTTTCTTAAAGATTATGCTCTAATCGATATTTTCTGCATATCAGCTGGATTCTTGCTCAGGTTGGTGGCTGGAGGCGCCGTCTTTGATATCCGAATTTCCGAATGGCTTTTCCTGAGTGTGTTCCTGTTGTCCATCTTTCTGGGTACTGGCAAGCGTCTCAGCGAGAAGAATCGGCTGGGCGTCAAGGCAGCTAATCACCGCAAGGCATTGGTTGCTTATCCAGTAGAATTTCTCCAGGGGACCATGTACATGACCGGCGGCACAGTGCTGGTGACCTATACCATGTATGTGATTGCACGGCATTCAGACTTATTGCTTTATTCTGTTCCGCTTTGTTGCTTTGGGTTGTTGCGTTACATACTACGGATACAATGCGGCAAAGATGGAGATCCAACCGAATCGCTGACGCGTGATATTCCGCTGCTGTTAGTTAGTGTGCTCTGGGTATGCATGGTGGGGTGGGGTACATACGCAAGATGAGACGAATACTTCTAAATAATATGAACAGGATATCAGATGTGCAGTTACAGGGCGATTGTTGTGTGCCAACAGAACGTGACGGTATACGAATGTCTTGTATCATTAATTTCTTTGGCAGGCTTGATTTGCTTTCGTGTATCCTCAACTCTTTAGTGGAGCAGAATTACCCAGGGCAACATTTAGAAGTTATCCTGGTTGAGGACCAGGGAGGAACTGAAGCCGGCAGACGCCTAGCTGAGGATTTCAGCTCTTTGCTGAACATTGTTTATGCTCCCCTGGACCGGAAATTCGGAAAAATGGGGTATTCCCGTAATTTTGGCCTGTCACTTTCACGTGGCAAGTACATCCTTTTTCTTGATGACGACACAGTTATCCTTCAAAAAGATTTTCTGGCAAATCTTGATGCCATAATTACTGACCGACCTGAAGTTGATGCCATAATTCCTCATGGCATGGCCTCCTTCAGTCTTGTCGAGGGACGTTATGCCTATCACGAACCCTATTTCATGACCAGTCGCTGCACTGCCTATCGTCGATCTGTTCTGGCAGAGCTTTCCGGATTCATGTCAGATTTTGTCGGCCAGGAGGATGTAGAATTTGTTATCCGGTTCACTTTTAAGGGCAAGACTTCTGCCAAAGTGTCTGAACTGGAATATTACCATCCGCCACTGCTGGTACCGAACTTGCGTAAGCCAAAAGCGGTTGGAAATTCTTTTTACGGCTTAAAGTCGCGCTACCCTTTTTTACTGTGGTTGCTGGTTATCCTCAACTGCGCCCGTCATGCGCCGTTGTATCTGCTTCCGGTAAGGCGATACAGGGAAATGGGACGCTTCGGGATTGGGTTCATGGCGGGGGTAATAGTCTCTATGTTTAAAAAGGACGGTTTTCAATATCATTGATTTTGCTTGACTCCTGTATTCAAAGATCGTCTTTAAGTAGAACGCAAATTTTATGCTAAACCTCGGCAAATCCAGGTATACCCCAATATACCCATAAAATATTTATTTAATAACAACAGAAATGATCTCAATTATAACAATCGCAAAAAACAGTTCAAATACCATCACAAAGACTATCGAAAGCGTTCTTTCGCAGGAGTTTGCCGGTGTTTTTGAGTATATTGTTGTGGACGGTGACTCAACTGATACTACGATGCAGATTATTCGCTCTTACGGAAACCGGATAAGCAAGAGTATCAGCGAACCGGACAACGGCATTTCCGATGCCTTCAATAAGGGCATTCGACTGGCCAGTGGCGATATTGTCGGCATGATTAATTCTGATGACATATACCTTCCTGGAACTCTAGCGAAAGTTGAGCGCTATTTTGAAGAACATCAGGAGGTTGAGGTTATTCACGCAGATCTTCTTCTATATGACGGCGAGTTTTTGCAAAAGGTTTTAAGACCGCCTCGTTATTGGTGGATTCCGTGGCGCATGATACTGTTTAACCATCCGACGACATTCGTGCGTCGCCGTGTCTATGATAAGTGTGGTTTTTTTGATACTAGTTACCGATATTCCATGGATTTTGAATTGTTTCTGCGTTGGATGAAGACTGGCGTAGTAATCCGTTATATTCCAGAGATTTGGGTTTGTATGCAGGCAGGTGGGACAAGCGGTAAACACATATATCAGGGGTTTAGTGAAAATATCCGTGCACTGAAGGCCCATGGCTTTAATTGCCCACTAGCGTACATTCAGTATTATACAAAGCATATTGCACAGAGGATTCTAGATGTTATTTCAAAATTCAATTGTACGAGATGATGCAACACCATGAAGTTCCTCATACTCGGTGCCGGCCCCTGTGGCTTGGGTGCTGCCTATCATCTCAGCAAGCTTGGCCATACGGATTGGCAGCTTTTTGAGAAAAGCAGGCATGTTGGCGGCCTTTCTTCTTCATTCATGGATAATTCTGGCTTTACCTGGGATATTGGTGGTCATGTTCTCTTTTCCCACTATGTGTATTTTGATAATGCCGTAGCGGAGTCGCTGGGTGATGCATATTATGAGCACCAGCGGGAGAGTTGGGTCCGCATTCTGCAAAGCTGGGTGCCGTATCCCTTTCAGAATAATGTGCGTTATCTGCCTGATGACGCACTTCGTGAATGCCTGGAGGGATTACGCAATCTCTCCGGAAGCCACCTGGAAACAACAAACTTTCGTGAATGGATGGCTGCTGTTTTCGGCAGTGGAATTGTGAAGTATTTCATGGAGCCTTATAACCGCAAGGTCTGGGGTGTCCCGCTGGAGACGATGAGCAAGGCGTGGATTGCCGAGCGGGTGAGTGTGGTCGATCTTGCCCGCATAGAAAGAAACATTGCCGAAAAGCGCGACGATCTGAGCTGGGGACCTAACAATGTTTTCAGATTTCCAAAATATGGCGGTACTGGTGCAATTTACGAAGGCATTGCTAAACCGTTGCATGACAGAATCCATTTGCAGCATGAGATGATGGGAATAGATCTGGATCAGAAGCAGATGACCTTTTCCAATGGCCGGATTGAGCGATATGATATTCTGATCAATACGTCGCCGCTTGACCTTCTGGTTTCAAGATGCCGTGTGATGCCTGAGCAGATAGCAGATGCCGTTGCGGACCTGGTTCACAATAGCGGCCTGATAGTCGGGCTTGGATTTGAGGGCAAGCGTGATGACTCAAAGTGTTGGATGTATTTCCCTGAAAACAGTTCATCTTTCTACCGTGTGACCAACTTTCACAACTATTCACGTTTCAACGTACCCGATGGAGATTCAGAACGTTATTTTTCGTTGATGTGCGAGACTACCTATTCGCCACATAAGCCGGATGACAAGAACCGTATTGTTGAAACAACGCTTTCGGGGCTTGTTAACAGCTGCATAATCGAAGAGGAACAAAAGAAACGAATTGCAAGCCGCTACCTGATCGATATTCCGTATTCCTATCCTGTGCCGACTTTGGGGCGTGACAAGGCGCTCGCTGCTATTCAGCCGTACCTGGAATCAAAGTCTGTCTATTCACGGGGGCGCTTTGGCGCTTGGAAATACGAGGTGGGCAATATGGACCATTCCTTTATGCAGGGTGTAGAGGTGGTTGAGCGGTTGCTGAATGGCACTGAAGAGTGCACTCTGCGCGGATTGTCGGGATGAATACCAGGCTGATGAAAACGCTGGATGCTGTTCTCGGGCGACTGGCAGTTTCTCTGTTTGCCAATCCAGTCAAGCGCAGTATGTCTGATAAGCTCAACACAATTCTCATCATCCGCCCTGGCGGCATCGGCGATGCCGTTCTTCTGATTCCGGTTATCCGTGCGCTCAAAGAAAAATACCCCGCAGCGAAGATCACAGTCCTGGCTGAGCGTCGCAATAACGCAGCATTTGCTCTTTGTGCCGATGTTGACTGCGTTCTTTGCTATGATCGTTCATTTGATCTGTTGACGGCAATACGAGCTAACTATGATGTTGTTATCGACACCGAACAGTGGCACCGTTTGTCCGCCGTGATGGCGCGACTGACCCGTGCGCCGATGCTTATTGGCTACGCTACCAACGAACGTTCCCGGATGTTTGACTGGCGGATACCTTATTCGCATGATGATTACGAGTCAGAAAGCTTCTTCAACCTGGCAGCGCCGTTGGATGTTCTGTCCCGCCAAGTAGCGGAGCGGTTTCTGGAGATTCCTGAAGCTGCTATTGCCAATGCCTCCAAGATGCTGATTGATCTGGATTCTACTGGTTTTGTAGCCGTATTCCCTGGAGCCAGCATAGCGGAGCGACGTTGGGGGGGGGACCGGTTCCGACATGTGGCGGTGCTGTTGTCAACTCTTGGTATTCAGGTAGTTGTCGTAGGTGGAAATGAGGACCGCGAGCAGGGTGAAGTGATTGTTGCAGGAGGAGTTGGGCTGAATCTGGCAGGACGGACATCCTTGGTCGAGACGGCTGCGGTTATCGATAAAAGTGTTCTGCTGGTCAGTGGTGATTCCGGGGTGCTGCATATTGCGGTTGGGCTTGGAAAGCCGACTGTGTCGCTGTTCGGACCGGGGAGAGCCAGGAAGTGGGCTCCAAGGGGGCGGCGGCATTCTGTCATCAACAAAGAGTTGCCTTGTTCGCCCTGTACGACCTATGGAACCACGCCGTCCTGTCCTGACAATATCCAATGTATGCAGGAAATCACTGTTGACGAGGTGTTTAATGCCATTACCATGCAGTTGACGAGTTCCGGGGCGCTTGGCTCGCTGTGTTGTAAGCGGGATTGGATAGAGGTAGCTACTGCTGGTTAGCCTTCAATCGGCGCCGGTTCGCAAAGATTTTCAGCACAGTTGGCTTCAGCGGCGCAGGTAAAGCAATAAAATTTGGGTTCAGTTGTGATCTTTTTGATTTCTTCTGAATTTCCGTTGCTTTTAAGCATGCACATGTGAGCGTGATGATGATCGCTGCAAGAACAGCGCTTTGAATTCTCCATCTGTAACCTCCGTTATATCGCCCTGCTTGCTGTCTGAAAAGAGTTCACACACTAGCAGAAAATATGCTAAAAAGAAACGTTAACCACTGCTGAAAGGGGTCACGACCGTGGCATTTTATCCAAAATCTCTCCTGGTGACCGGTGGCGCCGGTTTCATCGGCTCAAATTTCATCCACTCTTTTATTGCCGGAAACTCCGGTTGCCGGGTGATAAATCTGGATGCGCTGACTTATGCAGGCAATCTGAATAATCTGAAGGCCATCGAACAGCATCCCGGTTACTGTTTTGTGAAGGGTGATATTTGCGACGCTCCTTTGGTGACGAGGCTTTTGGCGGAATACAAGGTCGATGCAGTGGTCCATTTTGCTGCTGAATCCCACGTGGATCGCTCCATCACCGGTCCGGAGCTCTTTGTCCGCACCAACGTGCTGGGCACCCAGATCTTAGTGGAGGAGAGCCGCAAACATTGGCAATCCGGGGTAGTATCTGATTTCCGTTTCTTCCAGATTTCTACGGATGAGGTCTACGGCAGCTTGGGCGATACCGGTTTCTTTACCGAAGAGACACCTCTGGCCGCCAATTCACCCTATTCGGCCAGCAAGGCCGGAGCTGACCTGCTGGTGCGGGCCTACCACGAAACCTACGGCATGCCGACCCTTAACACCCGTTGCTCCAATAACTACGGCCCTTATCATTTCCCCGAGAAACTGATCCCGCTTTTGATCAACAACATCATCAACAAAAAGCCGCTGCCCGTTTATGGCGATGGACTGAACATACGCGATTGGCTGCATGTGCGCGACCATGCAGCGGCAATTGAGGTCGTACTTAAGACGGCTGCGCCTGGTTCGGTATATAATATCGGCGGAAACAACGAGTGGAAGAATATCGATATTGTAAATTTGGTGTGTGATCTGCTGGATGGACGACTTGGGCGTGCTAACGGGAAAAATCGCCAACTGATCAGCTTTGTAAAGGATCGTCCAGGTCATGACCGGCGCTATGCCATCGATGCCACCCGGCTCAAGCAGGAGCTGGGCTGGGAGCCGGCCTACACCTTTGAACAGGGTATTGCCGAAACCATTGACTGGTATCTGGCAAATCAGGAGTGGGTGGCAGAAGTCACCTCGGGAGCCTATCGCGAATATTATGCTGGCCAGTATGGAGAACAGTCATGATTGTTGTGGTGGGTGCCAATGGAATGCTCGGCAGGGATCTGATGGCCCTTTTGGGTGACGGTAGCCGCGGTGTCGACATCGCTGAAATAGATGTCACCTCGCATGAGTCTGTAGAACGAGTGCTGACAGCGTTGCACCCTTCTGTCGTGATCAACTGCGCCGCCTATACCGATGTGGACGGATGCGAGACGAATGTGGATACTGCCATGCAGGTTAATGGCGAAGGGGTCGCGTATCTGGCGATGGTCACCCGTGAACTGGGGGCCAAGCTTGTCCATGTCAGTACTGATTATATCTTCGATGGTGGCAAGGGTAGCCCCTATCTGGAGGATGACCCGCCCCATCCGCTGAGTATCTATGGTGAATCCAAATTGACCGGCGAAATGAACGCGTCTTTCAATCCCGATCACCTTATTGTGCGCACCCAGTGGCTGTATGGCCTGTATGGCAAGAACTTCGTCGAAACCATGTTGCGTTTGGGAACTGAAAAGGATGAGCTGACCGTAGTGGATGATCAGATCGGTTCACCCACCTGGACTGTAGACCTGGCCAAGGCAATTATTGTTTTGATCGAAAAGGGGTGTCAAGGGGTTTATCATGCAGCCAACTCAGAGTTCTGCTCCTGGAACGGCTTTGCAAAAGCGATCTTTGAGGAGTCTGGTTTGGCTGTGTCGGTCAAGCCGATGACGACTGAAGCGCTGAACCGGCCGGCCCGCAGGCCGCTATATTCAACACTGGACTGCAGCAAGCTGAAACAGGACACGGGATTCCAGCCGCAACCGTGGCGGGACGCTTTGAGGTCGTACCTGAAATTGCGTAATGCTTAATAAGAAAGGAACCATAATGGAACGTGGAGAACGACCCTGGGGCTCGTATTTGGTCCTTGACGAAAACGCCAGCTATAAGATTAAGCGTATAGAGGTTAAGCCTGGAGAGCGGCTGTCATTACAGAAACACCATCATCGCAGCGAACATTGGATAGTAGTATCCGGTACCGCTTTGGTTACCTGTGGCGAAAAAAAGCAGGTTGTCAATGTCAATGAATCAACCTTTATTCCGATCGGGCAGAACCACCGCCTTGAAAACCCAGGCAAGATCCCGTTGGTGATCATTGAAGTGCAGAGCGGAGAATATCTGGGAGAAGACGACATCGTCCGTTTTGATGACGACTATAATCGTTGTGAAGTATCCGATGAAGCTTGATCTTGTCGCCATGCATCAATGTAAGCAATTCTTGGTATGGTGTTGTCTGATAGTACTTTTCATGGTGTTGGTGACAGGTTGTGCGGCAACTTCGACCACGATTATGGACGAGGAGTTGGTCACCAACCCAAAACCGATGTCAACCTACAAAACACTGATTATTCGCAAGCTTGAGTTGAGACGCGAGCTTTACAGTGATGTTCCTGAAGCTCGAATGGGGGCACAGGAACGTCGTTACGCCCAGGTTCCAACCCAGCTTGCCGAGCAGGTCCAGCGTTATGTCAAGGCGAAGCGCATCTATAAGAATGTCTCTCTGGATGGTGTCGCGTCTGCCAGCACACTGGTAATGAAAGGCAAATTTACTAAAATGGGACGTTTCAGAATCTCGCTTGAAACCGTTCTTCTTGATGGTGCTTCCGGACAGGAAGTGGCCTATTGCAGACAAACCTTGTGGGATGTGTTCGACACAACAGAAGGTATTGGCCGCTTGGGACGTGACCTGGCAGACTTCATCGATCGAATCCAGTACAAGTAACGGAGGTTGCTGTGTATATCGTAATTTTAGCCGGTGGCTCCGGAACACGTTTCTGGCCGTTATCACGTGTCGCTCGGCCCAAGCAGCTTATATCCATCACCGGCGACAAGACTATGCTTCAGCGAACGGTTGAGCGGGTATTGCCCCTCAAACCCAAGCGCATTATAATCATAACCAATACCCTCCAAGCCATGGAGACCGAGCATCAAGTTGCTGGATACCAGGGAGCCCACATCGATGTAATTGCCGAGCCTGTCGGCAGAAATACCGCTCCAGCCATCGGCTTGGCCGCCACCATTATTGCTGCCCATGACCCAAACGGCGTCATGGTGGTTTTACCAGCGGATCATTTTATTCGGGACGAAGTTGCACTCCGTGAAACGCTTGTTTTTGCCAGCCATGGTGCTCGCAACGGTTATCTGGTGACCCTGGGGATTGTGCCTACCCGTCCTGAGACCGGTTACGGCTACATTGAGGCTGAGATTGAACTGCGCGGAGAGGGCCCGTATCCGGTAAGGCGTTTTATTGAAAAGCCACCTGTTGAAGACGCTGTCCGATATCTTGAAGATGGCAATTTCTTCTGGAACAGCGGCATGTTCCTGTGGCGCGCAGACACGATCCTGGCCGAGATCGGTTGTCATCTTCCTGCACTGGCTAATTCCTTGGGCTCTATTGCCTTTAACGATGATGTCTGGAGTTTTTCAGATTTGAACAGTCAGATAGAGGCTGTCTATGGGAACCTTGAAAATATTTCCATAGATTATGCTGTAATGGAAAGATCGTCCAAGGTTCTGCTAGTGCCGGTTGAAATGGGATGGAGTGATGTGGGGAGCTGGAGCGCCTTGCCCGAGGTGGTTGCGCCTGATATCGCCGGTATGATTTGTATCAACGCTGCTGAACACGTTTCCATAGACTCGTCTGATTGCCTGATCTACACTGACAATAAAGTAGTGGCAACCGTTGGTGTGCATGGGCTGGTAATTGTCTCCACCCCCGATGCCTTGCTGGTTTGTGATCGGGAGCGTGCGCAAGATGTAAAAAAGGTGGTCGAAGAACTCGCAAAAAGAGGTAGTAGCTGTTTGTAAAATCTTCATAAGTATTAGTTGAATTGTACTTCATTCAACTATTTTTTTGATAATATTGTCAACCTTGACCTTTTGTTTGGTTGACCATGAGGAGTCGCATGTATACCTCGATACAGGATGAACTTGCACAGATTGAAGAGCGTGGATTGTTGCGAACGACGCGTCTCATTCATGGTCGACAGTCAACACGGGTGGTTCTGGACGGACGCGAGGTGCTCATGCTTTGCTCCAATAACTATCTGGGCCTCGCTGACCATCCGGACCTGACTCGGGCGTCTGTCATGGCTACAGAGCGTTTTGGGACATCCAGCGGCGCATCCAGGCTTGTTTCCGGTACCATGGAGCTACATGAACAGTTGGAGGCTGCACTTGCCGGCTTTAAACGAACCGAGGCCGCACTGGTCTTTAACAGCGGCTATGCTGCCAATACCGGCGTCATTGCAGCACTGGTCGGGCGTGGTGATGTCATTTTTTCGGATCGCCTCAATCATGCCAGTATAGTTGATGGTGCCCTGCTGTCTGGTGCCAGGTTGGTGCGTTATCCGCATAGTGATGTCGCTGCATTGGACCGGCTTATGAACAAGCATCGCGGGGCTGGCCGCTGTCTGCTGGTCACGGATGGCGTCTTTAGCATGGATGGTGATGTTGCGCCGCTCGATAGGCTGGTTGAACTTAAAAACAGGCATGCTGCACTCCTCATGGTGGATGACGCACATGGCAGCGGAGTGCTTGGCCGGCAGGGACGGGGGAGCGCTGAGCTATTAGGAGTTATGGGAGAGATTGACATCCATATGGGCACGTTCGGTAAGGCATTAGGGAGTTTTGGCGCCTATGTGGCACTGCCCCAAAAGCTGAGAAAACTTTTGCTCAACCGTGCTCGCAGCTTCATTTTTTCAACCTCATTGCCCCCGTCTGTGCTGGGTGCTTCTCTGGCTGCACTTGAACTGGTTCAGTCATCGGAGGGAAGGTTGCTTCGCGAACAAGTATTATCCAATGCCTCGCAATTCAGGAGCCAATTGCGAGCTGCCGGTTTTTCCGTTGGCACGGGTGCAACGCAGATAGTGCCGCTCATGTCATGCGATGCCGAGGTGACCATGCGCTTTTCAGAGCAGTTATTGGAAGAAGGGGTCTTTGCACAAGGAATACGTCCGCCGACAGTCCCGGCAGGTTCGTGCAGGCTTCGCTGTACAGTCATGGCCACACATACTGAGGAAGATCTGGCTATGGCCGCTGATCGTATCACAGTTGTCGGCAGGCGCCTGGGAATAATCTGATGCCATGGTACAGCAACATTAATGGCGACAGCCTCTGGTACGAAGAACGAGGCTCGGGGCCAGCCATTGTCCTGATTCATGGCTGGTGCATGTCATCCGCTGTGTGGCAATTTCAACTTGAAAGCCTGTCGCGTTCATTCCGGGTTATTGCACCAGATTTACGCGGCCATGGCAGATCCGCACCTTCCAGCGATGGATACTGTTTTGATGTTTATGCTTCTGATATTGCGGCGCTATTCCAGCGGCTTGACCTGAAAGATGCGTTGCTGGTGGGCTGGTCGCTGGGTGCACAGATTGTGTTGCGGGCTTTTAAGCAGCTTCGTAATAAAGTGGCCGGTGTGGGTTTGGTTTCCGGAACTCCTCGCTTTACGGCGGTGGAGGATTTCCCTTGTGCATTGGCCTCAATTGAAGCTGATGGAATGGCTGCCAAGCTGCGTCGCAACACGGCGAGGGCCTTGGAGGGTTTTGTTGGCCGGATGTTTGTCACTGGAGAATTGGAGAACCCTGAGTTGTCAACTCGGATCAGCGCTCTGCTTAGCGCAATTCCGGTCCCCGATACAAGGATAGCCTTGCAGAGCCTTCAGGCGCTGGTGGAGACGGACATGCGCAGCATACTCCCTGATATTGACGTGCCGGCACTGATTGTCAACGGAGACCAAGATGTGATCTGCTTGCCTGGTGCATCTGCCTATATGGCTCAGATCATAGTGAATAGTCAGCATATTGTTATGCCTGGATGCGGCCATACACCATTTCTTACCCAGAGTTTTGCGTTTGATAAGGCTTTAACCGATTTCAGAAGGGGGATCTGTGGCTGCTGCAGATGACAGAATCAGGATTGGTCGCGCCTTTCATCGTCAGGCCGGGGAATATGATCAACATGCCTCAGTACAAAAGCGGATTGTTTCCCGTCTTGACCAGTTGGTGGCAATCCAC
>Ga0209317_1001865_pt1 | contig 16736 bp, 11 predicted proteins | sample RifGroB2_FD_183994 | JGI IMG/M metagenome (GOLD analysis project Ga0209317, IMG submission 183994) | Soil microbial communities from Rifle, Colorado, USA - Groundwater B2 (SPAdes) (version 2) | ecosystem: Environmental > Terrestrial > Soil > Unclassified | place: Rifle, Colorado | collected... | reverse complement strand
CGGTGTGATAACCGTTTTCATCAAGTACGCGTGCGGTTGCCGAAGCATCCATCCAGTACCCCTGCATGATGTTGGCCCCGGATGCTACAAGTTCGCCAGGCTGTCCGTTTGGGACTTCACACCCTTTCTCATCCAAGACCCGGACCATCACGCCTGGAATGGCTCTGCCAATAGAATTCATTTTACTGGTGAGCCGTTCAGGCTCCACGTAGGTGAGACGGGCGGCAGCCTCAGTAGCCCCGTACATGACGTAGAGCATGGTGTGGGGGGGGAGAACTTGGAGCAACTTCTTCTTTATCTCGCGCGACATGTGGCCTCCGGCCTGAGTGCAATAGCGCAGACAAGGCAGCTTGTCACGGAAAGCTGACAGGGGAGAACGGTGCAACAGATAGGCATAGGTAGAGGGCACCCCAGAAAAGCCCGTGACACCCTCTGATACCATCTGCCGGATTACAGGTGCAGTGTAAGCGAAGTTGTTGTTGACGATGACGGTTCCACCGACAGCGACATGGGTGTTGAGAAGAGATTTCCCCATGACGTAAAAAAAGGGGAGCACAACCATCTGGATGTCCTTTTCCGTCAGGTTCAGATACTGCACGATAGAACTGGTGTTGGTAATGATATTGCTGTGGGACAGCATCACTCCTTTCGGCTTTCCAGTCGAGCCAGAGGTATAAATGATACTGGCTAGGCTTGATGCCACATTCGTGACACTGACGTTGGGTAACTCCCCGTCATGCACGACCTCCTCCCAGCCAACCACAATGCAGCGCCGAGACCGCCATGAGCCTGATGGTCCCTTGATCACCATCAGCGGTGTCTTTAATGCGTCGGTATCAACCTCCTGCAATAGATGTTCAGCATCGCTGCAGAAGATGACTGCCCGCGGCTGCAACTCGCCCAGAACCCCGGCAAGGGTGTTTGCCTTGATTTCGCTGTTCAGTGGAACAGCAACCGCTCCTGTCTTCAGTATGCCGTAGTAGCTTACGACATACTCAATGCTGTTTTTCAGCAGCATAACTATCCTGTCGCCTGGGACAACACCTTGCTCAAGCAGACATGCAGCCAGGCGGTTGGCCCTGGCGTTGATCTGACGGTAGGTTATCCGTTGGTCTTCTTGGACAAAAGCGACCTTGTCGGGACGGTTTTTAGCGCTGTTTTCCAAAAAGTTGTGAACGGCCTGCAACTGCAAGGGATCCATATCTAGCTCCATTTTTAGGGATGCCTAATCGGCAGTTGGGATGGATGCGGTAAGATATTGAGTCCGTGAACCGACAAAGTTGGCTCCATATATTATCCGGTCCGGCTGCACTAGGGTTGCCGCTCGAAACGAGGAAGTCGTGACGAATTGCCGATGCAGTATCTGGGTGGAGAGTGCTCCGACCAGTGCCATATTCTGGAATTCGCTTACTAAACCGGGGGCCGAATTGCGCACTTTTGCGTAAAGCAGGCTGATCTTTTTCGCATTGAAATAACCGCTGTCTCTCAAACATCCCTCCGACAGCAGATCATCAACGTAGTCGGCAGGTGCCTCAGGGTAAAACAGTTCGCCGACGGGAGCCCGATATGGCTGTTTAAGCCTTTCGGAAATGCTGTCGGGGATCATCCCCTTAAACGCTCGTTTCAGCAGGTATTTTTCGTTTAGCCCCTTGATTTTCCACTTGGCGGGGAGCCGAAAGGCAAAGTCTATCACCCTGTAATCCAGGAACGGATGGCGCATCTCTACAGAGTGGGCCATACCGACCCTGTCCCCTTGGGAAGAGAGCAGAAAATTTGCCAGGAATATCTCCATCTCCAGCACCTGGGCTCTTGACAGCAGGTCGCGGTCTGCAAAAGTGTCCGGTAGCCACCCAGCCAACTCCTCGACTGGGTAGTAGGACGCCAGTGAGGTGAGGCAGTCATCGGACAAGAAACTGAGATTCCTCATGCCGCCTCCCCAGCGCACGGCATGGGAGAAGAAAGGATCACTAAGCTGTTCCTGCGTTACGGCAAAGAAATTTTGCAAGAAGGACCGCCCCCTCGCAGGGTTGTTGAAAACGTACGGATAGAGTCTCTCCAAGAGAAGCGGACGGCGGGTTGATCCGGGCTCTCTTCCCCAGTAGTCACGAATCTTAGCCTCCTTGAAAATATGGTATCCTCCCAGGATCTCATCAGCACCTTCACCGGAAAGCACCACCTTATACCCCTCAGAACGCACAAGGTCCGACAGCATGAACATTGGGACCGGTGAGGTGCGCAACAAAGGCTTCTCGCAGTGCCAGATCGTTTCCGGAAGAAGCCGGCGAATCTCGGCATTGCCTATCATCACCTGACGGTTGTCTGTCCCAAGAAAACGGATCAGTTCCTGCTGGAATGAAGTTTCGTCGAAATTGCCAGTTTGGAAGCCGAGGGAGAAGGTCTTCAGATGACTTTTGCAATTGCGGGAGATGAGCATCGCGATAATTGATGAGTCCAACCCTCCGCTCAGGTATGCTCCGACCGGAACATCGGCTCGTAACCTGAGGCGCACCGCGTCGCTCAGCAATTCCCGCAGTTGCTCGGCCGCGTGGGGAAGGCCGAGACTGCCGCCTGCTTCGGATGGGTGGCACGGTATGCGCCAATAGGGCCTGGGATCCGCAGGACCGTTATTGACCAGCAGGAAATGACCGGGAGGAAGCTCCCGAATGCCCCTGAAAACGGTCTTGCCCGGCAGGGTGGTCCAGAAGACAAACACCTGACAAAGCGCTTCAAGGTCCAGTTCGTGCGCGCCATCAACAGCGAGTATGGCCTTGATCTCGGAGGCGAAAACGAGCCCGCCTGCCGTCCAAGCATAGTAGAGCGGCCGTATCCCCACCCGGTCCCTTGCCAGGAAAAGCTCCTTTTTCTGACAATCCCATATCGCCAGCGAAAACTGGCCATTGATCATTTCCAGACACCCGGTGCCGTACTCTTCGTAAAGGTGCAGCAGTACTTCCGTGTCCGTATTGGTACTAAACCTGTGCCCTTTTTTGAGAAGGTCTTGCTTTAGCTCTATATAATTGAACGCTTCCCCGTTATAAACAATCCACAGGTTCCCGTTTTCATTGCAGATCGGTTGGGTACCACCGTCTATCCCGATGATGCTCAATCGCAGATGCCCCAAGGCCACGTCTCCGTCAAGATATACCCCGGACTCATCGGGGCCGCGGTAACTCAAGGGCGAGATCATCGAAGTGATCTGCCTGAGATCAGGCGGCTCCTTGGCAGCCATATTGACTATACCTGCAATGCCACACAAATCGCACCTCCGGACAGGCTGGCTTAAAGCGCCCACAGCCTCGTATATTGGCAATAAATTCAACTAGTTTAGGTCTATCTCGGAAAATTATTAAACTATATCAATGTCACTCAAAGAATCAAGATGGGGAATGAATTTATAAGGAGGGTCCGCAGTACATTCGGCTGCGCATAAATGCCCCCCCCCGGTCCCGATTGGTGCAAACGGGGCGAAACACTGGGACAAGATCGTTCATTAGTGTGACGACCGTCACAAACATTTCATGGAGACCGTGCTACCGTCTCCCAAACGAAAAACGAATAACTCGATACACGACAATACTAAAGCTTCCGCGAGGAAGTGACGGAAAGCCTATTGGGTCTCACGCAGACAGCCGGGTCGCCGAAATATCAATACGATATCGGCACCCGGCTTTTTTGCGTCCAGCCGGGGGAAACGCATGGCACGAAGAGCACCCGAGAAAGGAGATCACTTAGGTACAACTGACGCAAGGAGAATACCCCAGAAAGGGCGCCGGCAAGAAGCATAGGGGACCAGATCCAGCGGTTGCCTGGCAAACTGCAGCACGACCAGCGCAAAAATCAAGGAGGCATAAAAGTTTATGAGAATAAAAAGCCGTATTAAGAAGAGACCTGCAGCAGTTTCGCGCATCGCGTTTATCGCGCTGCTATTCCTGACCATGGCGGCGGCTACGCTCCATCTCGACGCCCTCGCGGCGCATGCCGCCCAGGCGACCCTATCATGGTCCGCGCCGACCACATACACGGACGGGAGCCTTTTAACAAACCTGAACGGTTATACGGTTCACACAGGTACAGCCTCAGGGAGTTACTCGAAGAATATTGCCGTCGGCAACGTGACATCCTATACCGTGAGCAGCCTCAACGACGGAACCACTTATTACTTCGCGGTATCTGCCAACGATGCCTCGGGAAACGCGAGCAAACCTTCCAATCAGGTCTCCTTTACCACCCCTGCAGCGCCGCCGCCGGTTGCCTTGTACACTCTGACGGCCTCGGCGGGGAGCGGCGGGTCTATCACCCCCTCTGGTTCCATCGTCGTTTCCGAAGGGACCAGCCAGACCTTCGCCATTGCCCCCAGCACCGGGTACGCTATCGCAGGAGTCGCGGTTGACGGCGTGTCGGTCGGCGCCGTATCGAGCTACACCTTCAGCAAGGTGTCCGCCAAACATTCCATCTCCGCAACCTTTGCGCCAAAAATCAGTTCCTACACCATTACCGCTTCGGCCGGAACCGGCGGCAGCATCTCCCCCGCCGGCGCAGCCCTGGTAAGTTCAGGGGGGAGCAAATCCTACACCATCACCCCGGCTACCGGCTACAAGGTCGCTGACGTCAAGGTTGACGGCACATCGGTCGGCGCTGTAGCGAGTTACACCTTCAGCAACGTCACGGCCAACCGCACAATTGCTGCCAGCTTCGCAAGCGCGGCAGGCACCGGTTCGGGCAGTTCCGCCACCTGGCAGAACCAATCGATCGTTTCGCAAAGCGGAACCTTCACTGCAAGCTTCGACATGATTCCCAGCGCCAACAACATCAATGCGGTCACCGGATTATCGGCCCTGCAGGCCAAGGGATACGAAGACGTAGCAACCATTGTCCGCTTCAACCCGGCCGGCACCATTGACGCCCGCAACGGCGGCGTCTATGCCGCAAGAGTGGCGCTCCCCTACTCCGCTGGAAAGGTGTACCGCGTCCGGATGCTGATCAACGTTCCCACTCACCGTTACGACGTTTATGTGACCCCCCCGGGCCTGGCCGAGACTCAGCTGGCGGCAGGTTACGCCTTCAGGACTGAACAGGCTGCGGTATCCGCCCTGAACAATCTCAGCACCTTTGCCGGTGCGGGCAGCCATCAATTGCTCAATTTATCGGTGACAGCCGCGAGCGCACCGGTCACAAGTTCCGCCTCCTGGCAAACCCAGTCGATCGCTTCCAAAAGCGGGATCTTCACTGCCCGATTCGACATGATTCCCAACGCCAACAACATCAATGCGGTGAGCGGATTCTCGGCCCTCCAGGCCAAGGGATACGAAGACGTGGCAGCCATTGTCCGCTTCAATCCGGCCGGCACCATCGACGTCCGGAACGGGAACGCCTATGCGGCAAGAGTGGCGCTACCCTACTCCGCTGGAAAGGTTTACCGCGTCCGGATGCTGATCAACGTTCCCACTCACCGCTACGACGTGTATGTGACCCCGCCGGGCGGGACCGAGACACAGCTGGCGGCCGGTTACGCCTTCAGAACAGAGCAGGCGGCGGTAGCCGCCCTGAACAACCTCAGCATCTTTGCCGGCGCGGGCAGCCATCAGTTGCGGGATCTATCGCTGCTGTAGCGAACAGAGTCAGTGATGCAATCGGCAGATCCACAAGCAAAACTCCAAGTATCAGCTTCATCGGCAAGGAGGCAGAAGTCGGTCCGGTAAAAGGATTCCGAGGAACCGGCTCCCCTCCGACTGCGGAAATTAACTAGTTTCCGGTTACCCGTAAGCTATATTTAATCAAAGGCATGCACTAAATGAGGACAATAATGAGCCAAAAAAATAAAAAAACTAATGTATTCAAGCATATAACCTTCAACTTCGCGATATTGCTTGTACTGGCCGGCTTCGCTTCGATGGCCCAGGCGACGTACAGCATTCCGGCAACCCGCACCATAACCTGGGGAGGAAACGCTGGAGTCAAAGGCGACATCCCAATCAGAAGTACCATCTACAAGACATTGAGCCCGTCCGGCGGAGACGACACCTCGGCAATCAAATCAGCCATCAGTACTTGTCCGGCAGACCAGGTAGTCAAACTAAGTGCCGGCACTTTTAAAATCAGTAGCCCCATCGTGGTAAAGTCAAACATCACCCTCAGAGGCGAGGGAATGGGCAAAACCATAATAAAGGGTCAATCGGGCATGTCCGGAGCGTCCGTTGTGGGTATAGGAGCACGCCCCACGCTCGCAAGCGGAATATCCTTAACAGCCGGAATCAACAAGGGATCTACGACAATAACGACCTCCACGGCTCATGGATGGACTCCGGGCACCATCATCCTTATAGATCAGCTGAACAATGCGAGCGATGATCCGCCCGTCAGCAACATCGGCAACAACGGGACCTGCTCATGGTGCGGCAGGTTGTCAGGGACCAGGTCGCTGGGTCAGACCGTCAAGGTTTTAACAGTACCTTCCTCCACAACAGCCACGTTGGAAATACCGCTTTACTGGAATTTTGATCGTGCCTTGTCACCTCAGGCCGTCAAACTAAGCGGCATGACCACCATGGCGGGCATTGAAAATCTGACAGTGGATAACAGTCTTAGCGGAAGTAGCGCGCAAACAAGCGGCGGCACCATACAGCTGTTGGGCACCTCGAATTGCTGGGTAACGAACACAGAGGCTATCGGGTCTTATCAGTCCATGTTGCTGTTGAATTACGGCGCCTACAGGAACACCATCAGAGGCAACAAGCTGCATGAAGGTTTCCCGACTACGGCAGGGGATGGCACTTCTTCTTACGCCACAAGTCGCGCCTATGGCATTAACTCGCACCTGTACTCTTCTGCAAACCTGATCGAAAACAACCAACTGTACCATCTATCTGCCGGCATAATGACTGCTGGCCCATTTTCCGGTAATGTAATTGCTTACAACTACATAACCGATCTTTACCTCAACTCTCTCAGTTTCAACGCTTATGCTATATCCTTTCATGGCGGTCATGCTTTCATGAATCTGATTGAAGGCAACTTCATTGACAGCAGAGTAGCCTCAGATCATGTTTGGGGCACGAAAAGTCATAACTCTTTTTTCCGCAATAAAATAGCAATTGCTCCCAACAGAACCGGAGGTGCCTGGGACGCAGACATCCAATATCGCAGCCGGTACTTTAATATGATCGGCAATGTACTGGGCAGGGGCACGGAAGGACGTTATGTTTTAGAGGGCCTGGACTCCAAAACTTCATCGATATTCCGCTTTGGCTATAACGGCGACGGCGACGGTTCCGCCTCAGGTAATGACGCAGGCGTGGGCAGTAGCATATTGAGTCATGGCAACTGGGATACCTATACAAACGGGGTGGTTTGGAACCGTACCGACGACACCGACCTGCCCAGTTCTCTCTACCTGAACAGCAAGCCGAGTTGGTGGAGCAGCCTTCAATGGCCTTGCATCGGTCCTGACGTGTCTCCTAAGTATCCTGCGGCTCCCGGCGCAGGCAAGGGTACCCCTTGGAATAACAGCTCTGTAAAGGTTATTTCCGCTCCCTTCTTGAATCCAGCCAAATAATCAAGCTGCACATAACGACATCAAGCCCTGCACTTTCCAAAGTGCAGGGCTTTTTTTTCGGCAGGTAATTCCGCAAATGACAGCCGGAGGCGGCACTTCCTGCAGGCGAGTCCTCACCAGGTTCACTTGCTGCGAAAGCACCTATTTCCCCTGATTGGCCAATGCCACCGTACTATCTGCTCTCAATTTCCAGAAGACGGCCCCCCAGATGACGACTGCGTACAAGCTATCGGAAGCAATGCTTGCCCAGGCAGCTCCCTTCCAAGAGTACTTCGGAACCAGCCACAGATTAAGCGCTACATTGAAGAGTGCGGTCGCCACAAGGCAGAAACTTCTCAATCCTTGATATCCTGCACCTGTCAATGCATTGGCCGGGAAATAATGAAGAACTTTGAGGAGCGGCAAGAGTGACAGCCAGCGGAGGGCATAGATGGCTTCCGTAAACTCACGGCCGAACACTATGGGCACAAGCGGCGCACACGCGAACAGTAAAAGTGAGGCCGCCAAGCCATAGGCCGCGGCATAGGGGAGGAGCTTTCCGACAAGGCTCACTGTGCCGCGCATGCCGTTGACCCCGCTCATAAAAAACCTGGCGTACGAGGCCGAGATCAAGGACCGGACAGGTATAAAAGCGACATCGACGAGTCTGTAAGCTGCAGCATAGATACCGGCAGCCTCTAATGTGGCAAGGCGAGTCAGTATCGTCTTGTCGATGTCGTTGAAGATGCTATGAGAGCTTAGCGCTACGGAAAAATAGAGACCTTCCTTTATCTCGCCATCAAATACCTTACGGGGGTAAGCCGGCTTCCCCAACTCCCTGGCGACGACGTAAATGGCCGTCAAAAAAGCGAATCCGGTGCTGAGAAGGTAGATATATCCCAAATCCAGAGGAGTCGGCTTCTTGAACATAATCAGGATAATCAATACCAGGAGGCGTGTTAAATTCGGCAAAACCAGAAGGAAAGATGTCATGGTGAGGCGCTGAAAGCCTTGAAATGCCTGGCCTGAAACGTTAAGCATGGCCAAGAAAATAAGATCGGCAATGGCTACTGACACTACAAGGAGGAACGGTATGGTTTTAGGGAGAATGAAGGTAGAGATTGCTGCGGTGATGACGGAAAGTATAAGGCCGCTGGAACAAGTCAATATGATTGTTCTTCCCCAGTACTTTGAGAAAGTCGACTTATCTCTTGCAACATGCTTGATGAGGATATTTCCGGATCCCATGCTTGCGAAAGGGGCAATAATACTAACAAATGCGGTTACTCCGATAAAAGCGCCGTATCCCTCAGCGCCAAGCGCTCTCGCAATGAGTATGAAATAAACAGCACGTATCGGCAGTTGCGCCCCGTGCCCCAAGAGCATCCACATGGTATCGCACGTCAACTCGCTTCTCTTGATTTTCCCCCAGAGCACGTGCCTTACCTCGCAAATTTGATCCGCACAAGCTTCGGCCGTAAGGGTCACTTGCGCTCTGTTATGGGCTCATACTTCGGCGATTGGTACAAAGCGGCGAGACCCAGAATGACCCATATCAGGTATGGACCGGAAAAACGTGCTTCGGTGCAGTTATAGAATAATGCCGTGACCCAGAATGCAAACAGCAATACCCCCAAACGATTATCACCGACCAACTCCTTTTTCAACATATTGCCTATAGACATTATCATTATAACTAGTAGACCCAGCCCTATCATACCTCCGTTTAGGTATGTCTCAATATAACCGTTATGTGCCTGCCTTGGATGGAATAGATACCGATCCCAAAGATAATCCACTCGGCTGCCAAGCCAAAAACTCTGGTATCCGGTTCCCAGAAGCGGGTTGATCGGCTCACTCAGCACATCCGCCCAAAGATCAGTTCGACCCGTCATCGTTAGGTCTTTCCCCACCATTCCCGTTATTGACTCAAAAATACCTTGCACTGAAAATAGGACGGCCACAAGAGGACCTATTATCAGGAGGTATGTACCTAGGTACCTGGCCTGTCTTTTTATACAGGAAACCTTCATGGCGAATAAGATGCTCAGTCCGAGGAGCAGGCATAGAAGCGCTGTCGAACTTTGTGCTAAAACCACCAGCCAGACCACCATTGCCAGGAGTAGAATTAATATGATGAAGTCCGTCATGCCTGGTTTTTTCCCCTCATCTTCTCGCATGTACAGTAATTCCCAAGTTAGAAACATACCGCAAATAAACATAGCGCTGCCGAGTTCATTCTTATGTGTTGTGATTCCACTGATCCCGAACTCAGAAAAGTCTCTATTATAGTATGTGCCAAGATCAGGGAAGTACCAAATTAACACTATTGAAAGCAGTATTGCGAAATAGGCATACCTTGCTAACACGGCCCTGATCGCCATACGGGGATCCTTCTCCGTGAGAAGGATAACAATCATTATGAGGTTGCCTAATTCCCTTATCCATCTCTTAAAACTGACAAGTGGGTAGTCGGACCAAATTATACTGATACAGCAATAAACAAAAAAAGCAGCGAACCAGATTTTACCTCGAAAGACCCGATACCATTCAGGCCTGCGACGAAGGACAACAATTGCTCCCACCAGTATGAGGACAGTTAAGGTATTCCTATCGAGAGGGCTGCCCTCCAATAATACCTCGGGTGAGTCATCGTCGCCTCCACCAAACCAGATTGATATAGGTCTTGATCCGATGATTGCAAACCACGCCAAAGCTATCCACAGCCCGAAGGAGGTCATGGGACGAATATTTTTGTCCCTGGCGAATAGCCAAACAATGACAATACCAGTTATAAATAAGGCCATTGTGCTGATCATTTATGCCTCGATGAAAATGCGCCTAATTACAGTAGGTACGGGACCAAAAGGTTATTTTTGTGTCAATTTTATCGATAATTCAAGATCCCTTTCAACTTACAGACTCAACTTTCGCAGTAGGGCGTTTCGGCACAACTGCCTGAAGTGGCGCCAGTTTATTGGGTAGCCAAGGCCGAAAGTAGCATCCGGGCCTTGAAAGGTAATGGCAGTTCTGCCACGAACTGATCAACCAGTTGCAGCATCAGTTCCTTGGTAAATCCAGCGAGCTTGTTCAGTGACCGTTCAAGTAACTTCAGTAGTAATGCCAGCGCTTCAACGAAACTCGTCTGCCTGAGTTCATCGCACGTGGCATGGAACAGGTTTCCGAGAGTCCTTGGATCGGCGTTCGTTCTTCTGACGAGTTCCAGGATGATGTAGCGGCAGAGCACTACCGTCGTATGTGCGACCAGGGCATCGAAGGAGCGGCTCTGACACTCCTTCGCCAGATTCAGAAACGACTTGGTCATCTTGAAGAACACCTCGATATCCCAGCGGCGCCTGTAGAGCTTGATGATCTCCTCGTCCGCCAAGGTGGTGTCGGTTGAAAGAAGTGCAAGCCAGCTCTTTTTGCTTCTGTCTCGAACGAACACGATCTTTGCCGCAACGGGATTGCCCTTGTCATCCTCGCCAATAGTCACGATGACCGAGGCGAGGACCTTAGCCCTTCCCGGCCGCTTGCGGACCCAGTTGAACAGTTCCTTCAGGGTCATGCCCTCGCCCTGAAAGGTGTAGCGGGTTTTCGAGTCCTTGAGCATGCATATGGTGTGCATTCCCAAAGCATGAATCCGCCTGATCGTGGCGGGAAAGGCAAACCAGCTGTCAAACAAAAGATAACGTGCCTTGGTGCCGGCCGCCATGGCCACCTTCACCAGTTCCACCAGCACATCGGGGGATTTTTTCACGCTTTCCTGTCGGCGCTTGTAGGCGTTGGTGCGCTTGTCGAGGTCATTGCGCATTGCACAAAGGCGGTTCTCTTCTTTCGAGGAACTCAGCATGGAGAAGAGCATCGGGACGAAACTGTTGCCGTCCGACCAGCCCAAAGTGAGCATTCTGAATCCCCGGTGATATCTCTTGGTGTTGTGGTCATGGACCCGAGCCAAAAGCTCAACGCACTTGCTGCGGTCGCGGAGATACAGAGTGTCGTCGGCAATCAGTACCTTTGTGGTGGAATCGTCCGTCAGCGGCAAAAGTTTCTGCATTATTACTCTGGTGCTGAGCAGGAGCAAAAACTTGCGCCAGTTGGAAGACATGCAGTTCAAAAACCGGTAGACGACGTCTTTACCGACGCCAGGCGGCATGTCAGGAGTATCAGGCGTCGCCAACAGGCGAAACAGGTTCTTACCGGTAAAGGCCATCGTCAGCAAAAACTGGAACAGCGTGTCCAGAGAAACGCCCTTATCCTTTCTGATGTTGCTTTGCCGAAGGAGTTCTCCGAGCTTATGATTGTGAAAGAACAATTTTATCTGGTTCTCAAGGGTGACAGTTTCTGCTACAATCCGGCTCATAGCGTCGCCTTTCTGTGTTGATGTATTTGCTGGGGAGCAAAGCCATTTTAATACAGATTGCGACGCTATTCTATTTATAATTACAGCACGTTACACTTTTTCGTCAACTGCGAAAGTTGAGTTACAGACGTTGTCCCGCAGCATCAATCATCTCGGAAGCGGACATAAACATGCCCAAAATAGCCTGAAACCCATGCAATGTGGTAAGCAGCTTTAGCCAGGTACTTAATACAATATGATTTCCCCAAGACAGCGGTAAAAGGGAGAACAACCGTATAAACACAAGCGGCTGCCAATACTACCGCGAGATTCCGTCCCGGCAGTGCCTGTGACCTCACCCACGAGCCATTCAAGCCGCCTTTCCTCATGGCTTTTTTCAGGTAGAAAGAGGCCTTCCACCGTTCAGGCGGGACCGTCTCGTTTACAAAAGCGTCGTCACACCAAACAAATGTGTACCCTTTTTGCATGACCTCCCTAAAGAAACGAACATCCGACCCGCCAGTCCTTCCGAATTTAGGGTCAAACCTATTGTCAACTTCGTCAAAGATCTCCCGCTTCAGCAGGACATTTGCGGTACTGGTGTCTGCAGCATGCAATATCGATCCGTCCGAGTGCGATTTCCTTTCGCATATGCCGCTCTTATAAATCCAACTTGGGCACGTTGCCTCGAAATGCGGCCTTACCGGGCCCAAGACTCCATCTGACTGAGACCTCTCAAGGGCACTGTACAACTTCAGAAGCCAGTCGCTATCCGGGAATTCATCGTCGTCAATGATGGCAATATAGTTGCCTCTCGCGCACTCCACTGCCTTGTTTCTTGCCAGCGCTATATTTTGATTCGGTTCTGTAAAGTACTCTACATCAAGACTATGCGTCCGCTTAAAACCCGATACGACCTCTTGCGCGGAATGGTTGTCATCATTATCAACAACAACTGCCGAATAACTAAACATCCCATTAGTTTTTTGATTTTCCAGTTCGATCAACAAACGTAGTAAAAGGCTCGTTCTTTTGTAAGTACAAATGCAAACGCAAATATGATTGATTGGCAAGTTCATATAAGGACCTCTTTATCCTTCAAAGTGACCGATTGCTCCTTACTTACGTTACTGCATCAATGTGATCCGTCAGAATTTAAAATTTTGGCACTGTTTGAGAAAGCAGCTCTGGAAAGTAGTATGGGTAACTCCTTTTAAATTTTGCGTGCTTTTACTGTCCCCTGTCTATAACCTCGACATACCTAGCTGGATCTTACTACTTTTTTTGCAATACAATGACGAAATCACTGTCACCCAAAAAACCAAAACTTGCCGCTTTGAATATTGTGACGATTGCCATATACGGTACATACACTATTTTAATTTTCTTAAACCATTCAGCGTGGCTTACGTCAAAGGTATCATAGTAACCGATACGCAAACCATTTTGTCCTGCAAATTTTTTTATGGATTTTGGCGCTATAGATAACCTCAGAAACGTTTTAAACGGCCCGATGTCGTCCTTGCCTGCATTTATTCTCTTATGCACATGCCTGTAGAAGGCAACATGCAACGACAGTGGGAGCAACTTCGTTACAATGCCTTTTACAGACAGTATATTTGGCATCTTGAGAACTATCAGTCCATCTTCTTTGATGGCATTCAAAAACTCGCGAAGAGCCAGTTCTGGTTTAGATAAATGTTCTAATACATCCCAGCAAACAATTATGTCAAAGCTAGAAGGCGAAAAGTGATAATTCTGGAGATCACCTACAATTTTTTCATCCAACCTATTGTTCCGTTTGAGTTGCTCCATTGATATATCAATTCCCACCATATATGCATGGTCACCAAAACTTAGATGAGACGCAGAGCCACAACCAGCCTCCAACACCTTAGTGCTAGCTTCGTTAACGCCCTGCTTGTTTAAATATTCCTGAAGCCTTTCGATTTTTTTCTTCACTCTCCCCCCTTGCCGGCCTTAATACTTCCAGCCGCGGTCTTTACGATCTCCGAGTGCTTAAAGAGTGCAATTATAACAAATTTTATCAAGTTACTTATGTTATAAATAACGGCTTTAATTGCCATTATGCAAAGTTGGAACTAATCACCTATTTTTCGCTTAAATGTGCCAGCTAGCAGTTTTTTTAGTCGGTGCATCTGCTCCTTTCTCCTAAATGCTACCAGTTCCACTGAAATTGGCCTTTCGGATGCACACAGATAACCCCACAAATATCCGCAAAAAATAAATATTCCTCCAAATATGTATGGCTTATTTTTCATTTGATACAGGCTTCTGAAAATCTCCCACAGAGGATGTCCACCCAAGTAATAATCCTGCTCTCCAAATCTAAAGCGAGATCCCAAATGGGTCCCTTTCCCTGTCCCCATTGTTCTGTGGTGAATAAAGCTTTTTTCCGGAAAAGTCCTGGTTTGCCACCCCATCATGCGAGCGGTGGTTACTGCCGTCCAATCGATACCTCCTCCTTTTATTGACACATACCCACCAATTTCTTCAAAACATTTTCGAGTAAATATCTGACATTGACCTGAAACGTGTTCTATATTCACGATGTCATAGTCATATGCAACCGATTTGCCTTCAATAAATGCTGTCCCAGCAACACCCAGAAAATTGTTCTCTGCGAATTTCGTGAGAATAAATTCAAAATGATCGGGTTCGAATGAGATATCAGCATCGAGATTGCCAACAATATCGAATTTCAAATCCTTGATGCTTTCATATCCAGCCTTGAAGGCGCGAACTTTGCCTGCAAAATTGTGCACATCACGCTCGGATAACTGTATTAGATGTATCCATTCATTATCAGCCATATATTTTTTAACGATATCGACCGTATGGTCCGAAGAACCATCACTTACAATAACCCATTTTACTGGTAGCACCGTTTGTCCAACCATAGACTTTATTGTCAATTCAATATATTGTTCTTCATTTTTAGCAGGAGTTATCAAAGCATATGACAGGTTATGGTTACCCCTGTTACTGACATATGTTGTAACCGTTTTCATATCCGTCATTTAGCCACCTCACATAACTTGGTTTTATTCCTGAACATTTTCGGCTATCGTTGAAAGAGCCAATAGCATCCAAGCCTGCGACCATCTCATATAGGATATTTTATTTTTATATATTGGAAGAACTTGATAGTAAAAATACCCCTTTCTATCCCACATATGATCCATGGCCCACTTAAAAACAGCATGGGCCTGTTCTATATTTGCGCCATCATCATCAAGATATTTTAATTCAAACATCGTAATAATGCTCTGTGCCACACTGTGGATGTCGACCGGATATGTCCGATTTCGGTAATACCTAGGAGCACCCTCCTCTGTAAAAAAATGCCTCTTGTAAAACTCCAATCCGAGCCTGATCTGCGGTTCAAATTCGTCCGTTCCGGCGTATTTACTGATAGTTCCCAAAGCGCACAGGTTGTATCCGGTATGGAAATTGTCAACCCATCTTTGTACAGATAGTTCGCCGTAGTCCCAAGAGCCATCTCGATGCTGCTTTGCCGCTGAGTGTCGCGCGACCTTCATAGCCGGAGCGACATATTTATCACCGGCATATTTGCTTATCCTAGTCAAGAGGGCTGCGCCCAAAAAATTAGCGTTATGGATGGGGACTCTCGTCCCAGGAAGAGGATAGCTGAAGCAGGCTAAAGATTCACCCTCGGTCCAATATAGTTCGTTCAAGATATAATCAGCAGCGCTAGCGGCCATGCGGAGACATTGCAAATTGCCGTTTGCTTCGTATGCATCCAGCAACGCATTAGAAACAAAGGTCGTACAAACGAGATTGGCCGCTCCCCGGGGAACAAGTTCGCTGCGCGTTTGCCATGGAAAACTATAGCCCCAACTCCAGTATCGTGTATCCGGTGACCGCATGCCCGCCAACAGTTCTGTCATTTCATTTATAAGGTCATCTTCGTGGAGTAATCCGATCCTTGTGAGTTTGACGAATGCTGTGAGAAATAAAGCTATCGCCTTTGGATTTTGTCGCTTTGGCACCAACAGAAGTGGTCTCAGATTTATCGGCAGACGTTTCATGACTTGGATCAAGGCTATTCTGCAAATCCTGCTGTTCTTAAATGGCGTGGACATATAAATACGGCTATTTAACCCATCATACGGGTCGAAACCCGCCCAATTGTTTTTTTTGCAGTAATTAAACAATTCGGTTAAAGTATTTTTTACCCCCAACGAGGAATTATCGTCATATTTTTTTTCTTCATTCATGACGGCTCCACCCAATATAAAGTAAGACATCCCCCACCAGAGGTGGGGGCTTTAAAAACCGTGGACCGCTCAAAGCGGTTAGTTCAAAAGAATATCTGACCACCTAACGGTGGTCACCCTCCGTTAAACATTGTCAGTTGGTCGAGCCGTTTATCTTCGGTCTCCTGTTTCTGTATGTAGGCGCGGATCATCTCTTCATCTGCTCCAACGGTTGATACAAAATAGCCACGTGCCCAAAAGTGCATCCCGCTGAAGTTCTTTTTCTGCCCAAGGTACGTTCTGGCTATCTGAATGGCACTCTTACCCTTGATGAAACCGATCACTAAAGAAACGGAGTATTTCGGTGGCACCGATATCAGCACATGAACATGGTCATTGCACAGATGCCCTTCCAGGATCTTGCACTCTTTCTGCCTGGCCAACTCGTGCAACAGTTCGCCAAGGTACTGGCGTATCCGGCCATACAGCACCTTCCGGCGCCCCTTTGGTATCCATACAACATGATACTTGCATTCCCACTTCGAGTGACATAAACTCTGGCCGTCGTCCATGAGGCCTCCTTTTTCGTGATCTTTGAGCGGTTCACGTTAAAGGAGGCTTC
>Ga0209317_1001861_pt1 | contig 16773 bp, 15 predicted proteins | sample RifGroB2_FD_183994 | JGI IMG/M metagenome (GOLD analysis project Ga0209317, IMG submission 183994) | Soil microbial communities from Rifle, Colorado, USA - Groundwater B2 (SPAdes) (version 2) | ecosystem: Environmental > Terrestrial > Soil > Unclassified | place: Rifle, Colorado | collected... | reverse complement strand
CGACTCCACCGGTATGTGCATCTTCGTCGCCTTCCCTGCCCTGGACATCCCGGAGTGCCTACCGGCCCTGATCGATCTGATCAACGCCCGCTTCGGCATCGCCCTCACCGGCGATGACGTCACCAACCTCGGCAAGCACATCCTGAAGCTGGAGCACCAGTTCAACATCGCAGCCGGCCTCAACAACGCGCACGACCGGCTGCCGGACTTCTTCAAGACCGAACCGGTCCCACCGCACAACGCGGTCTGGGACTTCACTGACGCAGAGATCGACGAATTCTGGAACTTTTAGCAGCAAAAGACGTGCCCCCTCTCCCGCCTGCGCCGCAGCGCCCGGGCGCGCAGGCCAGGAGGGAGAGGGGGCACGAGTGAGGGATCCCCTCGCGCCCCCCCGCCAAGCAGATCCACAAACTCCTCCCCGACAACCGGTTCGCCGCCAGGCAGCCAAGGCGCAAAGAAAATCTGACTGCTATTTAACAGGGATGAAAGGGATGAACGGGATAAAAACGGGAAACAGAAAAAGATTTTGATTTACCCCCAAAGCTTCTGCCTGTTCTAGATCCTGTCCTTCGCGTCTTTGCGGCTTTGCGTGAGAACCAGGTTTCTGCAGTTATCCCGTGTATCCCCTTCATCCCTGTTAAACGCCTTTGTACACGCTCGTTCGCTACGCTCACTAAAGGTGCCAAGGCGCAAAGAAAACCCCGACTGCTATTAACAGGGATGGAGGGGATGGAGGGGATGGAGGTCTCCTGCGCCGGGGGGGGCATCTTTAAATATTTAAATTGATACCGACTAACCTCGCGTGGTATGCTGCCACCGACCCCATTTCCGAGGAGAATTACTCCGGGCCTTGAATAGCGCTGTCCCTTGCCCCGAGCCTTTTGTCGCATCTTTGCAACTGCATAAGGAGGATGAGTGGGCGGCCGCTGGGAAAAAGACCTGGAGAGATGGCTGCAGCGCGGTGTCATCGATGCTGCCACCGCCGAGCGGATCAGGTCCTTCGAGTCGAGCCGCGACCGGGGCCGGGGGCTGCACTGGCCCGTGCTCCTGGCCGTTGCCTTCGGCGCTCTTCTTCTTTGCGCAGGCGTTCTTCTCTTCGTCGCAGCCCATTGGGATTCCCTCTCCCCCGCGGGACGCTTCTCCCTCACCCTCGCCATGGTGGCGCTCTTCCACCTCGCGGCGGCCTTCTCCGCCGAACGCTTCCCCCCCCTCTCCTCCTCTCTCCACGCCGTCGGAACCGTTTCCCTGGGCGCGGGCATCTTCCTCGCCGCACAGATCTTTCACCTCCAGGAGCATTGGCCGGGCGGAGTGATGCTGTGGGCTCTCGGGGCATGGGGGGCATGGGCGCTGCTTCGCGACTGGCCGCAGGCTGCGCTTGCCGCCATCCTCACCCCGGTGTGGCTTGCCGGGGAATGGACGGAGGCGACCCGTGGCTGGCACGGCGGCGACAAGGTGCTGGCCGAGGGGCTTTTGCTGCTGGCGATAACCTATCTCACCGCCCTGCTTCCCGGCAGGGAGTCGTCCGTCCGCAGGTCGCTCGCCTGGATAGGCGGCCTCACTTTGCTCCCTCTGGCCGCCGGCACTGTCTTTTCCGATACCTACCAGCGCGGGACGCAACTTGTCCCTCTGGCGTATCTGGTTGCCGGGTGGGGAGCCGCCTTGGCGCTCCCCCTGGCGGTCTCCCTTGTGCTGCGCGGAAGATCGGCCTGGATGAACGTCGTTGCCGCTGTCTGGGTTCTGCTGCTGGGGAGCACGAGTTTCGAGAGGCACCGGGTCGTGGCCGGAAGCCTCGCCGGGAGATTCTGGGATGAGGCCGGGTTTTACCTGGCAAGTGCCGCCGGTTCTATCGCCCTCATCGCGTGGGGGCTTCGGGAAGTCCGCAGAGAGAGGATCAATCTCGGCATCGCCGGGTTCGCCCTTACCGTTCTTGCCTTCTACTTCTCCACCGTAATGGATAAGTTGGGGCGCTCCGCCAGCCTGACCGGTCTGGGGCTTCTTTTCCTTTTGGGGGGATGGCTGTTGGAAAAGACCAGGCGGCGTCTGGTGGAAAGCCTGGAGAGGGGTAACTGATGAGCCCGACAGTCAAAGGCATTGCCGTCGCCCTGCTCCACCTCTGCCTGGTAGCCCTTTTGGGCGGAAAGCTTCTTTACGATCGGGCCACGCTTCCCTCCGTGTGGGTCCTGGCCGCTCCGCACGACCCGAACCTCCCGATCAGGGGGCGTTATGTGAGCCTCGATCTGATCGTGGAACCGCGGGGGGTACAAGAACCAGGCAAAAAGCCAGGGTGGCAGCCGCCGCAAAGCGTGGTCCTGCGGGTCGAGGGTGACAGGCTGGTGGCCGAACCGAAAGTGGAAGAGCGGCGTTGGGACCCCTCGTCCCGGCACGTGCGCTTCGTGGAGCGTCAGGGCGCGAAGCTCGCGGTGCTGGACACCCCCGTCCCCTTCTTCATCCCCGAGCACGTCCCCGATCCCTCGCGGCGGCCTCCCGGAGAAGAACTCTGGGTCCAGGTCACCCTTCCCGGGAAAGGCCCCCCGCGTCCCATCCGTTTGGGCGTCAGGAAGGGGAGCGGTCCGGTGGTTCCGCTGGATCTGAGTTGAAGCGCGTGAACCGGCAGGTACCCCCATGCCTAGGGCATGGCGCAACAGTATCCTTTCAAGATGTCCCCCTGCTTCCTTTCTTTCGCCTACCCACTTATTCATCTCCACCTCCCCCACACGCATATCCCTCACTTGCGCCACATCAATTCCACTCCGGGCTTAGCGATTAAAACCGCGGCCAGAGAATTCGAATTGCGGCGCAGCGGTGGCAGGTAATGTAAGGTCGCGATGTAAAAGCAGATGGTGCGGAAAGCGCGGCTTCAATGGAGATGCACGACTCCGGATGAATTCACAGGATTTTAATTTACATCGCATTATGAATATCATATATTCCAAATGTCCAAAATCGAGACCGACAAACTGACATAATCCCGGCTGCTTGCTCGCACCCATCAGGTTGAACCTGCACGCAGCAAGACTGGATCTGAAGGATGTGCACCAAAGGAGGAAGGATGGCTCTGAAGGATGTGCGGATACTGATTGTCGACGACGAATTGTTCTACCGTAACTCGCTGCGCGAGATGCTCGGAAGGATAGGGTTCACAGTGGTAGGCGAGGCGGCAGACGGCAGGGAAGCGGTGCGGATGTTTCTCGCCCATCGCCCCCATATTGTCATCATGGACGTCTACATGCCGGTTAAAAACGGCATAGACGCGACCCGGGAGATGATCGCCCTGGACAAAAACGCCAACGTCCTGACCAGCAGCGCCTCGGATTGCCAGAGCGACACCGATGCGGTCATCAAGGTAGGTGCCAAGGCGATCCTCAAGAAGCCGTTCGAGCCAAGGGAGGTCTTCGACACCATCAAGACCGTGCTCTGCGGCAAGTGACCCTGAGTTCTTCTATGCGAGAAGGCCCCTGCCGCTGGCCAAACCTAAAACGTTGCTCGAATAGGAGTATTAGAAATTGTGAGGTAAATATGAATATCGAATCAACGGGACTGATCTACTTTTCTCCGACACAAACTACCAGGAAAGTAATCGAAGCTATTGCGCAAGGACTGAAAGCGACATCAGAACAATATTTTGATCTGACACTTCCTGATACAATTGTCCAGACGTGCGAAGAATTCACTCAAGACTTGGCAATCATCGGTGCCCCTGTTCATGCCGGGAGACTACCTTCTGTCATGCTCTCTCGATTTAAACAGATTAAAGGTAACGGAAGACCGGCTGTCATTGTTGCAGTTTACGGCAACAGGGCATACGAAGATGCACTTATCGAATTGCGAGATGTTGCCCTTGAGGTTGGCTTCAAGCCCATTGCGGCTGGAGCATTTATCGGAGAGCATTCCTATTCAACTCCTGACTTGCCAATTGCAGCAGGCCGGCCAGATGCCGCAGATATGGTAAAGCTCCATACCTTCGGAAAAGCAATTCGTGAAAGATTCACCACCGCAATCAGCAATCCAAACGAGCTTATTCCAATACCCGGAAATTTCCCCTACAAAGAGATCCAGATGCTATCAGGCATAGTGCCGTCTGTGAATGAAGCTCTTTGTTCAAAGTGCGGGAAATGTGTTCCTGTCTGTCCAACTGCGGCAGTAGACAAAGAAAACCCTATAGAGACGGCAGGAGATTTGTGCATAAGGTGCTGTGCTTGCGTAAAAGCGTGCCCAAACAATGCAAAATTGTTTGATAATCCACGCATCAAGCAGGCTGCCGAGTGGCTGTATGCAAACTTCAGTGATCGGAAAGAGCCTGAAACATATTTGTAGAGACAGCCAGACGCTCGGCGGCAGCCGGTCTCCCCTGATGCTCCGCCGCATAAGGGTAATCTTAGAGCTGTGTTTTTGGACACTTCGGCTTTGGAATTGGGTCTGGGCTGGGTAATTCGACGACCTGACCAGCGCCCCCATCCCTTCCGGGCCGTAGTCATGTAGCGGTGAGCACTTTAGAGGGGCCCTGTTTTTTCACCGACTTCGATTTCGGAATTACGGTTGGCGCAGAAAGGGTCCCCCGGAAGGAACATCACTATGTTCAAGATATTGATCGATACGTGTGTTTGGCTCGATCTCGCCAAGGATCACCGCCAGGAGAACCTGCTGACGTCATTAGAGACTCTGGTCAGGGAGAAAGAAGTCTCGCTGATTATGCCAAGGATAGTTCTTACTGAATTTGCCCGGAATAAGCATCGGATCATAGAGGATAGCAAACGGAGCCTTTCGAGCACGCTGAAGAATGCCAGGACTTTGCTTTGGGAACTGGGAGGAGGAAAAGGAAAGCGCCTTGCGCTCGAACACCTTGCGGAGATCAACCACAAGCTGCCTCGTATGGGTGAGTCGGTCGTGAAGTCTGTAGGCAGGATCGAAAAACTTTTCAAGACTGCCCAGATTGTAGAGACGTCGGAGTCCATCAAGCTCCGGGCTGCGCAACGAGCCATTGACCGCCGTGCACCATTCCATCGTCCCCGCAATGGTATAGACGATGCGATGATCTTCGAGATTTATTCAGACATGTGCCACGACAAGACCTTTACCGGTATCCGTTTCGTTTTCATTACACACAACACAAAGGACTTCAGCCACCCGACGGACGATACCAGGTTGCCGCATCCGGACATGGCAGAGTCATTCTCCCGGATCAAGTCGTTGTACATGACTAGCCTAGCTCAGACACTGAGGCGTATAGCGCCAGGGCTGGTAGCGGATTTGACGTGCGAAAACGAGTGGGTAGAGGAGTCAAGGCGACTGACGGAGATCGTCGATGCAATTGGAGAACTCCTGGATAAGGTTTGGTACAACCGCCACCAGGTTCTGCTCGAAAAGATAGAAGACGGTATAGTTGAGGTGGTCGAGAAGGAAATATTCCCGATTGTTGATCACGAACGTCGACCGATTCAACGGAACATTTTGGAAGGAGCAAAACAATCTGCGAGGAAGCTCGAAAGAAAGTATGGGGCAGAGAATCTCGGCCCTTGGGACGACTTCGAGTGGGGGATGATCAACGGAAAGCTCTCTGCCCTTAGATGGATCCTCGGTGATGAATGGGATATGCTTGACACGCAACGAAAAGGGACTCCAGAAATAAATGCGTGGTTCCAACAACGGGAGACCGGTGAACCCGATCATCCGTTAGTCTGTTATGCGAAGAACTGAAGGAGAAGAGAATGAACACGACTGAAAAAATAGTTGAGTCATACTTCAGGATTTGCCGAAGGTGTTTTACATGTCCAGATGTAAAAATAGTTGGCGGTAACAATCGTCAAATTGACCTGCTTGCGTACGACATTATTAAAGGTATCCCTTATCATGTTGAAACAGCAGTAACCCATTGTCAAAATTGGTGTCCAAAAACTGATGAACTAGAAGAAAGATTTACCTATAAATTTTTTGGCGAAGCAAAGAAAAAGACAGGAGAAAAAACCGATTACAAAAAAGGTAAAAATTATTATAAACAAATTGTCAAGACATATGCCAGCTATGGTGTGGACCCAAAGCTTCTGCGCCGGGTCTTCTGCTGTTGGGTTGTTGCAGATGAGTGTAACCTTAAACCTTTCCTCGCGGAGTATCAAAAAACTTGGGACTTACAAAACCCAATAGAAGTACTAAGCTTTCGTGACGAAGTAATACCTGAACTCCAGAAGGCGGTAAGTACCTCTAATTATGAGGACGAGGTGCTTCGGACTTTTAGTTTACTTAGGGAATTCGAAAAACAAACTGAGAAATAGCAAGTATCGAGGGGCAAACCTTCGAGGAAACGCCAGAAACTTCAGACACCAACCTGAGAGAAAAGAGGAAAAGGGGGGGGCCAGGACTCAAAAGGGCGTAGCTCACTTTGACCCTCGGGGCAAACATTGCTGACGTTGGTCAACATCTCAGCTATATCCCCTTCCCCCTGGCGTCGTTTCCCGACCCCGAATATCCATCTGAGTACATGATTTTGTGCAGACAACGGCCGAATCGAAAACCATGCCTGATGGAGAATTGCAGGCTGGCTTGCCCCTGAGACTGATGCTGTCGTGTGGATATGCTCGGTATGCCAGAACAAGGGCATTATCAGCAACTGGCGCGGGACAATCTGGGATATGAGCAGTTATGAAGACCTCTATCTATCCACTGACCTTGTTCAGGCCGTCTGACAGGTCCGGCAGAGGATTTTTCCCCCGTAGCGCTTCTTATTCATCCGGCAGAAGTACGCCACCTTCTTATCCACAGGAGAACCGCACTTTTCGCAGGCTCCGTGTCCATTCCCCTCGCCCGTCTCTGAGGTGGCCAGGAATTGTGAGACAGCCTGAGTGGTTCAATAAGCAATGTCCCGTAGTTGTTGAAAATATCGGCGTCAGGCCGCCAGCCTCAGTTTCTCAAGCCCTTCGAAATAAGCCTCATCTGGGGTCTTCTTGTCAAGTGCCGTGTGGCGCCGCTTGACGTTGTAGAAGGTGAACCAACTCGTGAGGTCGGCTGAAAGCTCGGCACCTGACTCGTATGACTTCAGGTAGATGCGTTCATACTTCAGGCTGCGCCAGAGCCGTTCGATGAAAATGTTGTCCTTGAAGCGCCCCTTGCCGTCCATGCTGATTTTGACGTTCCAGGCCTTGAGAACGGAGGTGAACGCTTCACTGGTGAACTGGCAGCCCTGATCGGTGTTGAAAATCTCCGGCGCTCCGTACTTGAAGAGTGCCTCTTTCAGCGCCTCGACGCAGAACCTGGTGTCCAGAGTGTTCGATAACCGCCACGAAAGGACCTTTCTGGTTGCCCAGTCCATGACGGCTATCAGGTACATGAATCCCTTGTGCATCGGGATGTAGGTGATGTCGGTTGCCCAGACTTGGTTGGGGCGGTCAATCGTCATGCCGCGCAGCAGGTACGGATATACCGGGTGTTTCGGCTGCCGCTTGCTGGTTCCTGGCTTCGGAGCCAGAGATTCGATGCCCATAATGAGCATCAAGCGCCTGACCCGATCACGGCCGACGGGCGCTTCCGGCCTAGTAAGTTGGCCAGCCAAAGAACGACTGCCCATCCAAGGGTGTTCCAGGTAGAGTTCGTCGATCCGGCGCATCAGCTCCAGATCGCCCATTCTAACCCCGGCGGCAGGACCGCGATAGTAGCTGGCCCGTGGCACGCCCATGAGCTCGCAGCGGCGCTCGACTGAGACTTCCGGATGACCAGCGGCGATCACTTTTTGTTTCTGCGCCCGGCTAAGTTCAGCCCGGGCAGATTGGACAAAAAATCGTTCTCAACCTTGAGCTTGCCGATCTGGCGGTGCAACTCGTCAATCTCGGCGCCATGGTCGACCTCTTTCTTCTTTGCCTTGCCGAAGACGTCTGAGGCCCTAAGAAGCAGTTCTTGCTTCCAGCGGGTAATTTGAGCCGGGTGTACTCCATACTCGGTGGCGAGTTCCGCCAGAGTCTTGGACTCCGACAGTGCGGCAACGGCTACTTTGGCTTTGAATTCTGCGCTGTGACGGGTGCGATGTTGTGGCATTGAACCTCTCCTCTCGAAAATAGGTCGGTCCATTGCTTATCACCCTGTCTCAAAAACCGCAACCACTTCATCGGGCATTTTCTTTTTCGAGGTCAGACGCGGGCATGATGCCCTCCATTAGCATGCAATTATATTACTCCTTCTATAACTAATTATTGCATTATTTTCTACATTAGCACCGGCACCGACACGGATTGACATATCCGCAGGGTGGCTGCCGAGGACTTTTCAGACCGAAACGCACTTGATGCCGGGAATATTGTTGCCAGAATCTCCGTTTTAAAGGGACTATCCAACCGTCGATGCGGCTACCCCCTTAACTGGCGTGTAATATTGTCAGCCTGGGGGTGTTTCGGCGGCCAGCGATTGTTTAGGAAGGGCGAGTTTCGACCACGGTGTTATGAGATACGAATTCGCCGGAGAGTTTTTAGCATCATCCGAAACTACAGATCGGGTAACTATATTATTGCCGGCCAAGGGATGATCGGACGCGTGAAACCGCGCCGTCACCCTACCCGGTAGACGACGCACTGCTGCAATACCTGTCACCGCTGGGATGGGGGCACATCAATTTAACCGGGGATTACCTATGGCGGAGCAGTGCCAAGGTCGGAGCAGGGAAATTTAGGCCACTACGGCCATTGCCAATGGCTTTACGTACTCTGCGATCCGTTTTCTGAAGGGACCCCCGTAACGAAATGGTTTAAAGACGCCCACGAATTCTGCGGAAGAGCCGGGATTTCTATGAATCAGAGGGGATGTTTTCCCGGCCCTCTTCTATTTTTAGCGCCGTTTTTTGTGCTCTTTGGCGATCCGGTAGACGGATGCAACCCCGATCCCCAGCTCTGCAACCAGGGAGATAATTAGGGGAGGTAGGGGCTGTGCTCAAAATGTTTTTCATGAGCGGATTCCCCCCAGCCATACACTCACCCAAGAAAAAGGAAGAAAAAAAGTTAGAACCAAAAAAGCCATTTACGTCAAGGGACCAACTGCAATGACTTTGAAGGTTGTATTTCGCCCATGTTTGTGCAAATATATGCCAATTATAGACACCTCATCCACGACCCAACCGAGGCGACAACACATCGCAAACACTTAGGAAAACGTGAAAGCTGCAAAACGGACAGTATCCATTATTGGCAGTTTCAGGAAGCATTACGATGTGGTAAGATCCGTCTGGGAAACTTTTACCCAAAATGGCCTTCTCGTGACATCTCCAAAGGGTACCCCTGTTTTGGATGGATCAGTCCCCTTTGTCAGGTTTGAGTCAGACCCTAATCACTGGGAAGATGATTATGTTCAAACGGTTGCACTCCATCGCATTCTGAGGGCAGATTTCGTTTACGTTGTTTCTCCAGGTGGTTATGTTGGGAGAACTACATGTTACGAGATCGGAAGAGTAATACAGGCAGGACGCCCAATTTACTTCAGCAACCTTCCCAAGGATTTACCCATTTTCGTGCCTCAGAGTCATGTTTTAAGTGGTCAAGAAATAGTTACCCAAATTAGCAACGGCACTTTCACACCAGAGCCTTTGCATATTTCATCTGAAGATGGGCTTTCACGACATGAATGCGATCTTTTAGCAGCGATTTACAGAGACGATGAATATTTTGATGAATGAATCAATGAAGAAACAACGAATTGTTATTTGCGGAAGCATGGCATTCTATAATGACATGGTTCAACAGTCACGTATGCTGAAAAAGGAAGGTATAGACACTGTTATACCTGAATCAGATGATCCTTTTTTGCTCTCTATTTCAGAGGAGTCTTTTCAGGATGTAAAGCTAAACGCTTCCATGCGGCATCTGAGGAAAATCCGCGACCACGAGAAAACATACGGAATCCTAGTAATTAACAAAGATAAACATGGTATACGTGATTATATAGGTCCGAATACATTTGCAGAAATCGCGGTTGCGCTCGCTCACTACAAGAAGATTTATCTATTTCAAGGTATGCCAGCCTTTTATCAGGATGAACTCAGAGCCTGGAATGTAATCTGCCTCGACAATGATATTTCTAAACTTGTCAATGCCTATAAGAAAGATATGGGAAACTGGATAGAGGAACAACAACTTGAACTGTTTGATGGACTTTTTTAATGCTAATAAAATTTCCTATCACATACGATAGAATTTTTTTACATTTTTTTGATATTCATTTCTTAGAGCTAAAGGGAGTCAACAAAGAAGCAAAAAGCATTAAACAAAATATTGAGTATGAATGTAGAATGGCCACTCGCTTCGCTATACTGGCAGCGAATGAGGTATTGGTGCCGGCAGCATCTTTCTTTGAATCAGAGGTATGTCACAGAATCATTTCTGAATTTGAGGAGCTATATAGTTTTGGCATTATACATTTAGTTGGTGGTGGAACTTCGTTGTTTGAGTATATTGATGATAAGCTCACCCAATATGCTTCTAGTTCTCACCAAGCTAAACGATACCACGCGCATCAAAAGAGGTTACATTCGCACCCACCATTTCTCACTCGGAATAACAGTGCTTCCTATGACATATCAAAGGGTTGGCTTGATGGCGCCGAGAATGGGATTTTTGATAAACTGGCCCAAGGGTCAAAATTCCATTTACCAGCAAATTTTAAAAATAAATGGATTAAAGCTCCAGAGAACCTCGGTGGGCAAGCCTTCATCATGCCGCACATTGAACCTTTACTTTTCGAGTCTGCAGCACCACCCACATTGTTAAATCGCATTTCAGGAATAATAAATGAGGAATACTTCAAGAGTTTCACTTCCGAGTTTTCATCTGGAGTATTAACCGAATTATGTTATTTGGCTGCAAATCATTTAATACCCTCTTATGGACCCAATTTGCCTTACAAAGATATTCTAAACGAGCTACGCAAAAACAATCTAATACAGCAAATTCACAGTGCAACTGCTGCTGAACTTATGCAGATGAAAACGAATGCAATTTTCCAGCAATCTCTGAGTGCTGCAATAAGTAGATATGAGGAAAGGACAGCGAATATCATTATGGAAATCTCGCAAACGTCGGAGGATTTTACCGCAGCAAAGATCGGGATCATCACTGCGTTACCTAAAGAATTTGCTGCTGTTTGCGCCGTATTAGGGTGCGGCGCCCCCATTTCAGTCCCTGGTTCTGGAGCCGGTCGAAGATATTCTTTTGCACGCATCCAGAACCGTGAAGGTAAAGAACACGTAGTTGCCGTAACATTCCTTACTGACATGGGAAATAACTCTGCTGCTCTCAGAGCGCAACTGTTAAAGACCCATTGCGTCAACGTTCAACACATTATTATGACTGGAATCGCAGGAGCCGTACCAAATCCTTCCAAAGTAAGTGATCATGTACGACTGGGCGACATTGTTGTGTCAAACCGAGAGGGCGTCATCCAGTATGATTTTAATAAGGAACACCTTGATAAAATTGAACACAGAAATCCGCCGCGACCTCCATCCGCCTCGCTTCTTGAGGCTGTTCAGCTTCTCCAGTCTCAAGAGCTTCTTGGACAGCGCCCTTGGGACGAATACATTGACCGTGCGGTTCACAAATTGGGCGAAAAATGGCAAAGGCCCTCAAACGACAAGGATATTTTGAAAATCGGACTTGATACCATCGAAGAAGTCAAGCATCCAAATGATGCGGAGCGGAAGGCTGGTTATCCTCGTATATTCCTCGGTCCAATAGCCTCTGCAAACATACTGTTGAAAAATCCGGTAAAACGCGACTACCTAAGAGATACGTTTGGGGTAAAGGCAGTAGAAATGGAAGGAGCTGGGATCGCTGACGCAACGTGGAACAGTGAAATCGGCTACTTGGTTATTCGAGGCACATGCGACTACTGTAATTCTGACAAAGGAGATGACTGGCAGCTCTATGCCTCTGTAATCGCCGCAAGTTATACAAGAGCCATAATAGAAGCGATGCCAGCATAAATCCCCAATGTCGAGGTTGTAGTTGACTGGAGTGGTTACTCCTGCTATTTATACCCAAGTTTGCCACACAAATTGCCACACGAAACAAACACCTTAACCTAGGCAATGAGAAGGCAGCAGAAGTAGACTGGCACGGCTGAACATCTGAAAATGGTGGAATTCTATTTACTTGCTGAGGGCGATTAGCTCAGCGGGAGAGCACTGCCTTCACACCGCAGGGGTCACTGGTTCGAACCCCCATCATGCTAACTTTTCTCAGTAGTTTCAAAGCGTTAGCCAGCCAAGCACACCTTGCACCCTCTTTTGTCACACAGAGGAGCGAGAAAACATGGCTGGCTATTTGCGTTCTAGAACTGGAAACTACTACCTTCGCCTCAGAGTCCCTGCTGGCCTCCTTGGTCTCATCCCACAACCGGAAATCCTGAAGTCTCTCCGCACGAATGACCCGAAGTCTGCTCGGCTGTCTGTTGCTTCCTTGCGTCCAAAGTTCCTGGAGGTCTTCACCCTTACAAGGTGCGGCTTCATAACGGATCAACAGGCCAGAGAAAAAATAGCCACACTCCTTCAACCGAAAGCATGTCACAGTAGACTCTCTCAAGAGCTTCCACTCCCTGAGACATACCTTCGCTGACACCCTGAAGCAACTGGGTTGCCAGGAGTCGCTCATCTCTGAGTTGATGGGCCATGCAAGAGGGGGTATAGAAAGGATCGTGAGCTGAGGAGCAATTCAGCCATGCTGTTTTTCTCACTGCTGAAAGTGAGCTGCTCCTTCATGAACTGGACCTTTACGCCCTTGGCAGTGAGCCCCTTCACAATCTTCCTCAGGTCATCAAGGTTCCTGGCCAGCCGGTCCATAGAGTGAACATAAACCGTGTCACCTTTCCGTACATGCTTCAGCATCGCCTCAAGCTGTGGCCTGTTCACGTCCTTGCCTGAGACCTTGTCCTCAAATACCTCATCAAGCTCCAGACCTTCGAGCTGTCGGTCGGTATTCTGCGTGACGGTTGAGACCCTTGTGTAACCAATCTTCTGTCCGCTCATTGTGTTTCCTCCTGACTGCTGTGAGTGTCAGGCTGAAGTCTGAGAGATGAATGCGAGAGTGTCAAGAAAATATCTACCTCTGCAAATCTGACACTGCAGGCAATCCATACTGTCAGGCCACGGCGTCAACCTGGAGTATACCCTAACCTGAGGCTTATTTTTTTGGACAGGCACTGGTAAGTGCTTTATCTTACATTTTGTTCATGCTATAAGCGTGTGATTTATTTTATATACATTTCGCTCCGAGTATGAGCCGCGAGCGTAATTTCTAGGCGAAAGGTCGGCGAATGTGTCAACCGCCAAGGTTATTTGCCACCCCCGTCGCCAAAGTTATTTTCCAGTTTAGCGGTCAGCGGGAGTTCCCGAGTTAACTTGTCGTAGTCTTCTGAGGACGGCCCCTCCTGCGGTACGACTCCCCCTTGAGGGGGAGGTGATGTGCCTTGTGGGCCAGCCGATCCATGAGCGAGTTTGCCAACACTTGGTCGGGGAAGAGCCCCAGCCAATCCCCCGGTGGTCGGTTAGACGTTATGATGATGCTGCCGGTGTGGTGCCTTTCGGCGATGATCTCGTAGAACGACTCGGCCTGTTCGTGGTTGAAGCCGGTAAGTCCCAAGTCGTCGATGATGAGCAGGTGCGGCTTGAGGAACGACCGAATGGTCTCCTCGTAAGCCCCTTCGTGCCGAGCGACGGCAAGCCGTCTGAATAGTTTGGCCGCCGTGATGAACAGCACCGTGTATTCGCTGCGGCAGGCCCGGTTACCGAGAGCCTGGGCCAAGTGGGTCTTGCCAGTGCCGGGAGGGCCGTAGAGGATCACATGCTCGTGGCGCTCGATGAACAGGCAAGTGGCGAGGTCCTTGATTTCCTTCGGGTTGATCCCGGGCAAGGCCGCAAATTCAAACTCTTCGAGTCCCTTTTGTTCCTGGAAATCGGCCTGTTTCAGCCTGAGCTGGACGCGGCGGGCGTGTCGTCTCTCCACTTCGTCCTGCAGGATGATCTGCAGAAATTCCTGGTAGCCTAGCGTTTCCAGTCGGGCCTGATCGAGGCGGGCCTCCAGGGACTCCGCGATGCCGGATAACCGCAGCGTCTTGAGGATCGACAGCAGGTCTGGGGTAGGTTTCATTGCGACACCTCCCCGAAGCTTACCGCAGGATGCAACAGCTCAGAGCCTTCTTCAGAGATTGGTGGCGGCACCGTGACTTCGACGGCTTTCGGCAGTCCCTTCTCAAGTAAACGCTTTACGCTGACATGGCTGTTGGAGCCGTTCTCCAGGAGGTAACGGCAGACCTCGTCAAGCTTTTGCGCTCCATACTTCTCCCCGAGCCGGAGTATCGCCTGGGCCTTGCGCAGGTGGACCAGGGCATGCGGCGACAGGATCTCATGGACCATCTGCCCTACGTGCTCCCCCATCCGGCTCGCCTCCTTCCTGCAATGGGCTGGCTGGAATTGGAGAAAGAGCTTCTTCCCCTCGGGGTAATCGTTGAGATCGGTGCGCCAGGTTCCGGGACGGTGAGCCGTGGGGTGGGTCTTGATCAGAAGATCCTTGCAGTAGATGTCCACCACCTTGAAACCTCCGCGCACCCAGACCTTCTTCCCTACGAAACGGGTCGGCACGGAGTAGTAGCTCTTCTCGAAAACCACGTGATGGTCGGGGTGGACGGTGCACTCCTTCCAGGTCGGCAGATCAAAGCGAGATTGCGGAAGGGGCTGAAGCACCTGTTTTTCGTCCCGCTCGAAGCGCGCCAGCGGCGCCTCGTGGGTCGTGCCGTGGGGGCGCTTCCCGATCTCGTCCCGGCACCAAAGAAGCGCCTTCTCGTTGGCTTCGGCCAGGTCGGCGTAGCTCCTGCCGGCGACCAGTTGTTGCCTGACCACCGGCATGCTGCGTTCCACCTTCCCCTTGTGCTCAGGCGTGCGCACCTTGGCGGGATCGGCGACAAAGCCGAAGTGACGCTCCAGTTCCGCGTAGGCTCGGTTGATGGTCGGATCGTACAGGTCCGGCTTCACGACTCCGCTCTTAAGGTTGTCAAGGAGCACCGTGGCGGGAACCCCGCCGAAGAACTGAAAACCCAGGATGTGGCAGTCAAGCCAGGTGGCGACGTCCTGGCGCTCCACGAACCGGACAAAACGGTGACGGCTGTACGAGAGCGTCAGCACGAAGGCCCAGACCTTGGTGCGTTTCCCGCCAATGTCGAGCTTCACCTGACCAAAGTCCACCTGAGCCTGCGAACCGGGCGGGACCTCGATACGCACCGTCACCTCTGGCTGGTTCGGCGCGATCAGGTTGACATAACGGTTCACGCTACGCTCGCTAAACTGGTGTCCCGATTCGGACAAAAGCCGCCAAACCTGCCGTGCTGTCATGTCCGGCTCGGCCAAAAGCTCCTTGATCCAATCGTGGTGCACGGCAATTGCGTCACGTGCCGGGGCGGGAGCCTTGCCCCCGGTGACTGACGTCAGTACGGACAGGGCGATGGCGGCAACTTCCTCGGCACTGCTAGCCATGGTCAGGCCGGCGGCCTCAGCCAACTCCAGATACTTGCGTAGGGTGGGACGGGTGATGCCGAGGCTGGCAGCAATCTGGCTCTTATTGCGTCCCTGCTGCCACTGGTACAGCACTTCACTGATCTCAATCATCGGTATGCTCCTTCTTGCCATGAGGTCTCCTGCACGGAAATGATCCGCACAGGGTAGAAGGAACTCCGCTGATCGCTAAGTGGAAAATCAGGTTGGCGACGGTTGCAGCCAAACTGGAAAATTAGGCTGGCGACGGGGGTGGAAAATTCGGTTGGCGACACCCTCCTTCAAAGTGGCAAATTACCATGGCGGTCGACAGCCGTTGATCAAGAGACCGCTTTGACAGGAGGCAGACATGGCCGACTACACCGACACCATCAGGGCTTTCATACAAACCGAAATGGCGGGACCGGGTTCCAAAGTCACGCTCTCCCCATCCGACTCCCTGATAGAGAAAGGGATCGTGGACTCCCTGGGGGTGCAGAGACTGATCGCCTATCTGGAGAAAGAGTTCGGACTGCAGATCGCCGATACCGAGATAGTTCCCGAGAACTTCGAGACCATAAATTCGGTGGTGCGGTTCATAAACGTCAAGCTGGACGCCAAAGGGTAGCGGTGCGGCCGGCAGCGAGGAGACGATGCTAAAGTACTGCAAGATGCGGGTGATCCAGGCGATGGAGATGGTGCTAATGGGAGGCTGGAAAAGTCTGCTGCGCGACATCCTTTACCTGAACCGGGTCGCCGTACCGGTGGAGATCGAACTAGACTCCCTGCGCCCCCTTACCGACTTTACCCGTCCCGCCGACGAGACCGTCGTAGAGGTAACCGCTGAGCTCATGAAAAACCGCCGTCTGCAGTACCCAGTCGAAAGCAGGTACCTGAAGGCGCAGGGCTACCTGGAGAAGGGGTACCGCGGCTTCGCCCTGGTGAAGGGGGACACGGTGGCCGGCGACATCTGGTGCTCCGACAGCCGGAGGGCAAAAGGGGCGTGCAACCACCCCGACGAACTGTGGCTGGGGATCCGGTGCCGCCCCGGTGAGGCGTACACCTTCGACATGTTCGTCGACCCCACCCACCGGGGAGGCAACCTCGCTGCGGCCCTGCAAAACGGCGCGCTGCATCTTTTGAAGAAGAGGGGGATCACCAAGGCCTACGGCTTCTTCTGGGCCGACAACGTCCCGGCGCTCTGGGTGCACCGCACGCTGCGCTGGTGCGAGTTGGAGAGGGTGAAGGCGACACGCCTTGTGCTATCGAGAAAACTGCAGGTAACCGCT
>Ga0209317_1001859_pt1 | contig 16801 bp, 15 predicted proteins | sample RifGroB2_FD_183994 | JGI IMG/M metagenome (GOLD analysis project Ga0209317, IMG submission 183994) | Soil microbial communities from Rifle, Colorado, USA - Groundwater B2 (SPAdes) (version 2) | ecosystem: Environmental > Terrestrial > Soil > Unclassified | place: Rifle, Colorado | collected... | reverse complement strand
AAAGAGTCGGAGGAAGAAGAGAAGGGGCCTGGGAGATTTCAAGGAAGGCCGATGACTGAATGCTGATGGCTGAGAGCTATTTTAATGCGGGGTTGTGGCATGGAATTAAATCTGATCAATTATCGAAAGGGGGATAATAAATGAAACCATATCCTATTTCATTAGAAATATCAGGGGCTACTGCTATGTGGACGAGACCGGATACAGGAGATGCGCCAGTCAGCTATCCTGTTCCCACATGGTCGGCGGCAAAGGGGATATTTGAATCTATTGTACGACTTGAGACGGCCGAGATAGTTCCTACAATGGTTGAGATATGTGCGCCAGTTGTTTATCACAACTATGTAACAAATTACGGTGGGCCATTACGAAAAAGTGCAGTAATGCCAAATGGCAGTTACCAGCTTTTGGCTACGGTACTGATAAATGTTTGTTATCGTATTTATGCGGAAATCAGACCAGCAGAACATGATCGTCTGTTATCAGAGAAGGCATTGCAACAAAAGAAAAAAGGATTTAATGATCGTCATGCTTGTCAGGAGATATTCAATCGACGGTTAAAGCAAGGGCAATGTCATGATATTCCCTTTTTAGGATGGCGGGAATTTGCCCCAGACTATTTTGGTAATTTTCGTGATCAGACGGAAGTGGATAAAAGCATTAATATGATACTCCCAAGCTTCTTGTTTAGCGTGTTTGAACCATCAGGTGATAAGAAGCCCATGTTTAAGCAAGATGTTGAAATAAAGGATGGGAGGCTCGAATATGTTAAATGAGCTAAGAGACCTTGCACGAAGCCTTTTGACCTCAGGGGTTGAGTTTACAGACTGGCATCCAAATTTTAATGAATGTCCCAAAAGTGGCATGACCTGTTTTATTTATCTCAACGAACATGGAGATATCGAAGATATATCATTCCCTGAACCTGATTTTGATGTAACAACAGTCAGAAAATGGGGAAAAGCGAATGGCTGTTCATTCCCTGCTTTCAACGTGCCGTCACTTTTTAAAGCTCAAAATGATGAGACAGTCAGTGAAGTAAATCAATTTAAGAAGGATTTAAAAAAAGGTAATCCTATAGCTACCGAAGCTTTAAACAAAGTTATGGAAAACTGCGCAAGTAATTGGGATAGCACTGCGCTATCAAGCATTAACCGCTGCCTGACAAGGGCAACATCTGAAATTGAGGAACAACTTGGAACTATACCTGCTGAATATTCTTCAATCAAAAAACTGCTTCAAAGAGCAAAACAACTTAATGCCGAGGTGTTTTATCAGCAATTGAAGAACCAACTGCTGCAAAAAGGTAATGTAAATATTAACACGAACATACTTGATATACTCTTTCAAACCAGCAATACCGGGAAGAAATTTCAGGTTGTTTTTGAAATCAGAGATTGGACAGCAATAGGTTCAAGTTACCCCGCAAATAATCTCAACGTTCAGAGATGGATGAATGACAGAATGATTTATTTTAGCAGTGAAAATAGAACAAGTGGATCTGTGGACAAAGACGCTTTTAATGGAAGCTCCGATGGATGGGAAGAAAAACTTCCTGCTGTGCGTATGCCAATACTTGGAAATGTAATTTTACGCGCAATGAGCAGTGAATCACTCTGTCAGAAGAGATATGAGATGATGGATGCTTTTTCGTTTCCTATCGGAGCAAGTCTTCGACAGGAGATGAAAGGGTCACTTGAATGGCTTTCAGACGTAACACGCAAAAGGAAAACATGGATTGATTTAACAAGGAAAGTTGAGAATGCAACAATTCTCTTCGCATATCCCACACAAAAACCGGAAACAGAACCGGAACTTGCCGGGTTAATGGGTGGCTTTGAAGAGGCTGTGTCTGACCCTGATGGAACAACATTTTCTGCTATTGCGTCAAGAGTAACCCGGACTCTTAGAGGTATTTCTACCGGGGCATCAGATAATGAAGTAAGGATATTCGTACTTACTAAAAGACCAGGAGATGCAAGGACAAAAGTCATAGTCAGTAAACGCTATACAACTGAGCATGCAATAAAGTCTGCGGAGCAATGGCAATCTGGATGTCGAAATATCCCAAATATCAAAATCAGGCAATTTGAAAATAAAACGCCGAGGTGGAAAGAGTGTTTAATTCCATTCCCGGCTGAAGTTGTCTGGTGTTTGAATACTGCATGGATACGACAGGGAACATATGCTGAGCGGGTTCATGGGTTTTCAATCAATGATGCTCTTAGTTTGTTATTGGATGAAGGCAATGAGGTAAAAAGGCTTTCTTTGAGAGCCATAGACGCTATTGTTAGGAACTGCGCATCTTTGCTTTTGGCGATAGGGCAGGAAAACACCTATTTCTTAGTTTTAAAGATGAGCAAGAAGTATGAAAAACAGGCGTTGTTGTTACCGTCAATTCTTGGCTTGTTGCTTTATAAAAATGGAATAGAGAAAGGAGGATTTATGAATTCATCTGCGTATCTTGTAGGTCGGCTTCTAAGCCTTGTTGACGATCTTCACCTGAAATATTGTCAACATGCGCGAAAAGGTTCTTCAATACCGCCTCAACTCGTTGGCAATGCCTTGATGCCAACGGCTTTGGAGGCACCTGAAAGGGCTTTGAGTATGCTTAGTCAAAGGATACCTCCGTATCAGGCATGGGCTAAAACGCTTTCTGATACCGAGCAGGATGTGGGTCTGGTCAAATACTTTTTGAAGCAGATAGGAGAGGTTTCAAATCAATTAAAAGAGGCGGGGCTTTCTCCAACATGCTCGGATACAGATAAAGCACAAATGTTACTTGGTTACTTAGCAAGGACAGAAAACAATTAAATAGGAGGAATATGATGTCAGATCAAAACATTGTCCGTGTAACAGGTCTTTTGGTTATCGAAGCTATCAATTCAAATCCGAACGGCGACCCTGATCGTGAGAGCGATCCCCGTCAGCGTCCTGATGGAAAGGGTGAAATCTCGTCTGTATCGTTTAAACGAAAACTGCGTGATTTAGTGGAAGATAAGGAGGGACTTGTATGGAAGGACTTAAAAGCTAAATTCAGCTTGAATGATGATGGATATATGATCCTTGAATCAAGAGGTCGCAACAGGAAAGAAATTAACGACCTCTTAAATAGCGATTTTGAAGCATTCAAAAAAAGATACTGGGATGCCAGAGTATTTGGCAACACCTTCCTTGAAGAAGGTTCTTCGACTACAATAAAAACTGGTGTTGTTCAATTTGGCATGGGAATTTCTGTTGCACCTATTATCATTGAACGGCAGACAAACACAAGTAAAGCCGGAGTTCAGGAAGGTAAAGATCGTGGTATGGCGCCTATGGGATATAGAATAGTGCAACACGGCATTTACTGTATGCCATTCTTTGTAAACCCAAGTGCTGCGAGTGGGAACCGTAGCACTGGTTGTACAAAAGCAGATATTGACGTTCTTCTGGCATTGATTCCGCTTGCCTATCCACACACACGCTCTTATATTAGATCTAACGTTGAGATTTTGCGTGCGTGGCATATTGAACACAAATCGTCTCTCGGTTCCTGTCCGGATTACAAACTCATTGATGCATTGACACCTAAGAAGAAACAAGACACTGACAAGTCATCTATGTCACGGGATGAGTATGATATTCCTTCATCTCTACCTGACGAACTAAAAAACAAAATTGCCTCAGCTAAGGATCTTATGGAGTCTTAAAGATGTTCTTAGCACACAGCGCAAAAGGCGATATTCCAGTGCAGTCTTATCAAGCGCATGTCTGTAATGTCTATGAAATGGCGGTTGGTAAGGCTTCAAGAGCCGGAGCATATTCCCAATATGGCACGCTCATGAAGGATGCCGTTGCCTTTGCTGCGCTCTATCATGACTTGGGCAAGCTTGCACCTGAAAATCAAAAGGTTTTAAAGGTTCGCAGTAAAAAGGGTCTTCCAGTTCATCATCAAGACGCTGGAGTTGCTGTGCTGCAATCAGGCGGGTTATCATTAGCCGATAATCTTGCAGCTTTTTTAGTTTATTCCCATCATATCGGTTTACAGTCATTGCCGGACGAGAATGCGAAAGGCAAAGGGAATATTTTCCGTGATATGTCACTTAATCAGGATGGGAGATCTGTTAAGGAGATTATTGATAAACATCTAGGTGATTATCTTGAATCTCACAACTCAGAATTGAGTGATATGCCTGAGATAGAAAAATCCGAATGGCATGGGGCATCGCCGACACCTCTATTTATGCGGATGGCTCTTTCATGTCTTGTGGATGCAGATCATACCGATACCGCCCGTAATTACAACAACATTGTTCCTGAAGGTGAGATTTTGCTTTATCCAGACAAGAGGCTCACCTTATTGGATAAGTATGTTGCAGGGCTACCAAAAAAATCATCGGACGATATTGAGAGAAATAGACTTCGACAAGCGATATATGATTCGTGCCGTAATGCTGCTCCATCCGACAAAGGATTCATCACCTGCGACAGCCCTGTAGGAACGGGCAAAACAACTGCTGTTATGGCGCATTTACTTAATGTGGCAAAGACTAAAAATCTCAGGAGAATCTTTGTAGTACTTCCTTTTACCAACATTATTGATCAGTCGGTTGATATTTACAGAAATTTGGTTTTGACTGGTGAGAGTCCTGAGAAAGCAGTTGCGGCACATCATCACAAAGCCGAGTTTGAAGACCTGTCGTCACGAGTCTTCTCATTCCTATGGAATGCGCCCATAACTGTTACAACTGCCGTGCAGTTTTTTGAAACTCTGGCGAGCAATCATCCCGCTTCTTTACGGAAACTTCATCAACTCGCAGGTTCTGCGATATTCATCGACGAGGCACATGCTGCGCTGCCTGCTTCTCTATGGGCGCAGGCGTTGAAATGGTTAAAGGAGCTTGTTGACGACTGGGGTTGTTATGTTGTACTTGCATCTGGCTCATTGAACCGTTTCTGGGAATTGGAAGAATTTTCTAATCCGCCATTAAAGAATATTCCCGAACTTGTTGATGACACCGTGAGAAAATCGGCATTAACAAGCGATTCAATTCGTATAAAATATGAAAGGAACCAGAAGCCGCTTAACGCAGGTGAAATTTGTGCTTGGATAAAAGAGCTGCAAGGACCGAGATTGATTATCTTGAATACGGTACACTCTGCTGCGTCAGTCGCAAAACAACTGAGCAAAGATGGTAAAAGCTTTGTTGAACATCTTTCTACAGCATTAGCTCCAGTTCATCGAAAAGCAATACTTGAAAGAATAAAGCAGAGACTCAAAAATCCTAATGATAATAATTGGACATTGGTTGCGACATCGTGTGTTGAAGCCGGAATAGATTTTTCATTTCGTACTGCCGCAAGAGAATATTGCAGTCTTGTTAGCACAATTCAGACAGCCGGACGAATCAATCGCTCAGGTGAATATGGCGAAAGCGATCTATGGAACTTCCAGATAGTACCGGGTGATTCTCTCAAAGAACATCCTTCATTTGTGACATCCTCAAGAATATTAAAACAGTTGTTTAATGAGGGGAAGGTTGCGCCAGAATTTTGCACCGAGGCAATGAAAAGAGAAGTACGGGAGAAAAATCAACTTAATGCAGATAGCAATCCCGTAGTAATAGCTGAACGCAACAAGGACTTTCCAATGGTTAAAGACCAATTTAAAGTAATATCCGCAAATACAGTAACAGCAATAATTGATAGAGAATTGTGCGAAAGAATAGAACGCCATGAGAAAGTTGATTTTTCAGAACTACAGCAGAAATCAGTTTCCATTTATAGCAATAACATAAACAAGTTTGCACTGAGGCCATTGCGGGGATTCAATGACCTTTATGCCTGGATGCTTGATTATGACCAAGGTTTTTTAGGTTATATGGCAGGAGTCCTGAAAATAGGGGATATTGAAAGCCATGTTATCTGACATTAATTACGGTATAGATGATCTTGTGTTTCTCTCGGCACTCAATCACTATATCTACTGTCCCCGACGCTGCGCCTTGATTCACATCGAGCAGATTTGGGAAGAAAATATTTTCACCGCCGAAGGAAAGATCATGCACGAGAAGGCTGATAGTAATAAATTCGAATCACGCGGGAATGTCCGTATTGACTATAGCGTTCCTTTGCGGTCGCTGAGGCTTGGATTAATCGGCAAGGCTGATGTTGTAGAGTTTCACAAACATGGCGATAAATGGATTCCCTTCCCTGTGGAATACAAACGCGGAAAGCCCAAGATAGATGATTGCGATAAGGTTCAGCTTTGCGCTCAAGCGATCTGCCTTGAGGAAATGCTGAATATCAAGATAACAGCAGGCGCTCTTTTTTATGGGCAGACGCGCCACAGAGAAGAGGTTGTTTTTGATGCGGCGCTACGGCGAGAAACTGAAGACACAGCCAAAAAGGTGCATGAGCTTATCGAATCCGGCATTACTCCGAAGGCCGAATATTCCGCAAAATGCAAAAAATGTTCATTGCTTGAGCTATGTATGCCCAAGACCTGCGGTAAAGCAAAGTCAGTGAATAAATATCTGCTGTCGGCAATAGGGGAGGAATAAAGAACATGTCAAGAAAGAGAAAAGAACCGGTTCCGAGTACCGGTGAGTTGATTCTGTATCAGACCGAGGACGGCAAAACTCATATTGAAGTCCGATTGCAAGATGAGACTGTCTGGCTGAGCCAAAAACTCATGTCTGAATTATTCCAGAAGGATGTGAGAACGATCAATGAACATATTACAAATATCTATGAAGAAGGTGAACTGCATCCTGCGGCAACTATCCGGAATTTCCGGATAGTTCAACAGGAGGGCGCAAGGCAGGTTGCACGCGATATTGATCATTACAATCTCGATATGATTATTTCGGTAGGTTATCGGGTCAACAGTATTCGCGGCACGCAGTTCCGCATATGGGCTACCCAACGGCTGCGGGAGTATATTATTAAAGGCTTCACGATGGACGATGAGCGGTTGAAAGAAGTAAATAACATCGGCTCGGATTACTTCGATGAGATGCTTGAACGGATAAGAGACATCCGGTCAAGCGAAAAGCGGTTTTATCAGAAAATCCGCGACATATACAAGCTTGCAGCGGATTATGATCCCAATGCTGAAGAAACGCTCGAATTTTTCAGCATCGTCCAGAACAAGTTGCACTTTGCTGTCTCAGGTAAAACGGCGGCGGAGATAATTTCCGAGCGTGTGGATGCATCGAAGCCCAATATGGGATTGACATCATGGAAAGGGGCAAAAGTCCGCAGGGGGGACGTGATCATTGCCAAGAATTACCTGAACCATGATGAGATAGGGCACCTTAATCGCATTGTGGAAATGTACCTGAACTATGCGGAAGATCAGGCCAAACGCCGCAGGCAGGTTTTCATGCGCGACTGGCGTGAAAAACTGGATGCTTTTCTGCAGTTTAACGAACGAGACATTCTAACTAACGCCGGCAAGGTCGCCAAAGAAGTTGCGGATAAACTGGCACTTGAGCATTATGAAGCATTTAACCGCAACCGGCTTGCAATAGAGGCGAAGGAGGAAGCTCTTGCTGACGATGAAGAGCTGAAAAAGATAGAATCAGCTATCGAAAGAAAGAAGAAACAGAAACATAAATAAAATGAAGAAACATCTCAATACACTTTTTGTTACAACGCAGGGCGCATATCTTGCCAAAGAAGGCGAGACAGTTGCGGTAAAGGTTAACGGAGAGATAGCTTTGCGTGTGCCTGTTCATACGCTCGGCGGGATTGTATGTTTCGGACAGGTATCGTGCAGCCCTTATTTGATGGGCTTCTGCGCCGAGAACCATGTTGCAATCAGCTTTCTTACTGAAAACGGCGGCTTCCTTGCAAAAGTGCAGGGGCCTGTTTCGGGTAATGTTCTTTTAAGACGCGAGCAATACCGCAAGGCGGACGATTTAAAGGCATCGGCATTGATTGCGCGCTCAATGCTGACCGGCAAGATTGCAAACTGCCGCACTGTGCTTCAGAGGTCATTAAGAGACCATTCGGAAAAGATTGATGAGGAAGCGGTTGCCGCAGCTTCTCAGACGCTCACAAATTCTATGAGAAGATTGCAGGCTGAGTCGCCTCTTGATGTCGTGCGCGGGATAGAGGGCGAATCGGCAAGTGCATATTTTGAAGTATTCAATTATCTGATCACATCACAGAAAAACGATTTCACTTTTAACGAGCGTAATCGCAGACCGCCGCTTGATAATGTGAACTGTATGCTTTCGTTTCTCTATACTCTTTTGATGCACGATGTCCGCTCTGCCCTTGAAACTGTGGGGCTTGATCCGGCAGTCGGATTTTTGCACAGGGATCGTCCGGGCCGTTACAGCCTTGCGCTTGATATCATGGAGGAATTAAGGCCGTTCTTTGCAGATCGCATGGCTCTTTCATTGATAAATCTCTGTCAGGTGCAAGGTAAGGGATTCGATAAAAAAGAATCGGGCGCTGTGTGGATGGATAACGATACGCGCAAGACGGTTCTCGTTGCTTATCAGAAGAGGAAACAGGAGGAGCTTGAACATCCGTTTATCAAAGAGAAAGTGAAAATCGGCTTGTTGCCGTATGTGCAGGCAATGCTTATGGCGAGGTATATAAGGGGAGACCTTGATAGTTATCCGCCGTTTATCTGGAAGTGAGGGAGAGATATGTTCGTGATAGTGAGCTATGATGTAGCAACATCCGAAGATGGCGGGCAGCGGCGTCTTCGCAGGGTGGCGCGCGCATGTAAGGATTACGGGCAGAGGGTTCAATTTTCTGTATTCGAATGTATTGTCGATCCGGCGCAATGGGCTAAATTGAAAGACAGACTGATTTCAGAGATCGATCCAGAAAAAGATAGTCTGAGATTTTATTATCTCGGTTCCAATTGGCACCATCGCGTTGAACATTTTGGGGCTAAGCCTTCGATAGATCAGGAAGGCCCGTTGATTGTCTGATATGGCAGTTGCGAACCATAAGCGTACAAGGATTTACCGGGAGGTTCGCAACGGTTGAAATATAATGAAAAATCAGTATTGCTCTTTGACAACTTGGAGAAATTGTGAAGCGGATATGCGAGGTTCGCAAAAAAAGGCTTTTAAACAGTTGGTATTAAAGGATTTATAAAGAAACAGTCGCGCCCCTCGCGGGCGCGTGGATTGAAACTCTCGATGTATGCGTCTGTTGATTTTGTGGCATAGGTCGCGCCCCTCGCGGGCGCGTGGATTGAAACCATTTGCTCTGCTGTATATCCGGCATTCGCTCCGACGTCGCGCCCCTCGCGGGCGCGTGGATTGAAACCCCGTCATCAAGCCCGCTGAAGGCAACCTTGGGGGTCGCGCCCCTCGCGGGCGCGTGGATTGAAACATTAAAAGCCCTTTCACCGGAAAAAACTGCAAAGTCGCGCCCCTCGCGGGCGCGTGGATTGAAACCTCGATGTTTTGCTTCATGCCGCCGAGGATAAGAAGTCGCGCCCCTCGCGGGCGCGTGGATTGAAACCCGATAGAAGACTTGAAGAAGACCATGTATATCGTCGCGCCCCTCGCGGGCGCGTGGATTGAAACTGTTTACTATTTATATTTCAGACGGTGTTTTGCAGTCGCGCCCCTCGCGGGCGCGTGGATTGAAACAGCTTTGATGAGCGCGGCGTGGAGATTTCTGCAAAGTCGCGCCCCTCGCGGGCGCGTGGATTGAAACCCTCATCCGGACAGTGAATTACACGCATACCGCGTCGCGCCCCTCGCGGGCGCGTGGATTGAAACCTCCCATAACGCTGGCCACTCACCAGCCTCCCTAAAGTCGCGCCCCTCGCGGGCGCGTGGATTGAAACCCCGCAAGGTTACCGGTTATTTCTTTCGGGTTTGGTCGCGCCCCTCGCGGGCGCGTGGATTGAAACCAAAAGTCGCACAACCTGAAAGTAATAAAATGATGTCGCGCCCCTCGCGGGCGCGTGGATTGAAACCGCAAGTTTTGCCATAGACAGTTATGCGGCGATGTCGCGCCCCTCGCGGGCGCGTGGATTGAAACTATAAACAGAATTAGCGATATTCATTGACATAATTGTCGCGCCCCTCGCGGGCGCGTGGATTGAAACCTGCTTCCGTAATCCCTCACAGCCCATACATTGCGTCGCGCCCCTCGCGGGCGCGTGGATTGAAACCCGTCTTAATCTCCGACATCGCGCTGCCTTTAAAAGTCGCGCCCCTCGCGGGCGCGTGGATTGAAACATTGAAAGCGATGCGCCGGGGTCGGAGCCGAGGAGGTCGCGCCCCTCGCGGGCGCGTGGATTGAAACCATCAACGGATATGCCTACAACATCCCTCGCGATGTCGCGCCCCTCGCGGGCGCGTGGATTGAAACCCAAACAACATCCTCCTGCATAAAGTCCCTTTGGTCGCGCCCCTCGCGGGCGCGTGGATTGAAACTCGGTATGAGTGCAAGGGCGATGGAGAGGCTATCGTCGCGCCCCTCGCGGGCGCGTGGATTGAAACATATATTTTCGATACAGCGCCGGATGCTTTTCCGTCGCGCCCCTCGCGGGCGCGTGGATTGAAACTTTTGCGAAATCTCTCCCCTGAGCTTCCTTTCAAGGTCGCGCCCCTCGCGGGCGCGTGGATTGAAACCTTTGCATCAAGGAGCGAATTAAAAGCGGCGTTGGGTCGCGCCCCTCGCGGGCGCGTGGATTGAAACCTTGTGAGCGTTTGAGGCGCGACAGATGGATGCAGTCGCGCCCCTCGCGGGCGCGTGGATTGAAACTGATATCAAGCTTATACTTTCTATTTTTAACATGTCGCGCCCCTCGCGGGCGCGTGGATTGAAACTCACATCGTTGGAAATAGTATCGATCTTCAAGAGTCGCGCCCCTCGCGGGCGCGTGGATTGAAACTCGGTATGAGTGCAAGGGCGATGGAGAGGCTATCGGTCGCGCCCCTCGCGGGCGCGTGGATTGAAACATTCGTCCCTCGCGTCTACCGGCATTTATACGGAGTCGCGCCCCTCGCGGGCGCGTGGATTGAAACCATTACGTCCTTGTCTGTCCGTATCCTCGCGGCCGTCGCGCCCCTCGCGGGCGCGTGGATTGAAACTCGGTAGCACCGCATGCTTGAATAAATTGAACAATGTCGCGCCCCTCGCGGGCGCGTGGATTGAAACGAAAGACCAGACGAACAAAACTTTAAGAATAGTTAGTCGCGCCCCTCGCGGGCGCGTGGATTGAAACCGAAAAACGCTACTCAGCCATAGTCGGCATGATGTCGCGCCCCTCGCGGGCGCGTGGATTGAAACTTACTCTTGAGTATATACTATCATAACCGCTTACGTCGCGCCCCTCGCGGGCGCGTGGATTGAAACATAACGCCTGAACTCAGGCGGCCCGGAGCCGAGTCGCGCCCCTCGCGGGCGCGTGGATTGAAACTGTTTGTCTTTACCCGGCGGTTCAGCCTGTGGCTGTCGCGCCCCTCGCGGGCGCGTGGATTGAAACTTACCGCTGTTGGAACTGCGGCAATAGGCGCTGTCGCGCCCCTCGCGGGCGCGTGGATTGAAACATCCCGCTCACAGGCTAAAAGCATCTCATAGGTGTCGCGCCCCTCGCGGGCGCGTGGATTGAAACTTACGGGACATCTTCGATCCTTACACCGAGGAGTCGCGCCCCTCGCGGGCGCGTGGATTGAAACATATATTGCAGAGGAAGCAGTTGAATACACCACGTCGCGCCCCTCGCGGGCGCGTGGATTGAAACATCACCACATTGCCGGATAAGGCAAACAACATCGTCGCGCCCCTCGCGGGCGCGTGGATTGAAACAAGAGCAAAGCGGGTGAGCCTGATAGCTGTGCCGGTCGCGCCCCTCGCGGGCGCGTGGATTGAAACGCGGAAGGTTCGGCGGGAAAATTGACAAACAAAAGTCGCGCCCCTCGCGGGCGCGTGGATTGAAACCGGCTATGATACTGATACTGAGGTGATCGTTATATGTCGCGCCCCTCGCGGGCGCGTGGATTGAAACTATGCTCTAAACGCCGAACTGCCGGAAGCGATAAGGGCGCTTCAAGAGCATCATTACATCGAATACGACCACGACAGGATAGAGGTTAGGCAGCCGATTTCGATTTAGTCTTTTGAAAATGCTCGCGGAGAGCGGCATTAATCAGCGTCTGGTATCCGATCTTCTTTTCCGATGCGATCTTTTTAAAACGCACCAAAAGGTCGTCGTCTAAGCGCAGGGATACCGAAATCTTATGCGGCCTGTAAAACCTGCCTACAATGCCCTTAGAAAAGTCATACTCTTTTTCAAGCTCAAAATTTTCCTCGCTTCTTAACTTCTTCATATTGTTCACGCTCCTTTTTCGTCGCCCTTCTGGCGGTTATTATTCTTATATGCTCCACGACATTCTCATCGAGATAACAAGCATACCCTGTTACGATGATCTTCCCTGCCGCAGTAACGCCTAAAGAAATCCAGCGCTCCTCATTATAATCAAATCGTCTGTCGAGGATAGATATGCAAAACGGATCGTTAAATACTTCAGACGCTTCCGTAAAAGAAACTCCATGCTTTTTTGCATTCGATTTATTCTTAGCCTCGTCCCACTCCATATTGAATTATATCCGGATAGTTTTTACATTGTCAATGTATATACTGCGGGTGGTAGGGGGTACCCGGGGTGGTATCTTAAAAAATAGGGTCAGCGCCCGACAAGAGCACTGCCTGCTTCGTCGCAATCACACTCTCCTTAATGTGAAATAATGTGAAAATTTGACAACTGAAAATCGTCTGCTTGAGCATTTTAAGGCTATGAAGTATAATCAGAGTAAGGATTGGACCAAGGAGGTGACTATTTAAAACCATGAGCACAACGCAGTTAAAAAACTTGGTGATTGACAGGATTTACGAGATTGACGATGACGAGTTTTTGTCGGCGCTCAAAAAAATATTGGATTCAAGCGCGCCTGCCGGTGTTATATATTCCCTTAATAAGGATCAGCGGCAGGCGGTCAGAGAAGGCAAGCATCAGATTGCTGCCGGGGATTTTGTTACAAACAGCAATCTGGAAAAAGAAGAAGATAAATGGCTAAACGGATAGTTTGGTCTTTGCGGGCACAAATGGTCGTTTATAGGATTGATGAAAACAACAAAACCGTTCTTATAGAAGCTATTGGCCCAAGAGGAGATATTTATAACCAACTACCTGTATCTCTGCGGTGTGCCTTTCGTCATCATCTGGGTCATTTCTTCGGGAACAGGAGAGTGGGTTACCGCGTCTTCCTGCGATATTAGTCCCTTTGTGTAAAGGTCGTGGAGGGATTGGTTCATTGTCTGCATTCCCGAGCGTGTCTGTCCGGTCTGCATCATCGAATATATCTGGTGTAGCTTATCTTCTCGTATAAGATTCCTTATGGCCGGCGTGGGCACGAGGATTTCGAGGGCGAGAGCCCTTCCCGGCCCGTCGGAGCGCGTGAGCAACTGCTGCGAAAGTATTCCTTCAAGCACAAACGAAAGCTGCGTCCTTATCTGTTCCTGCTGGTGCGGAGGGAACACGTCTATTATCCTGTTGATTGTCTGAATAGTCGAATTCGTATGGAGCGTAGCGAATGTGAGATGGCCTGTTTCCGCGATTGTCAGCGCCGATTCTATGGTTTCGAGGTCGCGCAGTTCTCCTATCAGCACTACGTCGGGGTCCTGCCTCAGAAGGTATTTTAAGGCGTTTTTGAAAGAAAAAGTGTCCGCGTTCAACTCTCGCTGGTTGATGAGACACTTTTTATGACTGTGAAGGAATTCGATAGGGTCTTCTATGGTTACTATATGAGATTCCCTTTCGGAATTTATCCTGTCTATCATTGTGGCCAGGGTGGTGGATTTTCCGCTTCCGGTAGGGCCTGTAACGAGTATAAGGCCGTTCGGCCTTTTGGAGAGTTCTTCGGCTATTTCCGGCAGCCCGAGGTCCTGAAAGCTTTTGATGTCGAACGGTATGGCCCTGAATGCCCCTGCTGTTGCGCCCCGCTGAATAAATATATTTGCCCTGAACCTGCTCAGCCCTTTGACTCCGAAAGAGAGGTCGAGTTCGTTGTTCTCTTCGAATTTATGTTTTTGGGAGTCTGTGAGGATGCTGTAACAAAGCTCCTTTGTGTTTTCCGGAGTAAGGGACGGATGCCCTTCGAGGGGCAAGAGTCTTCCGGATATGCGGAGCCGCGGAGCGCTGCCTGTTGTTATGTGCAGGTCGGACGCGCCTTTTTCGATCATCAGTTTTAAAAGGTCGAACAGAGTTGCCATGTTTTAGTCCTCGAAGGTTACCCTGAGTATTTCTTCTATGGTTGTTATTCCTTCCATTACTTTTCTCAGTCCGCTCTGTCTGAGAGTGGACATGCCGAGGCGCACCGCCTCTTTTTTAATATCTGCGGCTGACGTGCCCTGAAGTATCAATTCTTTCACTTCATCCCGTATGGGCATAATCTCATGTATGGCTATCCTTCCCCTGTATCCGGTATTATTGCATTCAGGGCAGCCTTTACCGATGTAATATTTAACATCTTGCACCTTATCGGAGGGAAACCCCGCCCTTATCAGCGTTGTTTCCGACAACTGGTCTTCTTCTTTGCAGTTCTGGCAGATCTTTCTTGCGAGCCTCTGCGCCACTATTAAAATAACCGAAGACGAGACCATAATCGGCTCTATGCCCATGTTTATGAGCCTTGTTATGGTGCTCGGCGCGTCGTTCGTGTGGAGGGTGCTTAAAACGAGATGTCCTGTAAGCGCCGCCTTAATCGCGATTTCCGCGGTTTCAAAATCCCTTATTTCGCCTACAAGGATTATGTCCGGGTCCTGCCTCAAAAACGACCTTAACGCTGTGGCGAAATTAAGCCCGATATCTTCCCTTATATGCACCTGATTTATTCCGAAGAAGTTGTATTCGACCGGGTCTTCCGCGGTCATGATATTAACTCCGGGCTTGTTAAGATGAGACAGCGCCGAATAAAGAGTTGTCGTTTTACCGCTGCCGGTAGGGCCCGTTACGAGTATCATGCCGTAAGGCTTTTCGATGGCGTCATAGAAGTCCATGAGCTGTTTTTCATCGAAACCTAATTTCGGCAGTTCGAGTTGGAGGTTGGATTTGTCGAGGAGACGCATCACTATTTTTTCTCCAAAGAGCGTAGGCAGCGTCGAAACCCTGAAGTCTATTTCCCTGTCGTCCCCGAACTTGAGCTTTATCCTCCCGTCCTGCGGAAGCCTTCTTTCGGATATGTCGAGGTGGGACATGATCTTTATCCTCGATGTGATGGCGTTTTTCATCTTGACCGGGAGTTTCAATACCGGCTGGAGCATCCCGTCTATCCTGTATCTTACTCTCAATATCTCCTCGGAGGGTTCTACGTGTATGTCGCTGGCATGAGACCTTATCGCGTTCATCAGGATGCCGTTTACCAGTTTTACTACGGGAGCGTCTATTTCTCTCGGCATATCCTTATCGTCCTTCTCTTCGACGATAGTCATGTCTTCGAGGGCGCTTCCTATTACCTTGTTCAGGTCTTCCATCTCCATAACGTCCTTGTCACCGCCCTTGCCCTTGCCGACGGAGACCTTCGTTTCTTTCTTCGGGTAATATTTTTCTATGGCGTCTATTATGGCGGTTTCAGCCGCTACGTGGACTATTACCTTCATTCCCGACAGGAATCTTACGTCGTCTATAGCTAAGTTGTTCGAAGGGTCGGTAATGGCGATCCTCAGTCCGGCGCCGTCTTTAGATATGGGAATGAGCTGGTATCTTTTTGCGGTCTCGTAAGGAATAATCTTGAGAAGGGAGGTATCGACTTTATGCTCGGAAAGGTTTATGGCGGGCGCGTTGTATTGCCTGCTCAAAAAGGTGATGAGGCTTTCTTCGTTGACGTACCCTAATTTCAGGAGCACGGAGCCGAGCCTTTTGCCTTCAAGCCTCTGGACGCGAATGGCCTCATTCAACTGATCTTCGCTTATCAGTTTGGCCTTCAGCAAAAGCTGTCCTAATAATGATACGCCTACCGCCATATTTAACAATACGTCAAAAAATATGCCGAAGTCAAATAAACCCGTAAAAACAAGGTTCGGTTCTTGACTTTTAATGCCTCAAAATTTTAATGTGTATACTTCATGGGCAGTTAGCTCAGTCGGTAGAGCAGGGGCCTGAAAAGCCCCGTGTCGGGAGTTCGATTCTCTCACTGCCCACCACTCATTTTTCCCCGTTGGGTAATTTTACCTTTGCATTTTCCATGGACTCTGTTAAAATTTAACCATGAAGAAACTTATCTGCATAGCGCTTGCCTTATCGAATTTTAAAAGATTTCATGGAGGGCGGTCATTATGAAAAGAATTTTATTTTTTGGTGTTTTTCTTCTGTCCATTTTCTTCTTTTCCGCATACGGCGAGGCAAAGACTATAGGCAAAATATCCGAAATGAGCGGGAAGGTCTTATTCAGGGAAAAGGCCAATATTCCTTATGCCGATGCTAAAAAGGGCATTGAACTCGAAAAGGGCTGGTGGATAAAGACAGGCGCGGACGGATGGGCGGTGCTCTTGCTGTCCGATAAGAGCAAGTTGACGCTCGCCAACAATACCGAGCTTGAAATCACCGAGTTTGTCGTAGGCAAAGACAAAAAAGACGGCGTGTTCAGCGTAACGCAGGGCAAGCTGAGGGCGTCTGTCACAAAGCTTGCCGGAGAGCAGGTGAACTTTAAGGTCAAAAGCCCGACCGCAGTCGCGGGAATTAAAGGCACCGAGTTCATGATGATGACTCAGGGGCTTGCGAACGTATTTTTCGGGAACGAAGGGCAGGTAGAGATAACAGGCGCCGAT